>Ga0209829_10002999_pt1 | contig 12517 bp, 13 predicted proteins | sample C_140205_EF_Meta_FD_187311 | JGI IMG/M metagenome (GOLD analysis project Ga0209829, IMG submission 187311) | Freshwater microbial communities from Lake Croche, Canada to study carbon cycling - C_140205_EF_MetaG (SPAdes) (version 2) | ecosystem: Environmental > Aquatic > Freshwater > Lake...
CAAAAGAAAAAAGCCAAGATCAAGTTCCATTACGCACAGGATTACTTCCCCTTCAAGCTTAAGGAAAAGGAAGAAGTTATTGCGAAAACACTTAAAGCTTCCACAGCCTTAGGTTATGATTCAATTCTTAAAACAGGTAATGGGGGATTGGATGCCAATTGGTTAGTTAAGCATGGCATACCAACAGTTACTTATGGTGCGGGGCAAAATAATATTCACACGGTAGACGAGTTTATTGACACCGATGCTTTTTGGCGAGGTTGTCAATTTACAATCGAGCTTGCAAAAGGCTTGTAAATAAATTGCCTAGGCCCGGGGCAAATGTATAGATTCGATGAAGAAAATGGTGCCCAAGTTGTTTTTCATGGTTTACAGATCAAGTTTTCGCTATGTCAAGAATATGACAGGATTTCACTAAGTCCGCCCAAGGAGATTAAACAGCATGTTGCGTGCCCGTACTTTGCTTGAAAAATTCAACAATCGCATCTTCAGTGCGGTGCATGGCAACAACATTGTCTACAACACCTGTTGGGAAGACCCTGCGCTTGATCGTGAAGCCCTTAAGTTTAATTCTGAAGACAAGGTTTTAATGATCACAAGTGCTGGCTGTAATGCATTGGATTACCTTCTTGCAGGGGCAGGCGAGGTACATACTGTAGATGTCAATCCGATACAAAACGCACTTTTAGAGCTCAAAAAAACAGCCATACTGCATTTGAACTATGCAGACTTTTTCTCTTTGTTTGGCGAAGGAAAAAACAGTGCAGCAAAGGTGATTTACGAAAAGTCTCTGAAGCCCCATCTTTCCGATGTTGCAAAACAATATTGGGACAAGAACATATCTTTGTTTTATGGAAAAGGTTGGCGCAAATCGTTTTATTACCGGGGGACTTCGGGCCTTCTTGCAAAGCTAGTGCTAACCCATGCGAATGTTTTTCAGAGATTAAAAAAACCAATCGAAGAATTACTTGAAGCTAAAACCATAGAGCAACAATGCCAGGTTTACGAAAGCAAAATCAAAGCAAAGATCTGGACTCCTTGGATGAAATGGTTTCTGAGCCGTAACATGACGCTGAACCTGATGGGTGTTCCTGGCCCACAAAAAGAACAAATCACTCACCAATATCCAGGAGGCGTTGCGAAGTATATTCAAGATTCCATCGAAGCGGTGATAACCAAACTCCCGTTTCAAAACAACTACTTTTACAGGGTTTACATTCAAGGAAAGTACACCAAAGAATGTTGCCCAGAATACCTGAAGGAATGTAATTTTGAAATCCTTCGTGAAAAGGTCAAGAATCTTTACATCAATACCAACACCCTGACCGGATACATGCAATCAAGCGATAAGAAGTTTTCGAAATTCATTTTGCTGGATCATATGGATTGGATGAGTAGCCATAACCCTGAAGCACTTGCAGAGGAATGGAGCGCAATTCTTGCAAAATCCGCCCCCAACTCTAAAGCAATCTTCCGTAGTGCAGGTATCAAGGTGACCTACCTTGACCATCTAAAAGTCGATTACAAAGGTGGCAAAGTCGAACTTGGATCCCTACTTAAATACGATGAAGAACTTGCAGCACGATTACATCCCAATGATCGTGTGCATACCTATGCCAGTTTTTACATTGCAGCACTCCCCAGCTAGGAAAGAGTCGCATGGGTTTTATTTCAGACTTAAAAATCATGTACCACATGGTCTGCGCTAAGAACACAGGCGCAAACCACGAACAAAGGCTGGAGAATTTCTATTCCAGCCAGATGGAACATTACGACGATTTCAGGCGCAGGCTATTACATGGCAGAGAACAAATGATGGGGCTATTGCCTCTTGAATCCGGATCCAACGTAATCGATATGGGGGGTGGGACAGGCAACAACATCGAAGCCCTTGCACCTAAATTAAGTAACATCAATTCCGTAACGATTGTGGATCTTTGCGAATCGCTTCTGAATGTTGCAAAGAAAAGAATTGAGCAGAAACGCTGGAAGAATGTTTTTACTGCTCATGCAGATGCAACACAGTATAAACCAGACTTTGGCCAAGCGGATGCAATCACTTTTTCTTATTCGCTTACCATGATCCCCAACTGGTTTGATGCAATCAATCATGCCTATAAACTTCTAAAGCCAGGCGGGATCATCGGGATTGTAGATTTTTATGTCGCGCGAAAATGGGCGGCCCAAAACAACATGAAGCACTCCGGCCTTACTAGGGCTTTCTGGCCTAACTGGTTCGCTTACGATAATGTGTTTTTATCTCAAGACCACCTGCCCTACCTACAAAGTAAATTCAACACCCTAAGCCTAATAGAGAAAAAGGGTTTTGTACCTTACATGCTTGGCCTTAAGGCACCTTACTACATCTTCATCGGGCAGAAACCAAAAGAATCAGACTGATTCGAAAACCCATTTCCCCTCAACATTCCTTGCCCCTTCATGAATTGCAACAACAGCTTTCACAGGCAATCCGCAATGTAAGTGGGGGAACAAGCCCAACCCAGCAGATGGCTCTTCTTGAACAAAAGAACCAAGGGACTCTAGATTGATTTCCAGAGCCAAGACGCCCGTTGCTTTCGCATAGAACTTATTTGCAGCCCATTCAAGTTGATGGTTGTAAGAGAGATGGATAAAGCCTTCGGAATCGTAATTAGGTGGGTAATAAAGCTCGGCATTAAAAGATTTCCAAGTACTGGGATCGACCAGTAAAAATGCGTTGGGCATTATTGCATGCTCTTTCTTTAATCTGGATGAGGCAGTGCGGTACCAGATGAACGTAATCGTTCGAGGTCCTTTTTCACCGCCAACTGATGTGGATTAATTTCCAATGCCCGTTGGTATAAAACCAAAGAGCGATCAGGCCTGTTTAGTTTTTCATAAACAAAGGCAAGCTCTACAAGAGTTCTAGTATCGGAAGGATCAAGAGAAAGTGCCTGCTGATAGCGAGATTGGGCTCTGGGCATATCACCCGCGGTTTTCCAAATCCAACCATCTTCAGCATAGGCAGCAGCGCAGTTCGGGTTTTTCGCCAGCCAATCTTCGATTCCTTTGACCGCTTCATCCTGCCGATTTTGGTTCATCAATAATACAGTTAAGGCATGCCTTGCACCCGCATGATTTGGGCTACGGACAATGCATTCCTTGTAACATTTTTCAGCGTCGTAAGGTCGCTTAAGGTAATCGTAAGTCTGGCCAAGGTTGTAATAAATCCCTGGGTCTGCGGGTTGCAATTGTTGTGCGGCTTGAAAACTTTCCTGTGCATCACTGTAACGGCCCATCTTAAAAAGCTGCATACCATCATTGTGGTAGTCCTTGACCAATTCCTGATTGGTCTGGTTGCAACCCACCATGCCTACAATTATTATTAAGACCAGCCACCTAAACATACAATCCTCCAGATGTTGGCTACATAGATAAAAAGAAGATAAATGGGAAGTCGAGTTTGAATTGATTAAAATGAATCTGGTGGGCAAGAACAAGAAACAAAAGAAGAAGGTGCCATGATCAAAAACCTAACCTGTAGATTCATAATTGTACTTAGCTGCATTATGAACATGGGCCAGATTACCCATGCCAGCGAAAAAAACCCTGCACCAAAAGCAATTAGGGAAGTGAAGGATATTGGGTACTTTGAAGGAACGGGCAAAGATCCGGCCAAACACAAGTTAGATCTCTTTCTGCCACCCAACCCAGAGAATGCCCCAGTCTTTTTCTTCGTCCATGGGGGTGCTTGGGTTCAAGGAGATAAAAATTTCTTTGGTATTTATTCCGCCATCGGTAGGCTTGCTGCCCAAAATGGCATGATCGGAGTCGTGATCAGCTATAGGCTTACGCCCAAGGTTAAACATCCATCCCATGCGGAAGATGTGGCTCGTGCCATTTCTTGGACTACAAAGAACATCAAGAAATATGGAGGCGACCCCGAAAAGATCATACTGTGCGGCCATTCTGCAGGAGGCCATTTAGTCAGCTTGGTTTCCTGTGACCCAACTTATTTTAAAACTGAAAATATAAATCCAAGCTCGATAAAAGGGGTTATTTCAATCAGCGGTGTTTATGAAATACCAAAAATCATACTTGGAAATGTCTTTGGAAATGATCCCGAAAACAAAGTGAAAGCTTCACCTATAACCCATGTCCGAAAAGATTTGCCCCCATTCTTAATCTTGTGCGCAGATAAGGAATTACCCTTATGCACTTCTACCGATTGCAAGAAATTCCAAAAGGCACTTGAAGAAAATGGCAATCCGGTCAAGTTTGAGGAAATCTCACCAAGCAATCACATGAAAATGATTTTTGATGCAGGCAAGCCAGAGAAACAAGTTGCAAACCTAATTTTGCAATTCACCAAGGAAGTCCTCAAATAAACCCCCTCGCCATGAATTCACTTAACCTTACTACCGTTGGAAGACTTGCACCATCCCCAACAGGCGCACAGCATGTGGGCAACGCAAGAACTTATATTTTAGCCTGGCTGGCATCCCGAACTAAAAACGGGAAAGTACTTTTACGCATGGAAGATATCGATTCGCCCCGCGTTAAAAAAGGGGCGGACATCGAAGCCGTTGCTGATTTACGCTGGCTTGGCCTCGATTGGGATGAAGAAATTCTGGTGCAATCCACAAGAATGAATGCCTACCAACTTGCACTCAATGACCTAGCTCTCAAGGAATTAATCTACCCCTGCACCTGCACTCGCAATGATGTCTTGCGGGCAGCTAGCGCCCCACATGAAGATGGTCAAGATGTTCTTTACCCAAGAACTTGCGCACACCGTTTTGCTTGCGATGCTTCTGGCCTCTTAGATAAAAACTATTGCTGGCGCTTTCGGTGCCCTGCTAAAGAACCAGATTTCATTGATCAATTTAAGGGAACAATTATCGGCCCTTCGAAACAGTTCGCAAATGATTTTGTCGTTTGGCGAATGGCAGCCGAACATTCTTTATCTCAATCCTGGCCCGCATACCAGCTTGCAGTCGTCGTTGATGATGCATTTCAAGAAGTCAATCAAGTAGTTCGTGGCGATGATTTAATCTCTTCAACGCCCAAACAAATTTTGCTTTATCAAAGCTTGAATCTTACCCCGCCAGCATTCATCCATCTGCCTCTTGTTGTAGGGGAAGATGGTAAGCGGCTTGCAAAAAGGCATGGTGATACAAGGCTTTCTGCCCTACGGCATCAAGGCGTGAAACCCGAAAGCTTACTGGGGCTTATTGCATATTCTTGTGGCTGGGTGGACAAACCAACGCCAGTCACCCTGCGTGATTTAATGCCGCTTTTTGATTTGAACAAAATCCCGAACAAACCTTTTGTGTTAACAAAAGATCTACTGAAGGGGATTGGATATGAATCTTAATTTAAGCAGCATTTCGAACTAGCAAAGACTTTTGCCAAGCTACCTGCCTAGTCAATCCTTCTTCCAAAGAGACTTGAGGCTGCCAGCCAAAATCTCGGATCGCTTTGGAAATATCAGCGCCCGTAGATCGCTGATCACCAGCACGAGCCTGCTCTAGTTTAACTTTGGCTTTACAACCTGTGATTTTTTCGAGCCTTTCAATGATTTCCCACACCGAGGCTATTTCGCCTCCACCAATGTTGTAGGTTTCGCCATCAGGTGAATTGATTGCTGCTATCGTTGCATTAACGCAATCAGAAACATAAGTATTACCACGCGATTGCTGGCCATCACCATAAACAGTTATGGTTTCGCCATTAAGCATTGCCTTGATGAAAATATTATAGCCCATATCAGGCCTCTGCCTTGGCCCATACACAGAGAAATACCTTAACACCGACAAAGGCAGATTGAACTCTTCTCTAAAAGCATGACAAAGATTTTCCGATGCCAACTTGGTTACACCATAAGGCGAACTAGGCTTGGTGGGCATGGATTCATCGCCCGAGCTAAACTTGCCATACACGGAAGAAGTAGAGACATAAATAAATTTTTTCAAAGACTCAGCATTTCTCAGGGAGTCGAGAAGCCTTTGGGTTGCAAGCAAGTTGCAAGAAGAATAGAGGTTGAAATTTTTCCAGCTAAGCACCAACCCGGCCATGGCTGCGAGATGAAAAACGACGGAAACATTATTGGTAGCATCAGCCAGATTGTCTTCGCGCAAATCCAGTTCATGGAAGGTGAAGTTGCTTCTTGTTTTGAGAGCAATCAAGTTATTTTGTTTAATTTCGCGCGGGTAGTAAGGAATGAATGCATCCAAACCAACAACTTCATGACCTAAGTCTAAAAGTTGTTCGCAAAGATTCGATCCAATAAAACCAGCAGCACCAGTGACCAAGCAACGCATGGGAGTCCTTCCCCATATTAATTATTCGACCTATTTTCTGGCGTCGTGCCAGAATTTCCCACGGGAGGCTATCAAGATTTCAGCAAAGGCGCAATGCAGAGATTTGAAGACTTTGAATTAAAATTTCACTCAACGCTAACAACTTAGAAGGTGTGAATAACCCAAGTTAAACCAACTTCGCTATCTTTTGATTCCTGAGCGAAGTTTAAGTTCTCCCACCCAGAATTCTTCCGAGCGAAGTTTTTCCACAGGCTTGGCGCCACAGCAACCGCCTGAGCATCCAGATTTACTCGTCATCTTTCTACCCAGATAGTAGGCAGAAAAAACCACGATCAACATTACTGCGACAGATTGCCAGTCCATGATTGCAATACCTCTGACCTTATTGCCTTCTATAATAATAGCATACCAACCTGAAAAGTTAACAACGCTGCTATATAAGCTAGGCCCGTCATGTAGATAAAAGTAAAAGCAGGCCAGAACCAAGTACCTGTTTCTTGCCTAATGACCATAAGCGTGGAACCACATTGGCAGCAAAGTGCAAAAAAGACCATCAAGGAAAGCGCAGAAGGTACATTAAATAGCAAAGGTTGATCTGGATCATCATTCCAGCGCGCCTTCTGGAGAATTTCCAAAAGTTGTTGTTCGTCTTCCGCATCTTTACCAAGGCCAAAAACAATGCTCAATGTTCCTACCACAACTTCCCTTGCAGGGAAACTGGCAAGCGTGGCAACACCAATGCGCCAATCCCAACCTAGGGGTTTAACCACTGGCTCGATTAAACGGCCAGCTCTGCCGAGATAACTATTCTTTTTCCATTCCAATAAAAGAGCATCTTGCTGCGCCTTATTTTCGGTCGCAGCAATGCGTTCGGGATAATTCTCACCTGTAGAAGAAATATAAGGAAAATATAAAACAGCCCAGATGAGGACCATGGTTGCAGCGATTAAAGTGCCCGCCCGTTTCAAAAACGATAATGATGCTTCGTATATTCGAGCAAAAACAACTGAAAAAGAAGGCGTTTTGTAAACAGGAAGCTCCATCAAAAATGGCGCCCCCTTCCCTTTTAGTATCGTGCTTTTAAATAGCATCGCAGCAAGTGGTGCGGTAACAAAGCCAATCCCGTACATTAAAAAAAGCACAAGTCCAGGAAACCACCAACCGTAACCCTCGGTCAAAAATGCGCCGATGAAAAGCACATATACTGGCAATCGTGCAGAGCAACTCATCAATGGTGCAACTAAAATAGTTGCAAGCCTGTCTCTTTTATCTTCAATAACTCTGGTTGCAAGCACCCCCGGAACAGCACAAGCCACGGAAGATAGAAGCGGGATGAACGATTTTCCACTAAGCCCGCACTTCGCCATTACTCGATCCATTAAAAATGCTGCACGTGCCATATAGCCGCAATCTTCAAGAACAGAAAGAAAACCAAACAGGATGACAATCTGAGGTAAAAAAACCACGACACCCCCAACGCCCTCCAGCAAACCATCGACTAACAAGCTTCGTAGCATCCCATCAGGAAGAACACTTTCCAACCCCTGCCCTACAAGGTTTTTCCCTTCGCCTATCCATTCCATCAATGGTTTCGCCAGAACGAATAAACCTGTAAACATTGAAAACATAATCAAAAAGAAAAAGAACATACCAAAGACTTTGTGCGTAAGAATCCTATCTACCCGATCTGTAAACCCAGTCACCCTACCTTCAGGTTTACTTATGCAAGGTTGCACCATTTCGCGAATCCAGGCATAGCGGCTTTTAGCTTCAATGCTAACCAGATTAATTCCAAGTGCTTTGAGTGCTGCCCTGCATTCTAAAATAGCAGGAGTAAGGCTTAGAGATAATTTTTGTTCAAGTTGCTGGGCTAGGAACCCATCAGTTTCAAAGAGCAATCTCCCTGCAAGAAACAGCGAACCTTTATCACCCAGAATGCTAAGGATTTTCGCTCTGTTATTGATCACATCTTGCGAAAACACAGGCAATGGAGGCATTCGCTTTATAGATTGTAATGAAACAATAGCATTTTTAAGCTCATCCAAGCCTTTGCGCTTTGATGCATGGATTGCAATAACAGGTATGCCTAATTTTTCTGAAAGCGCCTTGAAATCAATCTTAACCCCAGAAGCATTGGCAAGATCCACCATGCTTAATGCCAAAATTACTGGCAATCCGGTCTCAAAAGCTTGGGTAGCAAGGTATAAGTTTCTTTCCAGATTTGAGGCATCAGCAATAACCAGCAAGGCATCTGGCACCTTTTCCAGCGGATTTAATCCTAGAACCAATTCGACGGAAAGAAGTTCATCAGGGCTGCGAGGCGCAAGGCTGTAGGTTCCTGGAATATCCAGAATTTCAATTGCATTGGATTGATGAACAAAGCTGCCTTTTTTTATTTCAACCGTAACGCCCGGGTAATTTCCAACTCGATGATTGAGCCCGGTAAGCACATTAAACAAAGTGGTTTTACCTGTGTTAGGATTTCCCAACAGTGCGATTCTAAAAGATTTTAACGGTGCAGTAATTTCATGCATGAGTAGAAAAACCATCTAGGAAACTTGAACAAAAACTAGAGCCGCTTCAGACTTGCGAATACTCAAACGATACCCCTGCACTTTAATTTCCAAGGGATCGCCCATGGGTGCAGAAGCAACTAATTCAAAAGGCTCACCCTCAATAACTCCCATTTCCATTAATCTCTGAGCAGTAGCATCTTCACCCTTAATTGAAGAAATAATGCCCTTGCACCCTATCGGGACTTGATCCAGCGTAGGCATGAAAAAGATCTCTGCAGAAAAGGTAGATAAATTTTGGTGGGAAGAAATCAAACAACCGGGCGAACCATGATCGTACAATCAGAATACAGACATCCCAAACTCAGCCTTGATTCACCAACTTTGAGCAAACAAGTTTGACCTGGCTGCAACATGCAAAGTTTACAGCCATTCATTACACCTAACTCTGAAAGGCGCGATACAATGTTCGGGTTACCCGAAACATCCGTAACTTCGGCCCATTCGCCAGATTCAAGCATAGCTAGAGGAATATCGTTCATACTATCAGCAGTTCCAAACCTTGTTGAGATTGCGTCTCACAATCATAGTAACCTACTCAATTCAAAGGTCAAGCATTTTCTACCTCAATATAAAACATTTCCCCTTGCCTCTAAATACCAGTAACTGTACTTATGTATATATACGCCAATGAAAGGAGAACAACCTTGAATGACAACCCTCTTTACGACCTCTATGTATTACTCGACAACCTAATCCAAGAATTTATGGCAAAAGCATCTTTGCATCAACCTCCCATCGACGCTGATGCACTCCTCAATGGCAAAGCTTGGCAATTACTTGAACTGCAGGCGCCATCAATCCCTTCCAAAAAAGCTTTACAAGTTTTCGATCCCAAAGAAGCTGGAAGTTCGGATGTTAAAAAACAATGGCTTGCTGCCCAAACTCTTGCTAGCTCTTTACAAAAAGAAGCCAAGGTTCGCTGGGAAAAACTATACGGTAACCAGACGGCTATTGGTATTTCTTTTATCAACCTTATTGCACAACGCATTCTTGTGCCCACGCATTGGCTAAAAAGCATTGCTTTATCGATGGATTACGACCTAATTGAACTCAAACGCATTTTCAAAACCGCAGCTTATGAAATCATCGCCTTGCGAATGCTCGACCTCGATAACCCATGCATAATCACTATTGTGGATAATGGCCACATTTTTAAGCGTAAAAGTAATTGCTGCAATCCACCCAAAACTCTTTCTCCTACCGAATCCATGGTTTTGAATTATGTTCACGAGAACAGCAGGCCCAAAAAAGTAAATGACCAAGGCTGGCAAGTTATGGGCTGGCCGGTTCACCAACTTGATTGGCGCAGGGAAATTCTCCGTAGCATCCCGCCCGAATCCCAAGATTAATTACTTCTCTTCTTATGCTGCCAATTTTACAAATTCGGACATTACCTGCTCTTTTTGCTGGCAGGCTCTGCAATCTGTGATAAAACATTAATTCTAGCCTACGATTTTAACCTACGGAGATTTTAGATGAACTTGTCACGCCTTTTTGCTTTCACTCTGGCTTCTTCTTTTGCTGTTTTTTCTTTCGGCTTTGCCCAAGAGCTAAGCCAAACCGATTCCACCAAAGCAGGCGCGGACTTTGCCCTTCAAGGTGAATACGAAGGATCCGCAACCCTGAATTCCGGTTCTAAAAAGTTTGGCGCACAAGTTGTTGCCAAAGGTGATGGCAAATTCATGATAAAAGTTCACACCGGTGGCTTACCCGGGCAAGCAGGATTCGATCCTTCCGTAAAGCCGATGCTTCTCGCAGCTACAACCAAAGATGGAAAAGTTGAAATCACAGGGAAAGATATTTCCGGTACCATTCAAAATGGCAAACTAAGCATCAAAGACAACATGAAACTTGATCTTGCAATGGCCAAAGTCGAACGCACTAGCCCAAGCATTGGCAAAGCCGCACCTGAGGGCGCTGTTGTTCTCTTTGATGGCAAAAATGCAGACGAGTGGAGTAACGGCAAACTTGTCGAAGGCAACCTTCTTAACAACGGAATTACGAGCAAGAAAAAGTTCACTAATTTTACCATGCATATGGAATTCAGACTTCCCTACATGCCAAAGGCTTCAGGCCAAGGCCGTGGTAATTCAGGTCTTTATTTGCAAGACCGCTACGAATTGCAAATCCTTGACAGTTTTGGTCTTGAAGGCAAAAACAACGAGTGTGGTGGCATCTACACCCAGTTCGAACCTAGCGTTAACGCCTGTTTTCCTCCACTTGTTTGGCAGACTTACGATATTAATTATGTAGCAGCCAAGTTTGATGAAGCTGGTAAAAAAATTGCTCCTGCTGAAGCGACGATTTTTCACAACGGCATCAAAATCCATGACAAGATTCAATTCAAGGGTTCTACAGGTGGTGGTAAGCCAGAAACTAATGATGCAGGGGCATTCCAGCTTCAAAACCATGGTAACCCTGTTTATTTCCGCAATATCTGGGTTTTGGAATCCAAATAATTGTGATCGCTACTCAATCTAAAAAGCCAGGGCAACTCGCCTTGGCTTTTTTTATTATCGTATCCCCTACCAAGCTTCTAACAACACTGACGATCTTTGATTATTTCTTAATTATAACCGTCGCTACATAACAAATTGTGCGCTAAGATAAATCAAGTATTTCATCGTATATAAACAGTACGAATCAATTTTTAACGCCCGGGCTTCATTGATGATTTTAACTTGCAAGCGATGTGGGAACGCCAATCCATTAGAAGCATCTTTTTGCTTTTTCGATGGCCAGTTGCTACAAAACTCCAACAACCCATCACTCACGAAAAAGCCCGAACTTGCAATTCCATTTGTTTTTCCAGATGGCAGAAAATGTATCAGCTTTGATGAACTCGTTTTAACCATCCTAGATGAATGGAGTGAATCAAAGAAACTCCTCAAGGATGGAGCTTTTGCAAATTTTTTCCAAAAGATCGGCAGGCCAGATCTTTCGGTCCGTGCTGAGAAATGTAGGGTTTTCCCAGATGCAGACTTGGGCGTTGACCAACTGATCAATTGTCTTCCCGTCTCCATCGATTTAAAACCTGAGCTTCAAACAGAAATAGAAAGAATTAATCTTGGCATTTCAAAACCAGGTACTGATCGAGATTTATACATTCAGCTAAAAAACACCGGGTTAGGAATGATTAAAGGTTCTGCTGTTATTGATTGCCAAGATTTTTGGATCACCCTCGGCGATGGTTCGGGCACCAACGAGAAATCCCTGCATTTCATCAACGAATTTAAACTCCACATAAGAATCCAAGGCAAACGGCTCCGGGCTTCCGACAAACCACTTAACGCAAAAATTACGATCGAAACCAATGGTGGCTCCCGGGAAGTATTAATCAGCGCTGAAGTCCCCGTCTTGCCATTTGCAAAAGGATGCCTTGCAGGCGCAATTTCACCAAGAAAACTTGCATCCTTAGCCAAGGTAAACCCAAAAGATGCGGGGAAATTTTTCGAAGATAACTCCGTGCAAGACTGGTACAAAAGCAACGGTTGGACTTACCCAGTGCCTGGGCCTGCTGCTTCAGGGGTTGCAGCCGTGCAACAATTTTTTGAAGCACTTGGATTAGTCGAAGCTCCACAAGTTTTCCTTGAACCTAGGTCGCACGAATGTTCAGGATATCCAGGCGACAAAATTAAC
>Ga0209829_10003001_pt1 | contig 12509 bp, 21 predicted proteins | sample C_140205_EF_Meta_FD_187311 | JGI IMG/M metagenome (GOLD analysis project Ga0209829, IMG submission 187311) | Freshwater microbial communities from Lake Croche, Canada to study carbon cycling - C_140205_EF_MetaG (SPAdes) (version 2) | ecosystem: Environmental > Aquatic > Freshwater > Lake...
TGACTTGCGCGAGGCTTACAGTTGGGTGCTGGAGTCTGAGTACAAGTCGGTGGCGCTGGATTCCATCAGCGAGATCGCCGAGGTCTGCTTAAACCATGAAAAGAAGGTCAACAAAGACCCACGCGCTGCCTACGGCGCAATGCAGGAACAGATGGCTGACATCATTCGCGCATTTCGCGACATTCCCGGACGCCATGTCTTGATGACCGCCAAGTTGGAAAAGACCAATGATGAGATGGGGCGCATTTTGTATAGCCCATCAATGCCTGGTAACAAAACTGGCCAAGCGTTACCCTACTTTTTTGACGAAGTGTTGGCGCTGCGAGTAGAGAAAGATGCCGAGGGCAACACCCAACGCGCTTTGATGTGCGATTCTGATGGCCTTTGGCTGGCTAAAGATCGTAGCGGCAAGTTGGGCGCATGGGAAGCGCCTGACCTTGGCGAAATCATTGCCAAGATTGGGGGTGCAGCATGAAAGCGCATGTCGGACTCATTGCTTTGTGGACGGGCCAAATCAAAGGAAATATGGAACACGTTGAAACTATGTGCATTCATCAAATGGACGATGCCCGACTTGAACAGTTTGAGAAATACATTCGTGACATTGGCTACTCAATTGCGGCCATCACTAAACACATCAAACAAGTGCAGGAGTCAGAATGACCTTATATCAACGCTGGATGGACGCTAAAAAGTTAGAGGCCGCTGCTGTGGCCGAGCGCCGCGAACTTGAAGACCAAATGGTCAAACAGTTTGGCGTTCCCAAAGACCTTGACGGCACAATCAAACATGAGGCTGACGGTTACGTCATTCGCATGGAAGGCCGCATCAGTAAAAAGATTGACACAGATAAACTTCAATTGTTGGCCATCGAAGCCGGTTTGTCTGAGCATCTTGCCAGCCTCTTTCGCTGGAAACCAGAAATCAATGTAAAGGTTTGGAATTCGGCATCAAGTGTCGTGACCGGGCCTTTGCTTGGTGCTATTACGTCCACCCCCGGACGCCCAACTTTTAACATTACTAAGGATTAAATCATGGCTTTTTTAGATGAAGAATTTAGCGTTGACGCGCTCCCCGTTGGCAACAACAGCTTTGAACCATTGCCGGAAGGCTGGTACAACGCCGCCATTACGGGCGCTGAAATTAAAGCAACCAAGGCGGGTGATGGCAAATACATTGCTCTGAAATACACAGTCACAGGCCCAACCCACCAAGGCCGTGTTGTGTTTGGCAACTTGAACATTAAGAACGCCAGCACCAAGGCCGAGGAAATCGGACGCCAGCAGCTTGGCGAGATCATGCGCGCTATTGGCTTGGCCAAGGTGCAAGACACCGATCAACTGATTGGTGGCAATTTGTGCATCAAATTGTCAGTACGTACTGGTGACTATGCTGGCAATGAGATCAAAGGCTTTCGGGCTTTGGGTGGTGTTGCACCTGCGGCTGTGGCACCTTTCAAAGCCGTAGCACCAAGTGCCGCACCCACTAAGGCTGCGCCACCTTGGATTAAGAAGTAAGCAAAAAAAAACCCCGGTGTTAAAGCCGGGGTCAATACTTGACAGGAGAGAAACCATGATGATTCCCGATCCAGAGGTTACCATAACTTCACTGATTGACAAAGCGCACGAAGCGCGTTTAGAGAAGCCCCGCGCCCACATGGGCTGCTCTACGCTAGGCCACCATTGTGAGCGTTGGCTGTGGCTGTCATTTCGTTGGGCAGTGCAAGAACAATTTAAGGGCCGTATTTTGCGCCTGTTTAGGCGTGGCCAGAATGAGGAAGCCACCATCATTAGTGACTTGCGAGCCATTGGCATGACGGTAAACGGCACGCAGCGCCGTGTAAATTTTGGAAGCCATGTCAGCGGCAGTCTGGACGGCATTGGCAAGGGCGTGCCAGGTGCGCCAAAAACTGAGCATGTGCTGGAGTTCAAAACGCATGGCCTCAAGTCGTTTAACGATCTTGAGAAGAATGGAGTGGGCAAGAGTAAGCCCCAGCATTTCACTCAGTGCCAAGTGTACATGCACGGCACCGATTTAAAACGCGCTTTATATGTGGCAATTTGCAAAGACGATGATCGCATCTACACCGAGCGTCTGGAATATGACCGCGACCATGCAATTAAAGCGATTGAAAAGGGCCAGCGGCTGGCGCTGACTGACCGTTTGCCACCACCGATCAGCACTGATTCAACATGGTTTGAATGCAAGATGTGCGCGGGCCATGACTTTTGCCATGGCAGCAAGACCACGAAAGAGGTCAATTGCCGCACCTGCGCCCACATTACACCGCTGTCTGATTCAACGTGGCACTGCGCCAAATGGGATGCCGTTGTACCGACTGACGCGCAGTATCTTGGCTGCGAAAGCCATGTGCTGCACCCTGACCTTGTGCCCTGGAAGCGTTTAGAAGGCCCAAGCGACTGGGTAGCAGTGTATGAGATTGATGGCCTTGGATTGGCTAATGGTGAGCCAGGCGAAGGCGTGTATAGCAGCAAGGAGTTGTTGGCTAATGCTGGGGCTTGCAGTGACCCTGCGGTGAACAAGATTAGGGCTGAGTGGGATGGGAGGGTTGTGGGATGAATATCGACAAATTTATTGACTGGTGGTTTACTGGTAGATTCTTAAAACATCCTGTTGTGGTGGCTATGATTTTTTATTTGATCGGTTATGGGGTTGAGAAGTCATGCTGAGAGATTACCAACAACGCACCATAACCGAACTTTACGCATGGTTTGAGGCAGGCAACGAGGGCAATCCATGCTTGGTGCTGCCTACCGGGTCAGGCAAGAGCCACATCATTGCGGCGCTGTGCAAGGACGCGCTGCAATCATGGCCTGAGACTCGCATTCTGATGCTCACGCATGTCAAAGAACTAATCGCCCAGAACGCCGAGAAGATGCGCCAACACTGGCTTAATGCACCGATGGGCATTTACAGCGCGGGGCTAAACCGCAAGGATTTGGGCGAGCCGATTACCTTTGCAGGCATCCAATCGGTGCGAACCAAGTCCAGCCAAATTGGTCATGTTGATTTAATTATCATAGATGAGGCTCATTTGGTGAGCCACAAAGACGAAGGCGGCTACCGCAAATTGTTGGCTGATCTGCGAGCCATCAATGGCAACTTACGAATCATTGGCTTAACCGCCAGCCCGTATCGGTTGGGGCATGGTTACATTACCGATAAGCCAGCCATCTTTGATGCGCTGATTGAGCCAGTGAGCATTGAGGAATTGATTCACAAAGGCTATCTGTCAACCCTACGGTCCAAATTAACCACCACCAAACTAGAGGTGGACGGGGTGCACAAGCGAGGCGGGGAATACATTGAGGCCGAGCTGCAAGCCAAGGTGGACACCAAGGACAAAAACGCTAAGGTCGTGCGCGAGATCATTGCCTTGGCTGGTGAGCGCAAGTCTTGGTTGGTGTTCTGCGCGGGTGTGAACCATGCACAGCACATCAAAGAGGCGCTGATTGAGCAAGGCATTGTCGCCGAATGCGTCACGGGCGAGACACCATCAAACGAGCGTGACCGCATCCTCAAAGAATTCAAGGCATGGCGCATTCAAGCCCTAACCAATGCCAATGTACTGACCACTGGTTTTGACGCGCCAGGCATCGATCTGGTGGCTATGCTGCGCCCAACCATGTCGCCGGGTCTATATGTCCAAATGGCAGGGCGTGGTCTGCGGATAGCCGATGGGAAAACCGATTGTATGGTTTTGGACTTTGCTGGTGTAGTCGAGCAGCATGGCCCAATTACCGCCGTGAGGCCACCGCCAAAGAAGGGCGATAAGCAGGGCGAAGCGCCCGTAAAGGTATGCGACCAATGCCAAGAGATTTGTCATCTGTCGGTGCGGGTCTGCCCAGCTTGCGGCGCTGAATTCCCCGAGCCAGTCAAAGCGCCCTTAAAACTGTCCAACTTTGACATCATGGGCGTGGAGGGCGTGGACATGGATGTGACCACTTGGACATGGCGCAAGCATTTGAGCCGCGCCAGTGGCAAGGAAATGCTGTCCCTGACTTACTACGGGGGCTTGTCTGACCCACCAGTTACCGAATACTTGGCAGTTACGCATGACGGCTATGCTGGTGAGAAAAGCCGCCGCTTATTGGCTGAAATAGCGCATAAGGCAGGCGTGACGCTTGACTACGCAGCCTCCGACCTGCACGAGATGGCGCAGCAGCTCACCGAAGGCCAGCCGCCAAGCCAAATAGAATTCAAGCGAGAAGGTAAGTTTTTTACAATACTCAAAAGGACATGGAACCAATGAAACACCCCGAACCCGAGATCGTGACCATCTACCGCAAGACCCTGCAAATTGAGCCGCCACGCTTGTGTCACACTTGCGACAATTATAATAAGCATGGGGTTTGCGATGAATTTAATGACGTGCCGCCCGAGTCATTTGCAAATGAGCCAGATCAATGTGAGTTGTGGGTAGAGTCTATCCCGTTTTGACATTAAAACGGGTACAATAAAGACAACACATAAGGGGTTGTCATGGAAAAATTATGTTTTAAATGCAAAACCGTTAAGCCACTTTTTGATTTTTATAAACATCAAAAGATGGCTGACGGACACGTCAACAAATGCAAGGAGTGCAACAAAAATGACGTTATGGAACATCGTTTAAAAAATCTTGAAAAGGTGCGCCAGTACGATAGGGATCGCGGTAAAAATCCAGAACGTACTAAAGCTAACGCTGAAATAACCAGAATATGGAGGGCAGAGGATAAGCGCAGGCAAAAAGCGCATAACGCCGTTCATAGGTCTATAAAAAAAGGCGAATTGATTAGAAAACCGTGTTGCAGATGCAATGAAAAAAAATCATTGGCACATCATGAGGATTATGACAAACCGTTAGATGTAATGTGGCTTTGTCAACCATGCCACAAGCAACGCCATAAAGAAATAAACGCACTATGACTAAACCCAAATCCGAAACCCAGCCATCAGAGCATTTAGAGCAGGTGCGCTTGGTATCTTGGTTTCGCAAGACCTACCCAGATACCCGCATCCTTGCAATACCTAACGGCGGCATCAGAAGCGCCAGCCAAGGGGCTAATTTAAAAGCCGAGGGGGTGAGTGCAGGGGTGCCCGATTTATTCGTCCCTGCGTGGTCATTGTGGGTTGAAATGAAACGCGAAAAGGGCGGCACCGTATCGCCAGCTCAAAAAGACTGGATTGGCTATCTTGAGAGCATAGGCCACCAGATCATAGTGGGCAGGGGTTTTGATGATGCTAAAGCGCAGGTCATGAAAAAAGCCCCATTTGGGGCTTAGAGAATTCGGGGCTTAAAGATCAAGCAAGACAGCCAGCAAAGCCGCCAATAGCAAACTAATTAGAACGAGCATCAGCGCGGCCTCGTTCAATCAGCGTACGGGCATATGTTTGGTCTTCTGGGCGCTCGCTAGATAGCATGGCCCTGATTTTGTACGCAACGGCCTGCGCCTTATCTGAGCCTTGCGCCCGTTCAAACGCTGCGCCAGCGTTGATATAGTCAGATTCTGAGTGATTCATGGTAATACCCTTGCACAGATCATTTTTACTTGGTTGACGCTATAAATATCATGATTATTAATGCCGTCATAAATATAAGTCAGAGCCTCAAGGTAGAAATTTAATTCTTCCTGAAGGTCATTAACTTGTTTTTGTAGTTCTGTCACCGTAATCGCTGGTGGCGCAAATGGTGCCAGGGCTTGGGCGAGTGCTGGGTGCATTATGGTTGCTCCTTAGTTACAGCAGCAAAATGGGCGCGGGTGTTGTCTATGTTTTCAATCAGTTCTGAAGTAATCATGTTTTCAAACCATGCCCACGGCATGACGTTTTCGTTGCCGTCACGCAACGCATCTAGCACATCGTCATAATCAAAACTTGCAGGGTAATCAGTCAGCCACTCATTGAGGGCAAATCTTTCGGATGTTTTCATGATATTTACTTTCAGAATGTGAGCACATCAAACCAAGCCAATAGAAGCAGGGTTAGGCTAATTGAATAGGCCAGCACTGCAAGTATGTCCATGGCAGCAGCTCGGCGCTTTTCGAGGGCTTCCTGAGATGGTGAGTAAGTGTATCGGTGCATGGTTATTTTCTCCAGTTAGTTATAGCCTGCAAAATACAGACCCCTAAGCTCACGGCATGAGCTTAGAGAGTGCATTTATATTCCAGCCTTCAAAATCTTATCGGCCGCGCCCAATATGCGCTGTGCTGATTTGTCGCTAATCTCGCCGCCGGATAACCAGCCTTGAATGTATCCCCGTGATTCAATCAGACCGGGCAGGCCAAGCACTGAGCACAAAATATAGGCCACTGACTCGGCTTCTACTTCGCGAATGTCCTTAGGTGTACGGTCATCATCGTGCATGGCGCTTTCGGTAGTGTGACCAAGCACAACATGGGCTAATTCATGAAACCTAGTTTTATGGGGCAATACAGCTACTGGATTGATTGCAATATTTTTGCCCTGGGCATAGCCCTGAGAATTACCATTTGGCGAGTCGAACCGGACTTCAGTTATTTGCAGGGTTTCTAATGCTTTGACTTTGTCCCATGCTGGGTTTACTGACTCAGTAACATAATCCGCACCCTCAGTCTGATCAAGGGTGAACCAGTTGTTTTTGAGGGTGAACCATTGAAAGCACTCACCAGTTTTTGCGCCCGCATCATCTTTTTTATTGATGGTCACCGGCATAACCAGTGCAATGGCCTTTTCACCCTTTTTAACTTGGCGGCCCAGCTCAGACCATCTTTTGTAAGTGGCTATCGGTGCCAAGCCCATGCCGCGCCCTTGCAGCTGAGACCACGCCAGCAATTGGTTACCCATGCTGTAATTGTGAAATGCGCGATAGCATGAGCTAATCACACCAGGCTGGGTTACAGCATCAGTTAGCATTGTTGACCATGCTACGGTCTTCTGGTTCTCCATGTTTTTTCCTTTGGTTTAGATGCTGCACTGTGCTGCACCATGCGTTTAGTGTAACAGATTTCGTAGCATTGCAATGGTTATTTTCTAGGGGTTTACCCTTACATTGTTTACACTGTTTATGCACTGTGCATAGTGCATGAATTGGACAAAACCAAGGGTAAACCCTTACACTGATGCACTACTACCCTAAGGGTAGTGCAAACAGTGTATGAACCTTTGTGCATTTTTTGGTGGATTTGACGTTGTTAGGGTTTACCCTATGGTTTGGTGGTTTGAATTTGGTGTTTTACAATTTGCTTGTGTACGCAAAGAAGGATTGAGTTAAATGGCAGCGTTAAAAAATAGAGATGAACTGGCTGAGCTGGTGCCTCAATTTATGTCAGACGGTTTATCCATGCGCCAGGCTTGCATAAAAGCAGGCATGACAGCTCAAACATTTTTGAGGGCGGTTGATGCCTCGCCCGGATTAGCGGAGCGTTACGCGCAGGCGCGAACGGCCCTGCTCGACGCTATGGTTGATCAAATTCTCACACTGGCGGATGCACCAGTGCCACTACTCGACAATGGCGCTACTGACCCGGGCCTAGTCCGTCAGCGCCAGTTGCAAATTGACGCCAGGCGCTGGGTGCTGTCGAAGCTCGCGCCTAACAAATACGGCGACCGCCTCGATGTCAGCGTCAGCGACAATCGCATCAGCATTACAGGTGCATTGCAAGCTGCGCAGTCACGCCTACTAGATGTCGTTGACGTAACGCCCCGTGCATTGCCCAGTGCATCCAGTGCATCGACCAGTGCATCGGACGATGAGGGGGAGGGGTAGGGCCGAGCGATCGGGCCACTCGGTGACGGAGCGTTCGCAAACAATTTTTTATTTTTTAAAAACCAACCGTCAAGTAATCCTTGACAGTTGGCGGCTAATTGAAAAATGCTTTATCATCTCAGCACGCATCTACGCGGCCATACAACTTATGAGTTTCTATTCACTGCCACTCGTTATCAATGAAGTGCGCGCCACAGAGGCGGTGCTTAACCGTATCTACGACGCCGCCAAGTTGGGCTTGAAGGGCGACAATCTGGCGCTGGCAGCCGGGCTGCTGCCCAAGGCGTACCGCCAACTGTGCGAGTTAGACCCGATCGCTGAAATGGCCGAGCAAAAGGACCGCGCTGAAGGTGAGATGACCGCATTTAGGAAACTGCACCAAGCAGCCGCCGAAGGCGACGCCAAAGCAAACCCCAATAAAAAGGCTCGTTAATGCAAACCACAATATACAAACCAGAAGATGAGCAAGAATTAATGGCAAGGCTTTGGAGTCCGGTGTTAAAGGATAATCCATTGGCGTTTGTGAAGTTTGTATTTCCTTGGGGTGTGCCTGGAACTCCGCTTGAGCATTTCAGTGGCCCAAGAAAATGGCAGAGGGAAATATTGCAAGATATTACTGACCACATTGCTGAGAATAAAGCTATTGGTGAATCCAAATCTAACCAAGAGATAATGTATAAAGTATTGCAAGAAGCAATATCAAGCGGACGGGGTATTGGTAAGTCGGCGTTGGTGTCTTGGTTAACTATATGGATGTTAACGACAAGGATTGGTTCAACGACGATTATTTCGGCTAACAGTGAGAATCAGTTGAGGTCAATTACTTGGGCTGAGATTACCAAGTGGTTAGCCATGAGTTTAAACAGTCATTGGTTTGAGGTGAGTGCAACAAGATTGGCCCCGGCAAAGTGGTTGACTGAGTTGGTGGAGAGTGATTTGAAGAAGGGCACGAGGTATTGGGGTGTTGAGGGGCGGTTGTGGAGTGAGGAGAATCCGGATGCTTATGCGGGGGTGCACAACTTTGATGGGGTGTTGGTGATATTTGATGAGGCGTCTGGTATTGCGGACCCGATTTGGTCTGTTACTGGTGGATTTTTTACGGAGAACACGCCCAATCGTTTTTGGTTGGCGTTTTCGAACCCCCGGCGCAACACGGGGTATTTTTACGAGTGCTTTAACAGCAAGCGAGATTTCTGGGCGACTAAGGTGGTGGATGCTAGGACGGTGGAGGGCACGGACAAGCAGGTTTATGAGCGCATTATTCAGGAGTATGGTGCCGAGAGTAGCCAGGCGCATGTGGAGGTGTATGGTGAGTTTCCCAGTGCGGGGGATGACCAGTTTATTTCCAGTTTGGTGGTGGACGATGCGATGAAGCGGCCGTTGTACAAAGACCCGTCAGCGCCGATTGTGATTGGGGTGGACCCGGCGCGGTTTGGTGCGGATGCAACGGTGTTGGCGATTCGGCAGGGCAGGGATATTGTCAAGATCATTCGGCATCGGGGGGACGATACGATGACGGTGGTGGGGCATGTGATTGATGCGATTGAGGAGTGGAAGCCTGCAATGGTGTTTATTGATGAGGGCGGGTTGGGGGCGGGGATTGTGGACAGGCTGAAAGAGCAAAGGTACAAAATCAAGGGTGTTAACTTTGGTTGGAAGTCCAAGAACCCGGCGATGTATGGGAATATGCGGGCGCAGATTTGGGGGGATATGAGAAATTGGCTTAAAAGCGGCAGCATTCCAAATGACAGGTTCTTGAAATCTGATTTAATTTCGCCTATGATGAAGCCGGACTCCAAGGGTTCAATATTTTTGGAGTCTAAAAAGGACATGAAAGCGCGGGGACTGGCTTCTCCGGATGCTGCGGATGCGATAGCGTTGACGTTCTCGTACCCTGTGGCGCATCGAGAGTACAATTCCCGCGAAACCACCCGCACGATTTCTGAGCGCGGGGCAGTATCAACATCTTGGATGGGTTTTTGATATGGCGACAAAAAAATCAATATCACTAAGTGTAGGCAGGGGCGAGAAATTGCCCGCTTCTAAAGGTGCTGGATTGACTGAAAAGGGGCGTGAGAAGTACAACGCAGCCACGGGGTCGAACCTTAAAGCGCCAGCGCCTAATCCAAAGACCAAAGCAGATCAGGGACGCAAAGATTCATTTTGCGCGAGAATGGGTGCCGTTGCGGCTAATGCCAAAGACGGCGAACGCGCCAAGGCGGCGCTTAAACGATGGAAGTGTTAATCATGGCAACTAAACCTGGACTTTACGCAAATATTCACGCCAAACAAGAGCGCATCAAAGCTGGCTCTGGCGAGAAAATGAACAAGGTCGGCAGCAAGAACGCACCAACGGCTAAAGATTTTAAAGACTCTGCCAAGACGGCTAATAAAGGAAAATAATGCCACTTGTCAAATCTAAATCGCCCGAGGCGTTCCGCAAGAACGTCAAAGCTGAAATGGCTGCGGGCAAGCCTGTTAAACAAAGCGTGGCTATTGCTTACTCTGTTAAGCGCGAAGCCCCAAAGCCAACCATAAAGAAAAAATGACCCCAAAAGCCCTGCAAAATTGCATAATCATGGACCGTGATGTTGAGACTCACGCCACGTTTGTTTTCACTACAATTGAGAAACTTTCAACTGGTGTGATAGTATCGGCTGGGCCTGACTGCAAAGAACTCAAAGTCGGTGACCGGGTATACTTCAATGTAGGGCAGGAATTTACGCACATGGGCAAAGAGTATGTCCTAATGCGCGAACCTCACGTTTTAGGGGTCTTTAATGGCTGATCCAACCGGAATGGCCGCTGTGGCTAACGTAGCTGCTGGTGGCAAACCACTGAAAAGCGACTCAGACATTCTGACCGTTGCGCGAAGCCGTCTGGACATGGCCATTTCCTGTCTTTCCGAAAGCCGCGAGGACGAGATTGACGACTTGCGGTTCTATGCCGGTTCTCCAGATAACTGCTGGCAGTGGCCAGCGGACATTTTGGCCACCCGTGGCGCGGTCCAAGGCCAAGCCATTAACGCACGGCCCACACTGACCATCAACAAACTGCCCCAGCACGTTCGCCAAGTCACCAACGACATGCGGCAAAACCGCCCAGGCGCTAAAGTCATTCCTGTGGATGACAATGCTGATGTTGAGGTGGCGCAAATTTTTAACGGCATGATTCGGCACATTGAGTACATCTCTGATGCCGATGTGGCCTACGACACCGCCTGCGAGAACCAAGTCTCCTACGGCGAAGGGTATATCACCCTGATGACCGAGTATTGCGATGACAATACGTTTGACCAAGACATCAAAATTGGCCGTGTGCGTAATTCTTTTTCGGTTTACATGGACCCAATGATCCAAGACCCCACTGGCGCGGACGCTAAATGGTGTTTTATTACTGAGGATTACACCAAAGTTGAATATGAGCGCATGTACCCCGATGCAGCGCCTATTTCGACATTGCAATCGTTGGGCGTGGGCGATCAATCAATCAGCAACTGGCTGAACGAAGACACTGTACGCATTGCCAGCTACTACTACGTTGACTACGACAAGACAACGCTTAATTTGTACCCTGGCAACCAGTCTGCGTTTGTGAATACGCCAGAAGACAAGATGCTCAAGGGCATGTTTGGCAAGCCGGTTAAGTCTCGCATGTCTGAACGCCCTCGGGTCAAGTATTGCAAGATTAACGGATACGAAATTCTTGAAGAAAAAGAATGGGCAGGCAAGTGGATTCCGGTTATTCGAGTGGTTGGTAATGAATTTGAGGTTGATGGACGGTTGTATGTGTCTGGCTTGGTGCGTAACGCCAAAGATGCCCAGCGTATGTACAACTATTGGGTGTCCCAAGAGGCTGAGATGCTTGCCTTGGCTCCCAAAGCGCCATTTATTGGCTACGGTGGCCAGTTTGAAGGCTACGAAGACAAGTGGAAGACTGCCAACACCAATAACTGGCCTTATTTGGAGGTCAACCCAGACGTTACAGACGGTCAAGGCGCTGTCCTGCCACTACCACAGCGGGCGCAGCCTCCAATGGCTTCCAGTGGCCTTTTGCAAGCCAAGGCAGGCGCTGCTGAAGACATTAAAGCCACCACTGGCCAATATAACGCTTCTCTTGGCATGGGATCAAACGAGCGAAGCGGTAAAGCCATTCTTGCGCGTCAGCGTGAGGGCGATGTTGGTACATATCACTATGGTGACAACCTTACCCGTGCTGTGCGCCATGTGGCCCGTCAGTTGGTAGACCTGATTCCTAAGATTTACGACACACAGCGCATCGCCCGAATCATTGGTGAGGACGGCGAGACCAAAATGGTCAAGATTAACCCAGAGCAGGCCGAGCCGGTCAACAAGATCGTTGACCAGAACGGCATCGTAATCGAGAAAATCTACAACCCCGGCGTTGGCAAGTACGATGTTGTAGCGACCACCGGCCCTGGCTACGCGACTAAGCGTCAAGAGGCACTCGAAGCAATGGCACAACTGTTGCAGGGTAATCCTCAACTGTGGACTGTGGCCGGTGACCTGTTTGTTAAAAACATGGATTGGCCAGGCGCTCAAGAGATGGCTGAACGGTTTAAGAAAACTATGGACCCCAAACTGTTGTCCGATAGCGATGAAAACCCAGCGTTGCAAGCCGCACAACAGCAGATGCAGGCGATGGGCCAAGAGTTGGAGCAGATGCACCAGATGCTGCAAAACGTGGGCAACACCATTGAGATGCAAGACCAAGAGCGCAAGGATTTTGAAGCGCAGGTTAA
>Ga0209829_10003002_pt1 | contig 12509 bp, 12 predicted proteins | sample C_140205_EF_Meta_FD_187311 | JGI IMG/M metagenome (GOLD analysis project Ga0209829, IMG submission 187311) | Freshwater microbial communities from Lake Croche, Canada to study carbon cycling - C_140205_EF_MetaG (SPAdes) (version 2) | ecosystem: Environmental > Aquatic > Freshwater > Lake...
TCCGTCATCGTGGTCACCTTCGACGAGGACAACAACAACCTCTCGCTGGGCTTCGGTAACGAGGGCAACCATGTCGTCACGGTCGTCATCCCGAACCAGGCGGCCATAGACGCGGGCATGCGCAGTGGCCCATTCATCGCCAGCAATCACCTCGACCACTACAGCCTGCTGCGGATGATCGAGGACTCACTCGGCTTGCCGTCGCTGACCAACAACGACAAATTCGCCGCCCCGATGAACGAGTTCTGGACCGACGGCGTTGTCGGCAACTCCGGCAATATCGCGGTCTAGCTCACCCGATCACTTCGGCAGGATGCGTGACCTGGCCCCGCCGCCGGCTACCTGGATGGTCTGACCACTCACCCACCCGGCGGCCGGGGAGGCCAGCCACAGGAATGCGTTGGCGACGTCCTGCGGGGTGCCGGCCCGGCCGGTGAGGTTTTTAGGGTTGGCCAGGGCGTGTCGGATCTTCTCGTCGAGACCGACGTCCGCGTAAGCGTCCGTCAGTACGGTGCCGATGAGAATCGAGTTCACTCGCACCTTCTTGCCGAAGTAGTGCGCCACACTGAGCATCGCGTGATTCAGCGCGGACTTGGCGGCCGAATAGGCAAGGAACTCGAAGGCCGGCATCACGGCAACCATGGAGCCGGAATTGGTGACGGTGGCGTTATCGGCTTCGAGCAGATACGGCCGGCAGGCGGCGGTCATCCGCAGTGCTGCAACGCAATTGAGCTTGTAGCCGTCGACCATATCCTCGATCGGGATGTCAAGCGGGTCGTTATAGGGCTTTCCCCACCCCACGTTGTTGACAAGAGTCGAGATGCCACCGAAAGTCGCCACGGTGTGCTCGACAACTCGAGCGATATCAGCCTGCGCGGTGACATCGCAGCCCATACCCAGCACCTCACCGCCGGTCTCGGCGCTGAGTCGTGCAGCAGTTTCCACCGCCTTGTCGGCGTTGCGGTCGGCAATCACCACACTCGCACCCGCGCCGGCGAAGGTGCGTGAAATGGCCTCGCCGATGTTCTGGGCGCCGCCGGTGACGATGGCGACGTGGCCATCCATCCGGAAATCGGCGAAGGCGTCGAAGGTCATGGTTCTCCTCGGCTGAGCGTCGGATCGCGATACCTGGGCAATACTTCCCCAATGGGTACCTTCGCGGTCACGGGATCGGCATCGGGAATGGGAAACGCGGTCGTGCAACGGTTGCGCGGGCAGGGCCACCGGGTGATCGGCATCGACATCAAGGCCGCAGACGTCGTCGCTGACCTGTCGACACCAGCCGGCCGCCGGGGTGCCGGTGCTGACGTCCTGGCCGCGTGCAGGGGGAGACTCGAAGGCGCGGTCCTGGCCGCCGGTCTGGGCCCCACCCCGGGCGCCGAACGGGTGATCACCGAGGTGAATTACTTCGGCGTGGTGGAACTTCTCCAGGCCTGGCGCCCCGCGCTGGCGGCAACCGACCGCGCCAAAGTGGTTGTCTTCGCGAGTAACTCGACAACCACGGTGCCGGCAGTTCCCGGCCGGGCCATTCGGGCATTACTCGCCGGTGATGCCGACAAAGCGCTGCGGGCCTACCGGTTGTTCGGACGCTACGCACCGCCGGTGGCGTACGCCGCCTCGAAGATCGCCGTCAGTCGTTGGGTGCGCCATCACGCTGTGACCGAGCAGTGGGCGGGTGCCGGAATCCGGCTCAACGCGCTGGCTCCGGGGGCGATCATGACGCCGATGCTCGAGGAACAGTTGGCAACGCCGTCGGAGGCGAAAGTCATCCGCGAGTTCCCCATCCCGATCGGCGGCTTCGGCGACGCCGGTCAGCTGGCTGACTGGGTGATTTTCATGCTCTCCGATTCAGCTGACTTCCTCTGCGGCAGTGTCGTTTTCGTCGACGGCGGCTCAGATGCCTACTTCCGTCCAGACGACTGGCCTCGGGCGGTGCCCGCTCGCCAGTTGGTGGCCTACCTGCGCCGGACCCGACAGTTCAGATCATTCGAGAGCAGCCGACCGTGACCCGACGAGCAGCCGCGGTGTTGGCCGCAGCCATGACCGCGTCGTCGTTGACAGGCTGCATGGGCAACAGCGATCCGCCGATCTCCGGACCGCAGACCACCACGATCGAGGTCTCCTACGACGATCTGCTGAACCAGAAGCACATCACCCGCAAGCTCACCCTGAACATCGGCGACACCCTGCAGGTGAGCCTCGGGTCCAACCCGTCCACCGGCTTCGGTTGGGCGCCAGACATGCAAATCACCAATCCCGCCGTACTGGTCCAGACCGGCCACGAGGTTCTCGCGCCGACCGCCGACAGACCGGGCGCGCCGGCACGGGAGGTGTGGGCACTTCAGGCAATGGCGCCCGGCAGTACCACGCTGTCCACCAATTACGGGCGGCCCTGGCCGGGCGGGGAGAAGGACGAATGGACCTTTGCCGCCGACGTTACGGTTAACTGAAACCCCGCGAGTCTCTGGCGTCACTCCTGTCACTGAGTGCGTACTCTGGTCGCGTGCGGATTTCCACCGGGATCAGGGCCGGAATGACGGCGGCCTGGCTGCTGGCCGCCGCCGCGTCGGCAGCCGGGTGCAGTAGCACCGTGGACGGTGCCGCCACCTGCCCGGGCTGCGGTAACGGCACCGAACCCGACTTTCCAACCGCCCGACCCGGCACACCCTCGCCGATGCCGACGCCCGTTCCGCGGCCACCGGGAGGCGAGACACTGGTGCCGAACGAGGCCGGCTACGTCTACATCGAGACAAAATCGGGCAAGACGCGCTGCCAGATTTCGGCCGATACCGTCGGGTGCGAGTCGGATTTCACCGACCCGCCCACCGTCGACGGCGAACAAGCCACCGGCGTGGAGGTTTCCGCCAGTGGCAGCAACCGCTGGGTGGTCGGCAACCTCGGGGCGATGCCCACCACCGTGATCGACTACGCGAGCTATGACACTGTCGGCTGGACTATTGACGCCGACAGCAGCGGGACCCGGTTCACCAACGACGAGACCGGCCACGGAATGTTCATCAGCACCGAGGCGGTCGAGTTCTTCTAAGCTGCCCTAGTCTGAGCGGCGTGGACTTCCGTGTTTTTCTCGAACCGCAGCAGGGCGCGACCTACGACGACCAGGTCGCTGTCGCCAAAGCCGCCGAATCCCTTGGATTCTCAGCATTTTTCCGTTCCGATCACTATGTGGCGATGAGCGGTGACGGACTGCCCGGACCTACTGACTCGTGGGTGACCCTGGCCGGGATCGCGCGTGAAACGTCCGCGATCCGGCTGGGCACCCTGGTGACGTCGGCGACCTTCCGCCATCCCGGTCCGCTGGCGATCTCGGTGGCGCAGGTGGATGCGATGAGTGCCGGGCGTGTTGAATTCGGTATCGGTGCGGGCTGGTTCGAGGCCGAACATCGGGCCTACGCCATCCCGTTCCCCGGACTCGGCGAACGTTTCGATCGACTCGAGGAGCAACTCGAGATCATCACGGGCATGTGGGCCACCCCGATCGGTGAGACCTACAACTACGCCGGAACGCACTACCCGGTCGTTGATTCTCCCGCGCTCCCCAAGCCGGTGCAGCGACCGCACCCGCCGATCATCATCGGCGGCGGCGGTGCCAAGCGCACCCCCGCGTTGGCGGCGCGCTTCGCCGCGGAGTTCAACCTCGCCTTTCCGACCCTGGATTTCGCGGGCGTCCAGTTGGGTCGCGTGCAATCCGCCCTGGACGCGATCGGCCGCGCGGGCGACGACATCGTCTATTCGGCGGCGTTCGCCGTGTGTGCCGGGCGCGACGAGGCCCAGATCGCCAGGCGCGCGGATGCGATATCCCGGAATGTCGACGAGCTGCGCGCCAACACTCCCCTGGTCGGCACGCCGGACGAAATCGTCGACCGCCTGGGACCGTTCGCTGATGTCGGCGTGCAGCGGGTGTATCTACAACTGCTCGATGCCTCCGACCTGGACCACTTGGAATTGTTCGCAACCGAGGTCATGCGGCAGATGGGCACTCCCAGCTAGGATCTCAACCCGTGGCGCGAGACGGTTTTCCCGACGATCAAGACGACTATCCGGCCGGCGAACCGACTCAGTACGCCGCGTATACCCCGGCACCGAATGACCCAACCGGTATCGCGCCCGTGGCTCCTGATGCACCCACCGGACTCGCGCCGGCGGCCCACGGTGCGGGGTCGGCTGGACAGGGTGTGCCCGACGCGGGCGCGCTGGCCTGGTCGCAGGATGACGGTATGGGTCAAGAGCCTGTTCCCTATACCGGTCCGGAATATACCGGTCCGGATTACACGGTGCCGCAGACTGATTCGCGTCCCACGGTGCTGATCGATTCGGATGCTGGAACTGAGTTCGGCTCAGCGACGTCGTTGCCCTGGTATCGCAGGCCCCCGTTGCTGTTCGGTATCGCCGCGGCATTGGCAGCTGCGACAGTGGGTGGTCTTGCCATCACTCTGACGAGTACCGACAGCACGCCAACCACGACCACCACCCGGGTCACTAAGCCCGGCGAGGCGCCACCCCCGGTTCCGCAGACGATCACGGTCACCGGAAGCAATGGCGAACCCACGGTCTCGACGGTTACCCCGACGACCGCGACGACGATGCCGGCGACGAGCACCACGTCCCCGACCACCACATCGCCCACTACCACATCGCCCACCACCACAACCACCACCACGACAACCCCGACGACGACAACCACCACGACCACCACCACCACTACGACGACGACCACAACGACCCCGACCACCACGCGGACGACGACGACAACGACCACATCGTCAATCGGGCCGCCGAGCCCGCCCCCGACGACCGATACGATCAGCCCGCCGTCGCCGCCCACCACGGTCGTTCCCCCACCGACGACCCAGGCGATCATCACCGGTGAGACTCTCCCGACGGTCAAGCCGGCACCGGCCGAATAGCCGTATCGAGACCGGTGTCGCGCCGCCGGGTACGTGGGTGAGAGTATTAACCAACGATATGCCGAAGTTACCGGTCGGTAACAAACGCTAAGTTACCAACCGGTAACTGCCCGAACTGCAGAGGGACGCCGTGGACACGCAGACTCTCATCCGCCTCATCATCGGCCTCACCATGACCGCCATCGTTGGACTGCTCGCCGTCAAACGAGTCGGGTGGCTGACGACGCTGATCAGATCCGGCCAGCCGACGGCGGACGAGCGCGGCCGCAAAAACCATCTTGGCGAGCGGATCGGTAACCAGGCCAAAGAGGTATTCGGCCAGACCAAGCTACTGACGTGGTCGATTCCCGGCATCGCGCACCTATTTACGATGTGGGGCTTCTTCGTTCTGGCCACGGTGTACCTCGAGGCTTACGGAGTGCTGTTCAATCCCAAGTTCCACATCCCGGTGGTCGGTCGGTGGGATATTCTCGGATTCCTGCAGGACTTCTTCGCCGTCGCGGTGCTACTCGGCGTCATCACGTTTGCGATCATCCGGTTGCGCTCCGAACCCAAGGAGTACGGCCGCTCGTCGCGGTTCTATGGCTCACACACCGGCGGCGCCTGGTTGATCCTGTTCATGATTTTCAACGTCATTTGGACCTACGCGCTGTTCCGTGGTTCGGCGGTCAACAACGACAACCTGCCCTACGGACCGGCGGCGTTCTTCTCCCACGGTGTCGCTGCACTGCTGCACCCGCTGGGAGCACACGCCAACGAGATCATCGAGACCGTCGCCCTGCTGCTGCACATCGGCGTCATGCTGGTGTTCCTGCTGATCGTGCTGCACTCCAAGCACCTTCACATCGGCCTCGCACCATTGAACGTCACGTTCAAACGTCTGCCCGATGCGCTCGGCCCGTTGCTGCCGATGGAGTCTAAGGGCGAGCTGATTAACTTCGAGGATCCCGCTGACGACGCGGTGTTCGGACGCGGCAAGATCGAGGACTTCACCTGGAAGGGTTATCTGGACCTCACCACGTGTACCGAGTGCGGCCGGTGCCAATCCCAGTGCCCGGCGTGGAACACCGGAAAACCGTTGTCTCCCAAGATCTTGATCATGGATCTGCGCGATCACCTGTTCGCCAAGGCGCCCTACATCCTCGGTACCAAGAACGGTCCGACCGATACCGAGGGCGGCCTGGAGATCGGTGCCGACAATCCGCACCACGTTCCCGAGTCGGGCTTCGAGAGGGTGCCGGCAACCTCACCACTGCAGGCCAACCGTCCTCTGGTGGGTGATGCCGCAGCACTCGGCGTGATCGACCCCGATGTGCTCTGGTCGTGCACCACCTGCGGGGCATGCGTCGAGCAGTGCCCGGTGGACATCGAGCACATCGACCACATTGTCGATATGCGCCGCTATCAGGTGATGATGGAGTCGGAATTCCCCTCCGAGTTGAGCGGGCTCTACAAGAACCTTGAAAACAAGGGCAACCCGTGGGGGCAGAACGCCAAGGAACGGCTCACCTGGATCGACGAGGTCAGCTTCGACGTTCCGGTCTACGGCCGGGACGTCGAGTCCTTCGCGGGCTTCGAGTACCTGTTCTGGGTGGGCTGTGCCGGCTCGCTCGACGATCGCGCCAAGAAGACCACCAAGGCCGTCGCCGAACTGCTCGCGGCTGCCGGGGTCAAGTTCCTGGTACTCGGTGACGCGGAGACCTGCACCGGCGACTCGGCTCGACGCTCGGGCAACGAATTCCTGTTCCAGCAGTTGGCATCTCAGAACGTCGAGACCATCAACGACGTATTCACCGGTGTTGAGCGAGTCGACCGGAAGGTCGTCGTCACCTGCCCGCACTGCTTGAACACCCTGGGCCGGGAGTACCCCCAGGTCGGTGGTAACTACACCGTTCTGCATCACACCCAGTTGCTCAACCGTTTGGTCCGCGATAAGAAGCTGATCCCGGTCGAGTCGGTCAACGGTGCCGGGCAGGCCGGCACGATCACCTACCACGACCCGTGCTATCTCGGCCGACACAACAAGGTCTACGAGGCACCCCGAGAGTTGATCGGCGCGTCCGGCGCAACGCTCACCGAGATGCCGCGCCATGCTGAGCGCGGATTCTGCTGCGGTGCCGGCGGTGCACGCATGTGGATGGAGGAGCACCTCGGTAAGCGGGTGAACCACGAGCGCGTTGATGAGGCCTTGAGCATCGATGCCACCAAGATCGCCACCGGCTGCCCGTTCTGCCGGGTGATGCTCACCGACGGTGTCGGGGACCGCGGCAAGGCCGACGATGTCGAGGTCGTCGACGTCGCGCAGTTGCTGTTGGGATCGCTGGACCGAGGCGCGCTGAGCCTGCCGGAGAAGGGCACTGCGGCAAAGCTTGCCGCCGTCCTGGCCCCCGCCGTCACGGCACCCAAGGCGGCACCGGAACCCGAGCTCGTCCCGGCTACTGCCGCGGCCACCGCGGCGGCGGTAACCGCACCGACCACGCCTGCGGCGTCTGCCGCGCCGGCCGCACCTGCCAAGGGTCTGGGGATGGCTGCCGGAGCCAAACGGCCCGGCGCAAAGAAAGCTGCCCCGGCCACCGCGGAGACGGCCACTCCGGTCGCCGAAGCAGCGGCCACAGCGGCGCCGGTCGCCGAAGCAACGGCAACGGCAACGGCGCAACCCGTCAAGGGCTTGGGTATCGCCGCCGGCGCCAAGCGGCCCGGCGCGAAGAAGTCGGCGCCTTCCCCAGCGCCGACTGGTGCAACGCCGACTGCCACCGCACCGGCCGAGTCCGCGGCTGAGCAGGAGCCCATGCCTGAGCCGGCATCAGGGCCCCCGGTTAACGCACCGGAGGTCAAGGGCCTGGGCATCGCGAAGGGTGCCCGGCCACCGGGCAAGCGCGGCTAGCCGATTTTCTGCAGCTGGATCGGTGCCTGGGTGACCTGGCCGCCGGAACATTCCCCGTTGGAGTCGGCGGTCACCGTTCCGGCGAGGGTGTTTGCATCCAACGAGTACCGGATAACAATGTTGGCGTAGTTGCCGTCGCCGCAGACGACCCCGTCGGGCTTGACGACGTTGTAGTTCCACCGCCCATTGGTCAGGGTGGCGACGGCGGTCCAGCCACGGTTACTGACGAGACTGGCGGTGCAACCCTCGGTCGCGCAGTTCGAGACAGCGGTGACATAGAACTGGTCAGACCCGCCGACAACGGAGTACTGCCCGTTGAGCCCGGCGTCGGCACGGGCCGGACCCGCGGCGCCCAGCGCGGTCACTGCTGCCAGTGAACACGCAGCGGCCATGCCCCGAGTGATGGTGAGTTTCATTGCGCCTCCTTGTTGTTGCAGGAAATTAGCAGTGTTTGAGCCGCAAAAACCGCCTGCACACAGGCAGATATGAAACCGAGTCCGAGATGTGACTGGAAAAGCACTTGGTCCGCCATGGGAGAATCACTGACGTGTCCACCCATCACATGCCGTGGCATGGCACCAGCCAGCACCCGCGGCCGCGGACGTTCGCGCAGTCGACCAAACTGCAGGACGTTCTCTACGAGATCCGCGGCCCGGTGCATGATCACGCCGCCCGGCTTGAAGCCGAGGGCCACCGCATCCTGAAGCTCAACATCGGCAACCCTGCCCCGTTCGGTTTCGAAGCGCCCGATGTGATCATGCGCGACATGATCCAGGCGTTGCCCGACGCCCAGGGTTATTCCGATTCCAAAGGCATCCTCTCGGCGCGACGCGCCGTGGTGACGCGCTACGAACTCGTCGACGGGTTCCCACGCTTTGATGTCGACTCGGTGTTCCTCGGCAACGGTGTCTCCGAGTTGATCACGATGACGCTGCAATCGCTGTTGGACAACGGCGATCAGGTTTTGATCCCGGCACCTGACTACCCGCTGTGGACGGCGTCGACGTCCCTGGCCGGCGGCACGCCGGTGCACTACCTGTGCGATGAGACCAACGGCTGGCAGCCCGATATCGCCGATCTCGAATCGAAGATCACACCGCGCACCAAGGCACTGGTGGTGATCAACCCGAATAACCCGACTGGCGCGGTCTACAGCCGGGAGATGCTCAGCCAGATCGCCGATCTGGCGCGCAAGCATCAGCTACTGCTACTCGCCGATGAGATCTACGACAAGATCCTGTACGACGATGCCACCCACATCCCCATGGCATCGGTGGCTCCCGATCTGTTGTGCCTGACCTTCAATGGGCTGTCCAAGGCCTACCGGGTGGCCGGTTACCGATCCGGCTGGCTGGTGATCACCGGGCCGACCGAGTACGCCACCAGCTTCATCGAGGGCATCAGCCTGCTGGCGAATATGCGGTTGTGCCCGAATGTGCCCGCACAACATGCCATTCAGGTGGCACTCGGCGGACATCAAAGCATTGACGATCTCGTTCTGCCCGGCGGTCGACTGCTCGAACAGCGCGATGTGGCCTGGGAGAGACTCAACCAGATACCGGGTGTCTCCTGCGTCAAGCCACAGGGTGCGCTCTATGTTTTCCCCCGACTGGATCCCGAAGTGCATGACATCGTCGACGACGAAAAACTGGTACTGGACCTGTTGCTCGAAGAGAAGATTCTGGTGACCCAGGGCAGCGGTTTCAACTGGCCCGCGCCAGACCATCTACGCATCGTGACGCTGCCGTGGGCACGCGATCTCGCCAATGCCATTGAGCGCCTTGGCAATTTCCTGGCCAGTTACCGGCAGTAGTCGGGGCTAGGGACGCTCCAGTAACTCAAGCAGATACTGGCCGTAGCCCGACTTGAGCACCGCGCGCGCCCGCGCGGCCAAGTGATCGTCATCGATGAAGCCCAACTGCCATGCGATCTCCTCCGGACAGGACACCTTGAGACCCTGCCGGGTTTCGATGGTGCGAACGAAGTTGCCCGCCTCGATCAGCGATTCGAATGTGCCGGTGTCCAGCCATGCGGTGCCACGCTGCAGTACCTCAACCTGCAACCGACCACTTTCGAGGTAGGCCTGATTGACGTCGGTGATCTCCAGTTCACCGCGCGCTGAGGGTTTCAGCGATCGGGCGATCTCGATGACGTCGTTGTCGTAGAAATACAGTCCTGGGATCGCATAGTTAGACTTCGGCGTCGCCGGCTTCTCCTCCAACGCCAAAGCCTTTCCTGCGGAGTCGAATTCGACGACACCGTAGGCGGCGGGATTCGCCACCCAGTAGGCGAAGATAGCGCCACCGTCGACGTTCGCAAATCGGTTGAGGCTGGTTCCCACGCCTGGTCCGTAGAAGATGTTGTCGCCTAGGACCAGCGCCACCGGTCCGGTACCGATGTGGTCAGCTCCGATCACAAAAGCCTGCGCCAGTCCGTCGGGGCGTTCCTGGACCGCATGGGTGATGCTTATCCCGAACTGCGACCCGTCACCGAGGAGGCGTTCGAAGGACGGGCGATCGGCCGGCGAAGCGATGACCAGGATGTCGCGGATGCCGGCCATCATGAGTGTCGACAACGGGTAATAGATCATCGGCTTGTCGTATACCGGCAGTAACTGCTTACTGACTCCCTGAGTGATCGGATAGAGCCGAGTACCGGATCCGCCGGCCAGGATTATTCCGCGCATCGGAATCAGTCCTTGAAGTCTTCGTCGGTCAGTTCGGTGGCCGCCAGGGCGGCAGCGAGATCACCGTGGCGGAACGCCGAGGTGACGTGGTCATGCACCACCCGGAATGCCGAAGCCATGGTGCTGACATCGTCCGGATCGGATTTCGACGTGACGCGTTCCTCGACCACCACGACACCGTCGCGGTAATAGATGTCGCCAACCTCAATGATCGCGTCTGAGCCGTGCGCCCACTCACGCAGTGCGGCGTGGCCCTGCGCGGCACCGTGCGCGTCACCGATCTCGATGTCGTCGCTCGCCAACGACACCAGGGTGTCGAGGTCCGCTGTGCTCAGCGCATCGTGGAAGGCGAGGACGGTGGCGATCTCCGAAGTGCTCATGGCCCCTTAAAGTACCGGGCTAGAACGGTGTGCGGGCCAACCAGGTGTCCCAGATCGCCGGATCGCCGAAGATCTGCACGCCGAGTTCGGCCGCACTGCCGCGGCGGACGATCGCCAGCAGCAGGTCGCGGGCGGGCCCGCGCAGTGCCGCGGTGGCGTTGGCGTGCCCGTGTTCGAACTCGATGCCATCGACGCGGCCGGAGATGGTCCATTCGCCCGCTGTACCGAGTCCGTCGTCGGTGGCGTGCAGGTGCAGCGACTGCCCGTCTCGCAATGGCGGGCCTGCCCAGGAAGGATCGTCCCCGGCTGAGCGGACCATGACCCGTTCCAGATACTCCGAGATGCCGTCGGCGGCCACGGCGGCATCAATCTGGAATTCGGCGCCGAGTGCAAGGGTGGCATCTGCCCGGTGCACGACAGTCTCGTGCAGTCGTCGGCGGATCCACCACGCGGCCGGGCGTGGCCCGAGGAAGGTCCACACCGGCGTCGGCGCCCCGGACCTGTCGACGGCATCGAGGAGCGCACGGACCCCGTTGTGTAGCCAGGCGATCTCGCTATCCCGTCCGGCCGGGGGCTTGCCGCCGGCAACCGTGCGCGGGTCGATGGGGTCGGTCGCCTGCTCGGCGACGATCTGAGCGGCCCATCGGTCGCCGCGGCCGACATGGCGCATCAACTGCTGCAGTGACCACTCCGGGCAGGTCGGCACCGGTGTCGACAGGTCGGCGTCACGAAACAGATCGGCGAACGCGGCGTTCTCCGCGATCAATGCCCCGGCGGCGTCCACGGCAGTGAACTTACGCCGGTGGCGACGTCGGTACCAGTGGGGTCGTCGACACGGCGGGTTGGGCTGTGCCCGAGGCAGTTTCGGCGGGAGTAGTCGGCGCAGCGCTGGTTGTTAGCGGTGTCGAAGTTGAGTTAGGTGTCGGCGTTGCGATCGGTGTCGGCGTTGAGGCCGGTGTCGGCGAAAAGGTAGTGGCGGAATTAGATACCGGTGCCGAGGTTGGCGCCGACGACGGTGACGTTTCCGGGGATGCGACAGGTGCGCGCGGTGGCGTGGTGCTCCGTATCGGCGGTTGCAGGATTTGCGGCAGCAGTTGCGGCAGGAGCTGTGGCAGAAGCTGCGGCAGGACCGGCTGAATGACCGGTGCCGCGGGTGCGGGCGCAGGAGCGACGGGTGCCGGAACCACGGCGGGGGCCGCGGGTGCGGGAGCGACCGCGACTGGGACCGCCGGGGCCGGTGCCTGCGGCAAAATCTGCTCCGCTGGTGCGGCAATCCGGGGAGTCACGAAAACCGTGCGCGGGACCTCCTGGACCACCGGAACCGGATTGGCGATGGTCTCCGGCACAGCAGCGACTGGCTGATTGCTCGACACGGCAGCGCTCTCGGTGGGGACGGGCCGCGCGTCGGCAGCGGGCCGGATGGTGACCACCAGTGAGATCACCAAGGCGAACACGCCCACGACGAAGAGCGCCATCAGCGCACTGCCCACGAGAAGGAACGGTTCACGGTCGGGCTCACCCGCTTCAGCGGCGTCATCCGGGTCGGTCGGGTGATCGTCGATGTGATCGGCATATGGGTCTTCGTCGGCATCGTCGGGCAGCGCGCTGTATCCCAGGGGCGTCAAAGCCGCGCG
>Ga0209829_10003003_pt1 | contig 12500 bp, 13 predicted proteins | sample C_140205_EF_Meta_FD_187311 | JGI IMG/M metagenome (GOLD analysis project Ga0209829, IMG submission 187311) | Freshwater microbial communities from Lake Croche, Canada to study carbon cycling - C_140205_EF_MetaG (SPAdes) (version 2) | ecosystem: Environmental > Aquatic > Freshwater > Lake...
ATAGATGTTATTGATATTGTTATTATATCTATATTATCTGGATTAGGTGGTTTAGGGATATTATCATATCTATATTTATATAAACATAATTTAATAACTAAATCCCATTATAGTTCTATTTTTATATATTCATATATGTTAATCTTAAGTACATCGTTATATGTATGTATCAAGGAATTACCATATGATAGTACTACATATGGTGTTGTATTATCTACCTCATCATATGTATTATTTGCAGTGGGTATATATATTTATATACAAATGAAAAAATATATTATTTAGAGCGATGCGTATTTTAAATGTCGATTTTTAAACTTTATAAATTTTAGATTTTCTACGTTTACTTGATTTTTTACTATTTTTCTTACATTTATAAGAATCTTTGTTATAAGCATAAATAAAATAATTTTTATAATGGTCTTTCTTAATATTTTTGATAGACTTCTTCAAATATATAGTTAATTCATTGTAATTTTTAGATTTATATAATGTCAAATAAAGATATTAGAAAAAAATGGGAAGAATTTATTACTAAATATCAAAAATACTTTCCAGATAATCTAGCTATTCAAAAACGAGTAATTTAATATAAGAACTAAATGGAAAAAATTTATAACAGATCCTAAATATTCAATTTACTTTTAAATTATTTAAACATTATTTTATTTATTATAGTAGAATGGAACAAACCAATTATAAACAATTATATGATGAATTGTTAAAATCATTTGAAGAAATTAAAGCTGAAAATAATGAATTAAAAATTAAAAATGATGAGTTATCAACACATCTTAAAAAATATACCGCTCATAATGGTAGTAAAACTTATTATCAAAAAAATAAGGATGTAATTCTTGAAAAGAATAAAGAATATGTAAGAGCATACAAAGACCAATTATCACCTGAAAAAATTAAAGAATATAATAAAAAAGCATATGAAAATAGAAAAAATAAATTATTAAATCAAAATACTGAAAAAAATGTTTAGATTTTAAATAAATATTAATTAATATTTATTTAAAGGAATAATATATAATATTATAATATAATGAAGATCAAAGAAAAACCACCTGACCTTGTTCCAAATGAACAAGTTTATAGGATGATTAAATGTCCTCTTAAATCTGTTCTTAAAGAGTACGATAAATTACAACCAATTATTGATGATATTGTAAAAGATATTAATAAATTTGTTATTTTAGGTTATCAATTCATTAGATTATATTTATTGGATAAATTTAATACTAATAAAGACTTTCCTACTATCAATAAAAGTTTTATTTTAGATGTTCTTAAAACAATCGCAACCAGTGAAACAAATAGAGGCAAATCAAATAAAAATGAAAATATTAAAAATAAATCTATTAAAGATGATATAAAATTATTTTATGATAATGTATTTTCTAAATTAGTTAATGAAAAATTATCATACACAAATAAAACTCATATATTAGAACAAACTGCTAAAGAAATGATTACTTGCTTAGAAACTAATATTTCAACTCATTTTATTAAACATCTTTTTAGATATATTAATTGTTTATTCAAAGATCCAAAAACCAAACAGATTAAATTAGAAAAAGATAAGGAAAAAAGAAAAGTTATGTATAAGGAACTAAATGAAGAAATTAGAAATCTTAAATCTGATTTGATTAATAATAAAATACTTGATTCAAAAAGTGAATATCATGAATGGATTAATAAGACTAAAAAATATTTATATCCTGAAAAAATAACTAAAACTATTGCTTACGATGTTAAAATACACCCAGAAAAATATTTAATACATGCATTTTATATTAATTCAAAGATTGAAGAATTAGGATGTAAATCATTTCAAGTTATACCACAAAGAAATAATATTGTTCCTAAAAATATTGTATTAAATACATCGGGAATTGCGGATTATGTTGGTAATAAATATCCTAAATTATTTGATTATCCTAAAAGTGAATTAGTTTTACATTGTAAGCAATATCAAAAACATGTTTGGAGTAAAATATTAAAATTAGAAAAAAGAAGTATATTTAATAATGAAGAATATGTTTTTTATAATCAAATGACAACTGATGGTTTTAGTTGTTGTTTATTATTTATCCTAAAAAAATATAAAGATAAAGAATATGGTGATAAATTACCTAAATGTATTCAAGATGATTGTGATATAAAAAATGTTAATAGTTTAACCAAAGATGAATGTAATAAATATTTAACGGATGAATATAAATTAGTATCAGTTGATCCAGGGAAGATTAGACCATTAAGTATGATAGATGAAAATAATAATTTTTATAAATATAGTGCATGTAGAAGAAGATTTGAAACATATACTAAAAGATGTAATGAAATTGTAAATAAAGAAAAAATAAAACACAATATCATTGAAAAAGAAACAGAATTATCAAAATTTAATTCAAAAACATTAAAAATAGAAGAATATAAAAAGTATATAACCAATAAAAATAAATTAAACAATCAAGTTAAACCATTTTACAATAACATATTATTCAGAAAACTAAATTTTAGAAGATTTGTAAGAACTAAACAATCAGAAGAAAATTTATTAAATGAAATAGAAAATAAATTTTTAACTAAAGATGATAAGATTAATAATAAGAAAATATTATTACTATATGGTGATTATTCACGTACAAGTCAAATGAAAGGAACAATATCAGCACCTAATATAGGATTTAAGAAATTATTATTAAAACGATTTGAAATATTAGAAGTGAATGAATATAATACGAGTAAATTGTATAACAAAACTTTTAAAGAACTAGAAAATGTATCAGTAAGAAAGAATAAGCATAAAAAACATTTACATGAAATACTAACTCCAAAAGAGGAAACCGAACGGTGTATTTTTGTAAATCGTGATAAGAATGCTTGTAAAAATATTTTATATATAGGAAAATATTTTTTAAGAAATCAATCAAGACCAATTGAATTCTGCCAAAAAGCAAAAGAAAAGATAGTAGTTGTAAAGCAACGAAAACCAAGACAGAAAAAAGAAATTGTTGTTTAATCAAGGTAGTAGATTAAATAACATCTGATGGGATTATGTGTATCTACCTTAATATACACATAAGAAAGCCCATTATTTAGAATTTAGAACTCTTTAATGAGTAAAGCGATGCATTTATTTTTTTTGTCTTAAAAATCGGCATTTAAAATACGCACCGCTCTAAACTGAAACTTCAGGAATTATTCTATTATTTTCATAACAATATATAATAATATATGCTAATAGAGAAATACTTAAAATACAACCTCCAACTATAAGAGTAACATATGAATGATCAAAATTAACAAATGTTAACCATCCAATAATAGTTATTATTAATCCCCAAACACCAATAAAACTGGCAATTGATTTATAATTTGTCATTTTGTCATTCTGTTATTAGTAAAAATTGTTTATATTAAAAAATTGATAATTATTACTATTAATCATAGTAATAATTATAATTAATCATGGATAATGAATCATGTATAATTTGTCTGGATAATAATCCAGAAACAATTACGTATAAAGGGGTATGTGAATGTCATCCAAGAATTCATACCGAATGTATCAATACTTGGTATCAAACAAATCCAGAGACATGTCCTATATGTCTAAATAAATATCAAATATCGATTAGAAATTTTAGAAATTGGAAAAGATATCTGTGTCTATATTTAAGTATTTTAGGTTGCATATGTGTTTTCTGTGGTCCATTCCTTTTAATTAGTATATTAGTAATAATGTCCATATATTCTAAATAACAAACTTAAATATAAAACATGATTAATAAATAAAATGATAATTGGTTTATACGGGTATGGACGATTTGGAAAATTTTTCTGTAACTATCTTGAACACTATTGCTATAATGTAATTATAACTGATATAGAAAAAGTAAATCATCAAAATTATATAACAGAGGATGATTTTTTTAATTCTTCTATGGATATTGTAATTTTTTGTAATTCAATTAATAGTTTTGAAGAAGTAATACAAAAAATTAATCCTACTTTCTTTACTAATAAACTGATTATAGATGTATTAAGTGTTAAAGAATATCCATTTGAAATATATAAAAAATATAATATTCAAGAAAATATCTTATTTACTCACCCAATGTTTGGTCCTGATACTAAATCATTGGAAAATAAAAAATTTGTATATTATCCATTTAATATTAAATTAGTAAATATATATGATAGTTTTATGCATTTTTTAAATTTTTTAGAATGTGATTTAATCAAGATGAGTCCAGAAGATCATGATAAATATGTAGCCGAAAGTCAATTTGTAACACATTTTATTGGCAGATCATTAAATTTAAAAGATACACCAATTAATACCGTAAATTATAGTAATTTATTAACAATTGTAAATAATGTTAAAAATGATTCTTTTGAATTATTCAAGGGTATGACTTTAAAAAATAAACATACCATACCTGTTATAGATACTATTATGTATTCTATATCCAAATTAAAAAGTATTTTAACACCACCTAAAAATATATATTCGGCTACTAGTGCGGTAATGAATAAAATTAAGATGTCAGGGAATAGTAATATTATTAATGCTGCGATTGGTGTGCCATCATGGGGCCCCAAATTATCTTTAGATAACAGTTATTCATTATCAGGTGGTAATATAGAATTAAAAAAAGAATTAGTAAATTTCTTTGATAATAGATTAACGATGGATAATTTATTAATAACCCCAGGTGGAAAACCAGCATTATATTATTCTATTTCAGCATACACTAATATAGGAACTTCTTGGTTAATTCCATCACCATATTGGGTATCCTATCCTGATATGATAAAGTTAGTAAATGGTGTACCAATTATAATAGAAGGTGATGTTAATAATAATTGGTTATTTGATTTAGATCAAGTGGAAGAATATTTTAAAAAAGAAGAAGTGAATGGTATTATAATATGTAATCCAAATAATCCTACTGGTTTATTATATCCCAATGATTTTTTAAAGAAATTAGTAAATATTACAGATAAATATGATAAGAAATTAATAATTGATGAAGTTTATCTACCATTAATATCAGCAAATAATTTAGATTATAAAAATTCATTATTTTTTGGTAATAAAAATGTAATTGCTGTATGGAGTTTTTCAAAAGGATGGGGTATTCCAGGATGGAGAGTGGGGTTTGTAATGGCCAATGAAGAAATTATAAAAAAATTAACAGGTATTCAATCTACGATTAATACATGTGCATCTAATTCTGGTCAGCAAATAGCATTAAAATTAATTAAAGATAATTGGTTACCAATAGAAGAATTTAAAAAAATAGATTATTATAAAAATAAGATAACTAATATTTTTAGAAAGAAGGGGTGGATTGTACCAGATAATCATATTACAAGTATGTATTTATTTCCTATTAATTACAATATAGATATTAATGAATATATTGACAAATTATTTTCAAATGATTTAGCAGTTATTAGTGGTGAACCATTTGGTAATAAAAATGGTATTAGATTAACTATATATAATGACGATAAATTAATGGAGAGATATATTAATATTCTTAATAAAAATTGATTTCTTTATTAATTAAACCTTAATAGTTAATAAATAAAAAAATGACTAATCCATTTGACTCTGATGAATTTGGTGAATTCCACTCAGCTACTGATATTGAATCTATTTATATAGGAGATAAACATGCATCAAAAACTAATGATTATTACGATGTTGAAATATCCAAAAGTTTTGCATTTATAAAACTATATCATGCCAATAGAAATATAGATGTAGAAAGAACTAAAGCAATGGTTATTAAATATAAAACAAAACCAATTAACTTTCCACCATTAATTATTGCACATATTACTGATGAAGAATATCAAAAAGATGAATATGTTCTTATAGATGGTCAACATCGATATTCGTGCATGAAACAATTATTTATGGAATCAAATATAGACACCATTTTTACATATAAATTATATATATGTAAAAGTGTGGAAGAGTTGGAAGAACTATTTACGGATATTAACTGTAATATTAAATTCGAAAATATGTTTCCGTATAAGAAAACAGGTAAACTAATGGAAAAATTAGAACATTATTTCAAAACTTCAGTAAGTAAAGCAAAATACAATCGAGATTACAAATTTAATCCTGATAAGCTAAAAATGAAACTAGTAGAAATAAAGTTCTTTGAACAATATGATAATTCTGTTGATGATGTGTTTAAGAAAATTATAGAGTTAAATATCAAAATGTGTGAAGAATATTATAAAAAGAAATTGGAAAAAAAGTTACTTAGACATGAACTATTCTTTTTGGAACATATTGAAAAAGCTAAGAATAATGTAATGTACTTGTTATTCAAAGAGAATTTTGAATGGATTGATTTATTGGAGAAAATGCTTTGAATTAATAATTTTGTCATTTTATGATGAGAATTTTAACATTTACTTAAAATATCGTGATCTAAAATCAATGACAAAAATAACACGATTTATTTCCTATATAAGTGTATTAAATATTGACACATGCATTATTTATAAATGTCCAGTTAGTACCAGTAGAATCACTTTCGAATACAAAAGAAGTATTAGCAGGTGGACTAGTTAATCCAAATGTAGAACCACATAAATTCAAAAATGTAGTACCGTTAGTAATATTATATGGAGAATTTTTAGTTTGATCAATTGGTAAACCATTTGAATCCATTGGATTTCCAAATATATCTAAACCACTAGGATATGTAGAAACAGCACTAGAATAACCAGATGTTGGTAATGATGTAGGACCAACACAAACTTCTATAAATTGACGTTGAGAACCTGTATTTTCTTTAATAATTCTTACACGCCAAGTATAAAATGGTGCGGTATTTGTATTATCTGTGTAATAATTATAAATATGAGGGTATAATGTTGTTGATGAATATTTAGTACCTATAGTATTTATATATGATAATTTTTTTAATATTCTATTATAATTACCTAGTAATATTGCAGGTATAGTATTACGTGAAATACTTACTATATATTCTGGCATTGCTCCAATTGTTATAGCACAATTTGAATTCCAGTACATATTAGTACTATAGTTTGTACCAAAAAAGTTAAAAGTCATTCCACCCATTGGTATAGGAACATTTGCATCATCTAACATTCCTGGGGGTGGCGTAGTAGCATCATTTATACCAGTAAAATTTATAGGTGTTCCACTATTTAATAATTCACTATTACTAATTACTAAATTCCCTTCTGCAATTAATAAATCAAAATTTATTTGTGATAATACTGAATTTGATCCAGTATTTATGTAAATAGTTTCTACATTATTATTTCTAGTAATTTTCACAATATTATTAGAGTAATCTTGATATGGATTTGATCCTCTGCATAGAATGTATTTTTTTATCATGTTATATATAAAGAAAAAATTGATATTTGTTTACTAATTACTATAATTAACTAATAAACAAACTAAAATGTCTAAACAAGTCTACGACACAGACGGTACTACAGATTTTGCATACATTTATTATGAATATGTTAGTAAAAAGAATAAAGATGAATGGAAGATAGAATTTACTCAAGGATGTATTAATATTATGAATGTTTATAATACTACCAGAATTAAAATTAACTATCCCATAGAAGATCATTGGATGTATCAAGAAATAGTAAAAACTTATGTTAACAATGCTTTTGAACAAGGTGGTATGATTAAAAATAATCATTTTATTCTTCAGGTAGAGGTAAGAGAATATATGGATCCTAATGATCATGAATTTGATTCAAAATATCATGAGATTGGAGATAATGAAGGATATATTATGATGGAAAGTAAAACAATAAATGTAGAATTAAGTATACCTTATAAATTAGCACTTAGTATTATGAAATTTATGTCAGGGTCGACAGATGTAAAGGATCCACCAAGAATTTGGCAGATTATTAAGAAACAAAATTAAGAATTTTTTTTATATATGTAAATATATATGAAAAGTTTACCTATAGGTTATGTTAAATCTCTTGTTAGAATGGTTTTAACTGCATTTGTAATTTTAGGATCATTAAATTATGGTTCATCTGTACTCAATTATAACTTAATTGAAATGGGTAACGATAAAATAGATCAATTCTTTAATAGAAAAACTTGTTTTAATGTAATTGTATATTCTATAATTGCAATTTCAGGATTAATTTTAATGTTTCAAACTACTACATGGTTACCTTTCTTAGGTCCTTGTGCATTCCCAACTAAAGGATTAATTCCCAACAAAGTAAATTTTATTGGATCAAAAATAATTAAAGTAAATGTAAAACCTAATACCCGTGTAGCATATTGGGCTAGTTTACCTGTTTCAGACAAAGAAGTCCCTGATGTAGAAGATGCTTATTCTGATTTTTCTAATTCTGGAGTAGTTACATCTGATAGTAATGGTGTTGCTGAATTAGTAATTAAACCTGGGTCATCATATATAGTTCCATCTGGTAAAGAAATACCTAAACATGTACATTACAGAGAATTGGATAATAGATTGGGTATGATGGGAGATTTGAAGACTGCTTATTATTGAGGGGGGGGTAAAGTATTTTAGATTGACATTCTCTCAGCCTACGGCAATACGAGAATGTCAGATTAAACTCTGCGAGTTTCATCGACATTCTCTAAAAAAATTGAAAACTTAATTTATTATAACACTTATAATAAATTAATCCATCACAAATGGAAAACCCTATCAAACGTTTCGAACACATCGTAAAAGTAATCAATACTAATTTTTTTGATGATCTAGGTAAGATTGAATTAATCATCAATGAAAATGATATTCAAATTAATAATCTAAAAATTAAGGTCACACCTCACGAAGGAGTCCATAAAAATATTGAATATCAGCTAACAATTAAGTTCCAAGAATCAAAGACCTGGCCACTGGTTTACATTGATTCTGAAATTTATGATAGAATTAAAACAACTCAGTACATTGAGAACCGCGGTCATCAAGCACATGGTGGATACCATAAGGGCATCTGTATCAAAAATCTAAGTTACGGTTATGCGTTTATCAAAAATTTTAAAGAGTTGTGTGATAACAAATGGGAGAATTACATTTTTTACTTGATTACCCTTTTCAATAACTTGCAGGATTTTGAGAAAGGTAATGGATTGAGATCTAATTATAAGGAGATACTTAAGATTTGATTTGATTAATTGGATTTTTTGGTGAAGATGCTGTAGATTTATCTTTATTTTTGTGCTAAAAAAATTATGCTATCTATCAGTATTTTTAATTTATCTATATTTCCATACAGATTAGTTAATTCATCTATTTTTTTTTGTTGTTCTTCAAATTTTTTTTCAAATATATTTTTTAGCTCTTCTATATGTGATATATGATTTATATCTTCTATCTGTAATATATTATTTTTATTTTTTTCTTTACACGTATTCATATGAACTTTAAAATTATGTTTTAATGAAAATTTTTTATTACAGTAAAAACATTCATTATTTATATTAGTATCTTTAATACATGTATTTATTCTCATTACATGTGATGCATATGCACTTTTTTTTATAAATTCTTTATTACATTTATCACATTTATATTTTTTTTGCAATTTTGGTAAAACTTTAATATTTTTATTAGATTCCTCTTTTAAATCAATTTTATTATGTTCATTAATCTTAGTATAAATAGTTCCGTATTTCTGAAAAATATGTTTAATATTATCAGGATTACATTTAAAAAATTCTTTTTTTGGAAATCTAGAATATCCTTCATTAATAATATCATTATGAATTGATTTTTCTATTTTAAATCTTTTATCAGGATCAACCACAATATAATAATCTAATTTAAAATTTTCAGATACTGCTGAATTATTTAAGCCTATTAATCGATGTTCAACTCCAGTTAATGTTTCTCCTACTTTACATCTATCGTTATTTGCAGGTGTTGATACGCAATATATATAACCATTACTCATTTTTAACCATACTTTATATGGTTAATATCCTTTTATATAAAATAAACCAAAAAAATTGCCCAAAATTTCCCTATTTTGGGTTAAATTTTTAGGTATTGCCCAAATTTGGGCAATTTTTTTGGTTTTATATTCTCACCATTTTCCCTATATCCTATATATCCCTTTTTACTATTTCTTATTGTTATTATTATTATTATTATTATTATTATTATTTTTTTTTACAGAGAGAGAGAGAAAATAAATATTATATAAATATATTAATAAAGAGAGGGGGTAAAAAATAAAAAGTTATAAAAAAGTCAAGTCCATTTTTGACTCCGTTAAATGTGGAAAACGTTTTTAAAATATCATTGAAAAATATATTTTAAAAAGTGAATTTTGATGGTTTTGATATAAAATAGAATATATTAAAAATGCGTAACGGTAACCACAAAAATAAAAATATTTTTAAAAGTGTAATTGTGATGGGGTTTATGATTGTAAATTTATTAATTTAAAGGTATAAATATATTTAGACTAATTTATTATGTCAGATTGTACAAAATGTAAAATTATTCATCCAAATAATAAATGTCCAAAAATACAGTGTTATAAATGTAATGATATAGGTCATTATTCTTATAAATGTACAAAAAAAGATAATGAAATAGTAGAAGAAACTAAGGAAGAAACAAATATAAATAAACACATTATTTTAGGTGCATTAGAATCACATTCTAAAAAATATATATTACCACAAAATGCATCAAGAAATATAAATTATATTTGTATTGAATGTAATGAATATTTAATATTTAAAAAAGGCAATATTAAACGACCACACTTTTCTCATAAAGCAAAATCTGAATGCACATATTATGAACATCCATCTGAAAGTCAAATTCATAAAGATGCTAAATATAGATTAGCTGATTGGTTAATAAATAAGAAAGATATTAAATTTGAATGGAAATGTTTGAATATTGAATTATATGGTAGGTATTGTAATAAAGAAGATGATAAGACAAACCACCAAGTTACATATGAAGATGGTGATGTAGTAAAAGTAGAATATCGAAATGAAAATCCATTATTTATTGCAGATGTTGCAATTATAAATAATGATAAAATAAGATATGTATTTGAAATTCATCATACAAATAAAACATTAACTGAAACAAGACCTGAACCATGGTTTGAAGTAAATGCAAAAGATATTATTAATTCAGATGAATCAAATATTAATTTATATAATATTAGATCTAGTAATAACTCTTATTGTAAATTCTGTAGTGATAAGGTTGATTGTAATGGTATGGGATTTCCTGAATGTATAGATCAGAATGAACCATATAAAAAATATAAAAATTGTAAATGTAAAATATATAAATGTTCAGTATCTAGATGTAGAGAAAGGTTATTACAATGGATGTATGATAGATGGAATGGTTGTTGTTTTAATCATTTCATAAATTAATAATCAATTCCAAATGTTGTAATTCATTATAAATATGATCATAATATGATAAACATATGACTTTATTTTTTAATTTTAATTTTTTATTAACAATATTAATTATTCTTGTATAACCTTTATTACATGGGAATAATATAATTGCTTGATGTATTTTACTATTGATTCTAATAGTATATTCAATTAGATTAATATCTATAATACCTTGTAATGATATTAAAAATTTATCTGATAATGAATAATCAAATGTTTTCCATCCTTCTTTTTTATATAAATTATTAACATTATTTCTAATCTTATCAACTATATCTAAATAATATTCTGTATCATCGCTATTATAATAAAGTAATTCAAAACCTGATAGCATTGATGGTATTTTATCACTAATCTTTTTATTTAACAATAATATAATATTATTATTTTCAAAATATTGTAAAGCATATCCTAATTCAATCATAGCATTAGGATTTGGTAATGATATTATATTATTTAATATGTAATCAGGTGTTATATCACATACAAATATATCTGCTATTTTTATATGATTTTTTATTTTATTCAATAATTGATGGGAATTATTTGGATCATTATTACAAACATCAATAATATTATCTACATTATCACATACTTTTTCATATGTCATTCTTGTTTCATCTCTATTATTAGAATATGCATAAAATACACTCATTATTCTATCTAATAATATATTTCTAAGTAAAAAATTGATTTATTTAAATATTACTTACGTATTATAAGTAATATTTAAAAATGTCTTCAAACAATGGTTACATTTATGTTAGACAACATCCATATTATGATATTGATAAAGTTTGTAAATTAGGTAGAGCTACAAATATTCCAGATAGAGATAATGGTTATGCTACTGGTGAATATCGAAGAGGTAAATTTGGATTAGTTATTGAAATAGAAGATAATCAAAAATATGATGATAAATATGTTGAAAAATTATTGCAAAACTATTTTAAAAATTATCATTCTAAGATAAATGGTGGTAGTGAATTTTATAATATTAAAATAATAGATGAAATAAAAG
>Ga0209829_10003007_pt1 | contig 12493 bp, 9 predicted proteins | sample C_140205_EF_Meta_FD_187311 | JGI IMG/M metagenome (GOLD analysis project Ga0209829, IMG submission 187311) | Freshwater microbial communities from Lake Croche, Canada to study carbon cycling - C_140205_EF_MetaG (SPAdes) (version 2) | ecosystem: Environmental > Aquatic > Freshwater > Lake...
GTTGCAGTTCTATTATTAGGTCCCGGAACATCATTGTCAAAATAAAAACCAAAATTATTATATTTTGAATCTAAATCACAAGCCGGCTCCGGATTTGTTGTTGTTGAACTATTACCCGGTGTTGTCACCGTTCCAACTGACGCAGCACCTTTAGAACTATCAATAACATCTTTAGCGGTATTTTTATCTAAATTAGGGTTATTTAATATCTGTTGATAAGTATATAAATCTTTAGTTGGAACCGTATTAAATTTCTTTGCTAACTCATAGATATCATACTTAACACATCCGGCAAAAAATGAATCAATAATTGAATTGATTCTTTCTTTATTTTGCCCTTTTAATTGTTTTTCAACTAAAACATTCATAACAGATGGGTGGTCTACAATAATTTTCCAGCTTAAAGTACCCGTTCTATTTGAATCTTTATATGTGTAAATTGGTTCCGGTCTACCTAAAAATGATGTTGGAGTCCAGTTAGCATTACTATTATCAGTAAATTTAATATCATATGGTGGAAACCACATAACTCTACCCCCATTTGGTCCTTTTTCACAAACAGGTAATTCATCATAAGTAAATCCTTGTTTACTAGATGTTCTCCAAGCCAAGTTTTCAATAGAGAACATATATTTTTTAGCATATCCCCCAATTCCGTTAGGTCCATCAGCAATAATATTTGTAGAACCCGGATTTCTTGTTGGTGATATGTTTAAATTAAATGTGTTATCAAATACAGAACCCGCAAATTGTCTTCCACTAGTTGTTATACCATCAACTTTTTGTAAATCATTATAAGTATAATATGGTGTATCTTTGGTAAAAACTCTACAATATTCAATACCTGCATCACCACCTGTTGTTTGGTCAGTATAAGATACTACTTGAGAACCTTTAGTCATTTCTTTATAACCATCGTGGAATACTTTACTAACTTGATTAATAGCGTTACCTACGTGTTTTAATCTTGAAATACCTTGAACATTATCAGCAGAATTAACTAATCTTTGAGTTTCATCTAAAATAGACGTTTTTTTGAATGTAAAATTAGTTGATTCATCACGAGTATAATTACTACTAATTAAATTAAATTCCCCATCAAGTGAACCTGAACCACCACCCGGAATTGCGTGAAATCCAGCATTTGCTTTATATTTTGGAGATGTCCATACAAATTGACCGTCAATACCACCACCATCACTTAACGGTTTTGCAGCAAGACCAAATTTAAGCGTATCTTGGTTACCTTCAAATAAAATACCTAATTCCGATGGTCCATATACAGGAACCTCTTCCTGTTGACCAAAAGCGTTTACAGGAACTTGATTTGGAGGTGATGTAATTGTTGAAGGTTCAGCACTTCTACTACCAACATAATAACCACCAACCAATGTTCCATTATCCGGATTTATTAAACTAACAATTGCTTGTCCAACACCTAATAAACCACCATAATTTTTATCATAGTTTGGTTGGTAACGGTTATAATTTATATTTCTAAATAAAACAGACCTTTGTCCATTTCCAGTATTTGCTAAAAATATCTCAGAAGGATTTCTTTTACTATTTAAAATAGGACCTAAAAACCCCCCCGTTAATTGGTTAACAACGTTTAACGCATTTGATGTTTGTGGTGTTTGACCATTTCTCGTATTATCTGTGAAATAATCACCCGGAATTGGTGAAACCGGCCAATACGCCCCGGCTAATCTTGTCAATAAATCAGCCGCAGCCGTAACAGGATTTTCCGGTGATGTAATCTTCCAATTTTTATATATTAAAGGTTCTTGACCTGTAACAATTAAACTAGCATCAAAAGGGTCTTGTAATGATTGTAAGTTAACCTGACCAACAGTGTTAATAAAAATTTCTCTATTAATTCTATCTTTAAATAAATCATTAAGATATGTCGCACCTAATCTTGCCAAATATGAATCCTGAGATAATGAACCATCACTTCCCGTTGGATTTGTCGATAATAAAATCGCATAAGGCGAATATGATGAAGGAACAAAATTTGTTGGTAAATAAGGTTGATGTATCGGCTCTCCTAATATTGTGGTAGTAACACCATACATATCATTAAATCCACCAACAGGTCCATAATAATTATCAATAAAGGCTGCATCAATAAAAAACTCATTAATTAAATCTAATGCCGTATCAGTTGGATTGTACTCTCCCTGATTTGAGTTAACCGGAAGTGGGGGACCATTAAAATTAATATTTAAATCATATCCTCCATTAGGACCGTATTCATTTAAAGGGTATAATAATTGAGCGAAAGGGTCGTTAGTAATTAAATCATTTGGAGAATCAATAACATTAAAGTTATTTAAAGACACTTCAGTATTTAAATCAGACGCTGGTGGTGTATAAACACCACTAACAGTATATGGTACTAAATTTTTAGCCAATAAAATATCTCTAAATGAAGATGACGAAGCAAATGATAATGTACTATTTGGCATATTTTTTTTCTTTTATAATAAATAGATTCATAACCTATTTTTAAGGTGTTGAACGTAACATTGGTTCATTTTTTTTAATTATTGGTCCAAAATTTGCGTCAGCTATTGCGGTTTTAACCGTTGTTATTATTTGTTGTTTAACGTCAGGATTGTTCAAAGCATCTTGTAATGATTTTGCATCAACACCTTGTGGTGTGTTAATATTAATAGTATGAGTTAAGTTAACGTCTACTGTTGAATTAGATTGTCCGGATTGATTTCCCCCACTATTACTTGATTGACCACCTTTTGGTATTGACGCACTTGTTCCCGCATTTTGAACAGCGTTATTAATTTTTCCAAACATTGGGAATTCTTCATTTAATTTAGCAACTTGTTCATTAACATTGTCAAAAGCTGTTGCGAGTTCATTACGGAAATTATTTTTAAATTTACCTAAAACATCACTTAAACTAGCACCCGCCTTTATTTCATCTACAGTAGTATCAATTCCTTTACCAAGATTTTTTGCGGATAAATTTTCACCGGGAATATTACTTAAAGCCTCACCAACTTTTCGACCACCTTTTAATAATTTCCCACTTGTTTTAGATGCGGCTAAACCTAAACCGGTTCTATCCCCTAAACTATTAACTGCCGCAATAACATCTTTAGTTGCCGATAATTGGTCTTTTGCCAATTCCTCCATTGATTTTGGGGCAGTGTTAGCCATTTTCTCAAGTGCCGCAACTTCATCAGGAGATAATTTGTCAACATCTTTCATTTCTCCTTCAGCAGTCTTTATCTGATATGTTCCACCCTCACCCATTTCAGCCATATTGGCAATCAATTTCTTTTGGTCTTCAGTCACATCCGGAAATGAAATTTCTTTCATTTTCTTATCTAAATCAGCACTACCCAACGCCATTTTAGTAAGGTCATTATAAGACATACCCATTGCTTGAGAAATTTCCCTCAATTGTCGTTTGGCTCCCGGCATAATTTCAAAATGTCCATCTTTACCAAGTTGAACAAATTGTTTACTCATTTCTGCTATTTGATTTTGTAATTCAGCAGGGTCATTTTGAGCTAAGTCCATTAATTTTAATGGGTCTAATAACGAACTTTGAGAAACACCCAATCTTTGCATTGACGCAGCCATTTCAATAGCTTTATCAGGGTCAAATAATTTGTCAGCCAATTCCAAAGTTTTATTCATATCAACCCTTAATGAAATTGCTTGAGAAGCCATTTTAGCCAATCCTTCAACTCCATTAGAGAAATTAAACTTATTAAGGGCATCCATATTTTGTAATACTTTACCTGATACGGCAACCGCACTAACCCCCGATTCTCTTGCGACATTAACGACTTTTAACATTTCATTGGTCGCCTTAGCCGATGAAATACCCGCATCAGCCATACCCGCAACAATTTCTTTTACAGATTGTCCGGTAACCTTCATTGTTGCATATAAGTCTTCAGTTGTTTTATCCGATAATACAACATTTCTACCTAACGCATCTGCAGCTTGTTTTTGAGTTTCAAGTACATCTTTAATATCACCACCTAATTTTCTTACCGAAGTCACCGACTCAGCCATACTACTTCGTAATATGTCAGCCATCGCTTGACCCTGACCAAACTGATGAAGCATTTCACTTGCAGCCTCATCAAGTGTTAATACTACTTTAGCAATAGCCTCCGGATTAATATTAGAATATAAAGTTTCCCCTAAACCTCTTTGAGCATTTTCCGATGATGTCTTTTTTGCCATAATTAAATGTCTTTATAAATAAATACACCAAACATAGTTTTTAACTAACTAGTCTGGTGTATTATTATCGATTATTCGATTTATTAGGTATTTCCTAACATATGTCGGCATTAAATGAAATTCCGTATATGATACTCTAATTGTTTGTGCCAAATACAAATACTCTTCAATTAATAGTTGTCGGTGATTAGAAGAAAGGTCGAAAAAAGTCCACCCCAAAGGCAATCTCGAAAGATACCAATTCTCCTGACGGGGCGATTACACTTCTTTTTAAATCCAATGACGGCTCATTTTCTTTTAAAAACTTTCTTATGTATTTAGAATCCATAATTGGTAAGGAATCAATGAATAAACTTATCTTTGACCTATCTTGGTCCCCATCAACCTCAACAATATGTTTCGATAATTTCCAAGTAATTCTTGGAGCTTGTCTACCAACAGGGTATTGTTCCGCCATTTTATCTAATTCAATAGTGTCGTAGAATGTTGTAGGTCTTAATTTAACTGTTGAACCTGTTTTTGGTAGTATAGTAGTAAATGTTCCATCTTCATCAGGAGTAACCTCAGTTTTTTTAATATTTAACTCATCTAAATTTATTGTAGCAACAAATGGTTTATCCGTTGCAGGGTCAACTAAATTTACACTATATTCTGACCCAAAAGAAGTATTTCTTAAGAATATTAAAATCGCCTCAACATCACCATCTAAAAGTTCTTCAGGACGTAAATCGTGTTCATACATTTTATTTCTTAATAATTTTAAGATAATATTTTCACTACTACGACTAGCTCCAATTAAGTAATTTTCATCGTTTGCCGTTAAATAACCAATCTTAACCGCTTTCTTTTTTGATTTATAAAAAATCCCACCTGTTGGTAATTGAACCATATCGTGTGGTAAACTGAAATTTTGTGTTCCAGCATCGATTAAATTTTGTTCCATATAATTTTGTTTTTATTATAAATAATAGGATATGTTTTTTTAATATAAACAAAAAACCCACTTTATTAAAGCGGGTTTTATAAAAAATGTAATACACATATTTTTTTCTCAACTATTAATTTATTAATATATTCTATTCTATCAATAAATTCACAATTACTATCCATATGTTTTGTTAAACCAAGTATTTTTTTGTAAATCATTGGTTTATTGGTTGAAAACCATTTTTCATTACTTAATGTTGGGGATTGACGAATTTTTTGTATTGTTAATCCTTGATACATTTTAGTAAACTAATACACATCTATCCATACGAATTGTTGTTGAGATAGTTGCCAATGCGTCTGAATTATAAGCTAATGAATCAAAGTTAACATCACTTAACCAAGAACCTTCTAAAATCCATTTTTCCACAACAACACCTGTTGGGTCCAACATTTCAAGGTCAATGTTTTTCTTGTATCCCGCAGCATATCCCATACGACCAGTAACTGACTCAGCACATAAACGAACCCACTCCATAAGAGCTTGTGACGCTGAAGGTCCAATTGGGTCACGAAATTTAACGTTCATAGAACCCCAAGTAAATCTACCCGCAACATATGTTGAAGTATTTAAGAAAGGTATCTCAACATCTTTTACAGTAATATGTGGTCTAGCAGCAGATTCTACGAACCATTCGTTAATCCCTAAAGTAGAAGGGAATCGTACAATAAACCTATTTTGTCTTTTTGGTTCATACGGTATGGGCATTTTCATTAATAAATCAGCCATTTTTCTATTTGTTTTTTAATTTTTATTTTTTATCTTGTTTATTATAAATATAACCTATTTAATTTTTTTCTCTTGACTTTTAGAATTAAAATTTGTATCATTCTAGAAATCCTAGTTTTTATATTAATATTTATTTTACTAGTTTTTATTTATAATAATTAATTTAATATTCTTTTTTAATTCCTCCTGCTGTTGAATATGTTTTTATTATATTCTCTGGGTCGTCCTCAAAATGTTTTTTAACAACTTCCACATTTTTTAAGTCGTCATCTGAAAAACCTACTTTAGGGACAAAATAATTATTTATTTTATTTTTTAAGAAAGCTTTTTTCTGTATATGTTGTGACATAGCTTTAACATAATTAACAAATTCTTTTAAAGCTTTAATTTTACCTTCTTCCGGATTTGTTGCCGAACCCTCACCATATGTTACAGGATAAAATCGACATAAATCTAAATATTCTCGTATCATTTCTCTCTTAGAAGTGTGTTCCTCATCAGCTAAATCTCTATATTTTTCTAAATTTTTAACTAACTCATTTGAATCAATTCCATTAAGGTTGGACACTATATAATTGTAACAAGCTTCTTTAATAACAGATGGAGTATGTCCTCTTGCAGTCACAATAGAAAAAATCGACCCATTATTAATTGCCTCAACAAAATCACCCCAAGCCGGTCCCGGTTTTGCCAACATAGTATCAATAATGAATTGTCTATCACCCTTAACACCAAAATATCTGAAAGGGTCTTCAGCAAATCCAACTATTGTATGTCCGTCAAATTCTATTGGTTCTTTACCTATTTGTTCTCTATAAGTTGCAAAATCTTCAGTTGACATTCCAACCTCATCACCATCTTCATCTTTTAATATAATTTTGGTAGGCATTGAGACAATATTATCATCCCAATCAAAAGCGTAATACTTTTCATCCGGAGCACCAAATTCATCAATACCCTCTACAATTTTATTTTTTAACATAATCTTAAATTAAGGCTTAATTATGACCCACTATTACAATGGGTCATAATTTTTTTATTATATATTCTCAAAAGAAGCTCCGGTTGGAGTAATATAGAACGTAATGTCTATAAATTCTAACGATTTGGTTGGTTTGATGTAAATCTTACCAGTCATCTGATTTCTATCTAAATCAGCAGTGTCTGACGATACTGTAACTCGGAAATCATATAAACCTCTGTCTCTTCTGATAGCATCTAAGATAGGGTTAACCGCGTCTAAGAAGTCTTGTCTTACTTTTTGGTCGTTTTGTTCAAACAGTAATCTTACAGAAACCGCAGAAATCAATTTACGTGCTTGTAGTAATAATCTTCTTACGTTAATTCTATCAAGAGCCGATTGAGCCACTTGTAGAGTTTTGTTACCCCAAATTACTGTACCAACATCGGAGAAAGTAGCAATTGGATTGATACGTCCTTGGTAAAGAGTATCTCTATCTTCTTGAGTCAGTTTCTTTCTCGCTTTGATTGAGTTTACAATACCTCTCGTGTAACCTGCCGCTGCGAACCAAGGGAATGCAATGTTATCGGTTAACGCCAAGTTTCTTACAACCTCAGCCGTTGGTGGTAAATAGATTTGTGTATTATTCACACTATCTCTAGTTAATACCCAAGGATAGTAAGTTGCTGTGTAATTAGAGTCGATACCTGTATCATCTAAATTATTAACAACTTCTTGTGGATAAATTAAATCAGTTGATAAATCAACGGTTGGAAGGAATAAATTAATATCAGGTGTTGTACAAACATACAATGAGTCAGCTCTGTTAAATTCAATCATTTCAATAGCGTCTTCAACTAAATCAGAGTTATTAACATAATCAATACCCGGAGTTACGAATAAGTTAATATTAACCGCCTCAGGATTTGAGAATGTTTGTTGACCTAATAAGTATGCGTAGTAATCAGAGTTACCCCAATCAACACTATTATTTCCAACTGTGATTTGTTTAAATGCCCCCCAACCTGTTGCTGTAGGATATTTAATATCCGGACAGTATCCATTTAAGAATCCTCTTCTACCTAATTTAAATGTATCGGTATTACTTCTTGATTCTCTATAGATATCCCAACCATCAAAACCACCTTGTACTAATAATGAGAATTTACGTGAGTATATTCTGTAGTAAGGACTTGTTTCATCTTGAGGGTCTGATGTAAATGTTGCATCACCCACATAGTAAGCCGGAGTTCCACTTGTTGTATACGAGTTTGAAATAGTAATTCCACTAGCGTTTTTATCCATATGGTAACCTTTTGTTAATGTTAACCATTCAGCAGCATCAACCTCTGTACATAAACTTATCTGATTTTGTTTTCCTTTATATTGGAAGAAATCAACATCATATCCTGCACCGTTTCCTGTTGAAATACCTAAATACGTTTTACGAACATTATCACCCGGACTTAAAGTAGCATTATTTGCCCCCGAACTTAATCCAAATGGTGGGTCAAAAACAACTTCACCAGGATAATCATATTTAGTTTTATAAATTGGGAATGGAGATTTTGATGAACCATATTGTCTCATTTTAAATCCTTGGAATCCACAAGGTAATGTGTCTATAGGAGCATCTTCATTCATTTCAACCATAATATATTTAGAATTCAACGCGTATTCTCCATTAGTTGTTCCAATTTTTTGTGCCACGAACGAATTACTATTAGGGTCCATAGTACAATTTGTAAATTTCTCAATAACTACAGGATTATTATCTGTATCGTAAAAATCTCTAACTAATACATCAAATGTTAAATTACCAAACGACATATTCGCTATTGATATTTTAATTTCAGTATTTGCATCATTACCATCAGATATTGTTGAGAATCTAAATAAATTATAAACTTTACTACCTCTTACTTCAGAAACAACCCACGGAGAAACCGGTGTTTGATATTTTTCCAAGTAATAAGCGATTGATGATAATGTATTAACTGTTGAATTAGCTCTTGGTAAAGCCAATAATTGACAGTTTAAACCTCTAATATAACCTTTATTATAAGCGTAATTTAATAATGTTTGGAATTTTTCTTCAACAAACAATGGAACTGTGGTTCTTGGTTTTGCAAAGTTTGAAGAACCAAATACCTTAGGAAGATATTTTGAATCTGATTCACTAAATGAAGTTTCAAAGAAGAATGTATTTCCATTATAATCTGTCACATTAAGACCAAATTCCGCGTAAGGATTTTTAGCTATGTTTGAATATGTTGATGATGTACAATCAATTGATACATCTGTTAACCCTGTAACTTCATAAGACGGACCATCACTACCTGTACCATATGTTGCAATACCTCTTGAACGAAGTGTTGCTACAACCATATCGTCAAAGTCGGTGTATGAAACACCTGAATACACATAAATTTTACCACTTACAGTACCACTATAACACGTTGTTATTGACCCTGTAGTGTTTGACCCCGTATTACCTGTTGTCAATGGGTTACAAGGATTAATTATTGATACATTAACAGTCCAAGGTTGTATATTGGTACCATCTTGTGATGTTAAAATATATGGTCTTGTTCCGGCTGAGAAGTTTTGTGTTGTTCCCGAACTTTGTTGTGTAATACCAGTAACTGTCACTCCTGTAGTACAAGCACTAAATGTTACTGTTAAAGCTGTTAAACCTGATGTTGGTGTTGTGGATGGTAAATAAACATTAATTGTGTTAGTATTATAGTTTACACTACCAACAGTGTTTGACACAGTTGCTGAACTAACCGATAATGAATAGAACGATGCACAATTTGATGATGTCGAAGTTTGTGTTAAATTATTAACAACATTATAAAATGAAAATCCACTATATGAACCGTTAATATTGTCGAATAAAGAATAGTACCAAGGGTCGTTATTTGGGTCTGTGTAATCCGCATTTGTTGAACTTACACTATCAATACCATATACATTAGTTGCATTTGTATATCCCGTACTTAATGTATTATAGTCAGAACCTGAAATTGTTCCATAGTAATTAATTGATGTTGCCGAATGACTTGGTGTTGTAAGAATATCAAATAATTGTGTTTTAATATTATCTAAAATTGTTGAAGTACTACCATTAAACGTTTGGTAAGTATCATTTATTTTATTCATAATTAAAGTAGAAGAAGGTGTTCCTGATACTTGAATAGTCCCAATACCACTATTACATCCTGTAAATGTGAATGTAAACGGAGTAATAGTATATCCTGTACAAATATTTGAACAAGAATGAACATCATAAGTTGTTCCTGAACATTTAAATCCTACTGTTGATTTATCTACGTTCGCAATTGTTGTAATAGACCAAGATGGTCCTGCGTCATATCCTGATAATCCCAAAATTCTTGTAACAAACAATTGATTAGATTGTTGTAAATAAGCTTTTGCGATATACGAAGCTTCATACTTCGGTATTTGTGTATTAATAAACTTTTCAGGGGATGTTCCTCCAAAAAAAGTTGAGAATTCATTGAAGTTACGTATAAAGATAGGTTCAAAAGCAGGTCCTTTTTGTGTCTCACCTACGATACCTAATGTGGTTACACCCACACTCTGTGCTACGAAACTTAAATCAACTTCGGAAGTATATACCCCAGGAGATACGAATACTTTGCTGTTTGTTGCCATTAGTTTGTCTTGTTTATAATTTTATTTATATATAAATATTAAAAAAAAATCAAAATACTTTACTTCGTAGCAACTATTTATATTTTAGGTAGATTATTTTCTGCCTTTTTTCTACTTATGGATAAAGACATCAAAAAGATTAAAAATTTAAAGATATCTGTGGAGACACACGAGATTCTTAAGACCTATTGTGAAAAAAGGGGTATTAAAATGTATCGATTTTTAGAAAGGTTAATTATTGAAAAATGTAAACCTAAAAAAGATGTTTACGGGGAGGACTAAAATACTTTATCAATAAATTGAATTGTTGATTCTAATGATGGATTATTCTTAACTATTTCTAATCTTAACACATCTCCTGAATTAATTTGTATTAATTCCAAATCAGAACCATAATAGTCATCATTAATATAAACATCAAATGAGTCAACATTAATAGTGTTACCAATTTTAATATCAACAACGTAATTAAATAATTGAGTTAAACTTGTATTACCTGATAAAAATAATGCTTGACTTCCAGGACCTTCTTCAATTGGTTTTTTCTTATTACGTCTTGTTGTCTTTTTTTCAAACTCAACAACCTGTAATACTCTAGTTATTGCAGGAGATACTTCAAATTCATCTTCATCAATTAAAAATCCTAACATTGTAAATTCATAAGTTTGGATGTAATATTTTCTTTTTTCAACTTCCATCACTGATTCGTCAGTAATGTTACCCATAATAATCGGAATATAATGACCTTTGATTACCGCATAAGCTTGTTTTGATGCGAATTTCTCTAAAATTATTTGATTAAGTTTATTCAACTCTCTCATTCTATTACAAACAATTTTAACCGAATAAGTTATGTCTACGGGAACAGGTTGAGGTATTGTATAAATGTCCATACCATTTCTTTCACCATCCCAAGTAGGAACTTGAGCGTAAAAATATTGTCTTCTATTTGGAATATTATATAAAAGTGCAGGGTTAGTTCCAAATTTAACTTCAGGTGTTCTAACTACGGTAATGAATGGTGGTTCTGCGTTTTTATCTATATTTTGAAAATTCCAAGTTTCGGTAAATTGTGACCAATTTTGTGTTGTTACTAAGATATCAACAGTTGGTATAGTTTTACCTTCGACAACAACTTTTAAATCATTTTTAACAAAATCCAAGAATCCTCTATCCAAATCAGCGTGCAATAAAGATTTTGGAAGGTAAGTTCCGTCTTTATTAATTTTTTCTAAAAGTTCTTCTCGTCTAGCTAAAAGAGTTTTAGGTTCTGTTAATGGTAAATTTTTCTTTATTTTACTTGGTAAACCCATTTTATTGTTTTGTTATAAATATTTTGTTTCTTGAATTTATCATTTCTACACCCCCCACTCTGTATATTGGTTCTTTGGTATCTTTCATTACATAAGAACTATATTTGTATGGGTCATAGGTAACAATGTTATTATTTGTTTCGTTTGGCAAACTCTCACAAGGATATTTACAATATTCAAGTAATGTTCCAATTACAAATGCGTGAACATTTTTTTGTTTATCTTCTAATACTCGAGCTCTACCTCCCGGTCTAACTCTAAACTCAACATCATTTAATTTGATGTGGTCGGCGTGTGTTATTAATTTATTTTTGTAAGTAATTGAAAAGGTGTGTTTGTTTAGATTATAATGCACCATTACTTTTTTATTTATGTGATTATTATCTATATTCATAATATTTTACACACTTTCATTATAGACCTCTAAATTCGTTATTTGTAACCGGAGATGCCATAATAGTTCGGTAAAAACTTTTGTATCCCCCAATTGTATGCTTGTTATCTGAAGTCACCCTTCCATCATTGTTAACCGTATAGTATCTTACTTTATCTTCTGTTTCGTAGTATCCAATGTAATCTCCGTAATTAATGTCA
>Ga0209829_10003008_pt1 | contig 12487 bp, 5 predicted proteins | sample C_140205_EF_Meta_FD_187311 | JGI IMG/M metagenome (GOLD analysis project Ga0209829, IMG submission 187311) | Freshwater microbial communities from Lake Croche, Canada to study carbon cycling - C_140205_EF_MetaG (SPAdes) (version 2) | ecosystem: Environmental > Aquatic > Freshwater > Lake...
CGGACGAACCTGTTGAAATTCTAGTGGATGTTCTGCCGAAGGCAACAACTAGTGGACGTAACGAAACTGCGCAGCGAGACTTGCGTAGCATAGAAGTTACGGACACAGAAACCGTAGCTTTCGGAACGGAAGTGAAGGTTTCTAAGGCTACGATAACTATGCGTCTAAACGAAAAAATCATCGAATTATTGGATACTCTTGCCTCGCTTATGACAAAACATGGAGAACATTTCAAAGCAAAAGCCTACCAAAAAGCACAAGAAACCATCATTACATATCCGGATGATATTACAAGCGTGGCTCAGCTAAAAGGTAAACCGGGGATTGGTGAAACAATTCTTAACAAATTAAATGAATACGTCGAAACGGGCACATTATCTTTATTGGAACGCGAAAAAAACAATCCGGCCAATGTTTTATCCGATGTGTACGGGGTGGGTCCGAAAAAAGCCAAAGAATTGGTCGAAAAGGGTGTCCGGTCCATAGAAGAATTACGTGAAAAACAAGACGAATTATTGAACGCGACCCAGCGAGTCGGATTGAAATATTACGAATATATTCAAAAACGCATTCCCCGTGAAGAAATCGACCGCTATTTGGCCGTTTTTAAAGATATGTTCTCTAGTGTTTCTAATAATAGTAACAATAATAATGATTCAAAATTCGAAATTGTCGGTAGTTACAGGCGCGGCGCGAAAATGTCCGGCGATATTGACATGATTATTACGACAAAAGACCCTACCATTTTTTCATCATTTATCGATAAATTAATAGACCAAAAACTGGTAGAGGTTGTTCTATCTCGTGGTAAAAGTAAATGTTTGGTGATTGGTCGTTTGCCTGGCGAGAAAGTCGCGCGACGAATCGATTTTTTATATGCAAAGCCGGAAGAATATCCATTTGCCATTTTGTATTTTACCGGGAGCAAAACATTTAATTTGATTATGCGCGGTCGGGCACAGTCGATGGGATATTCTTTGAATGAACACGGAATGTCAGTTATGGCGGGGAAAACGAAAGGCGCCCTTGTCGCCACCCGGTTTCATGACGAAAAGGATATTTTTGATTTTTTGAATATGGTTTATAAAGAACCGGCGGAACGAATCGATGGGCGCGCAGTCGTTACAAAAAGTGAACAATCTGTGAATACTATGCAAACTGACGAATCGCCTGACAAATTACCCGAATTAATCCCGACGTTACCGCTTATCGAGCATAATGTAGCCGAACCATCCAAAAATAAAACGCGAAAGAAACGAGAAAATATGGATAAACCAGATAAAATTGCAGCAAAACTCGAACGGGCTACTAAAAAAGCAAGAGAACAATTAGAAAAAAAAGAGAAAAGAGAGAAAATTTTGGCCGAAAAGAATATGGAAAAGGAACGGAATAAGGAACAAAAACGGGTGCAAAGGGCTACGCAAAAAACAGAAGCCAAATTAAATAAAAAAGAAAAACCAATTAAAAATACCAGCAGAAATAAAGTATCTATACAGAAGGAAAAAATGGTCAAATCGAATGACCTCCATAAACTTGTCAGTCCAACCAACTTCATTGAAAATTTCCGAAAAAACGGTATTTCCGTGTTCGAAACATCCGACGAAGCCACCTTATCAAATATATTGGCCGAAGCGAATCGTCTATATTATAATGATTCGGAACCCTTTATGGAGGATAACGTAGATGAAGCGAAGCGAATCGAAGTTATCCGAGTAAACTCCGTAGACGGTAGTCGAAGGAGGTTGACCGACAATGAATATGATATTCTAAAAGAATTTGTCGAACGGAAATATCCAAAAAACGCCGTATTAAGTGAAATCGGCGCGCCCATAGAACGTAATAAAGTCACCCTCCCATACGAACTTGCATCGATGGATAAAATCAAACCCGACACGGAAGCATTGCCCACATGGAAATCGAAATATGCCGGTCCGTATGTGATTTCATGTAAATTGGACGGGGTGAGTGGCTTATATGTATCCAAACCGACTCCGAAATTATATACCCGCGGAAACGGAACGGTCGGACAAGACATCAGTCATTTGGTCCCTTATTTGAAACTGCCGCTGGATGCAGATGTCGCGATTCGCGGGGAATTTATTATTCCGAAAGAGGTGTTTCAGACAAAATACGCCAGTAAATTCGCCAATGCAAGAAATTTGGTATCGGGAATAATCGGTCGACTCACCGTAGACAAATCACAAATCGAAGATGTACGGTTTGTGTCATACGAAGTCATCAAACCGTCACTAAACCCGAGCGAACAAATGAAATTATTGGACTCGCTTATGGTCGATGTTGTCAAATATTCGGTCGAACCCACGATTACCAACGAGATGTTATCCGAAAAACTATTGGATTTACGACAAAATTATACATACGAAATCGACGGAATCATCGTGACCAACGATAAAATATATCCACGCAAATCGGGTAATCCGGATCATTCATTTGCATTCAAAATGGTCTTATCTGACCAGATGGCGGAAGTCAAAGTGGTCGATGTTCTGTGGACTCCGAGTAAAAACGGATTATTGAAACCACGGGTACGAATCGAACCTGTCAAATTGAGCGGCGTTACCGTAGAATACGCCACTGGATTCAATGGCGCGTTTATCGAGAAAAATAAAATCGGCGTGGGCGCCTTGATCCAAATCATACGCAGTGGAGATGTGATTCCTCATATTAAATCGGTCATTGTTCCCGCTGAAAATGCCAAAATGCCGAGCGAACCATATATATGGAATAAAAGTCATGTCGATATTATGCTGGAAGATGTCGAAGCCAACCTTACCGTAAAGGAGAAAAATATTACATCGTTTTTTAAGGGAATTGATGTGGTCGGCCTAGGTAGTGGAAATGTGACGCGTATTGTCGAGGCCGGGTTTGATACCGTTCCGAAGATTCTTAAAATGACGGTGGATGATTATTTGACGGTCGAAGGATTCAAACAAAAAATGGCGACAAAATTACATGATGGGATTATCGAAAAAGTTGCGGTTGCATCATTGATGACATTGATGTCGGCTTCGAATATTTTTGGGCATGGAATGGGTAAAACCAAAATTACGGCGATTTTAGAAAAATACCCCGATATTTTGGAGTCGTCGGAATCTGACGAGGAAAAGGTCGACATGATTTCGCGGATCGAAGGGTTGGCGAAATTATCAGCTGAATTGTTTGTGTCGAAAATTCCCGCGATTCTTATTTTTTTACATGAATGTGGACTGGATAAAAAATATAAAAAGAGCGAAAACAGTCGTGGTAATTTAGATAACGCTTTTGTACAGGACGGTAAAAAAGCAGAATCTGGAACGAATGAAATCAGTAAAATCGATACTGCCCATCCTCTTTATAAAAAGACAATTGTTATGACAGGAACTCGTGACAAAGCGGTCGTCGAAGCAATTGGTCGTGTCGGAGCAAAAATCGGTAATTCGGTAAGTAAAAATACATTGGTTTTGATAGCCAGTGATAAAACGGAAACAAGTGGCAAAATGACGGATGCACAAAAATGGAACGTTCCGATTATGACACCTGGCGAATTTACGGCGAAATATTTTTCATAGAATAATAGATTCATTCGCTAACGCTACTGAACTCTTTCGACTTCGTCTACGGAGTTCAGTCGGCAAACTCCTTCGACTACGTCTATGGAGCGAGCCGGAGCCGTTAGGCGCAGGTGAGCGACTGAACTCCGTAGACGTAGTCGAAGGAGTTCGGTAGAATCTGCAAGTATCTTTGATATGACCGAAATTTCCAAAATGAAAATATTATAAATTATAGGGCTGCCGCTACGGAGTTTTTATTAGCTAATAATTCGGTCCTGATATTTTTATGATACTGGTTATGGTCTCATAAAAATATTTCATGTTTCGTTCGCTAATCTCTGTAATACCGGAGAAAAATCTTCGATTTTCCGGTATTATTAATTATTTTATGAGACAGTAGAGGTCTTGGAGCGAGCCGGTTGTTCGCCGCCGCGCAGCGTGGCGAACCACTTGGCTTCGCAATGCGAACGACGTGCCCGCTGAGAGACAAAGTCGTAGGTGAGCGACTGAACTCCGTAGGCACTGGAGCGAGCCGGAGCCACTGCGAAGCAATGCGCAGGTGAGCAACTGAACTCCGTAGGCGCTACAACGTGGCGTAGCATTGTCGAAGGAGTTTGCGCAGCAAGCCGAAGGAGTTTCATAAAACAACAGAGCGCTGCGTCTAACTATCGTTAGACGCTAAACTCCATCATCCATTTTCTTCACATAATCGATTGCATATCCCATCGGCACAAATGTAGTATTATAATAATTAAACATCGCTTCATATCGATATAATTCTTCGTCGGGTAAATAAAACATATATTCGGCGGTCTGAATTCCGTGTTTTTTTAATAAATCAAACATATTTGGATTTGTGGGAGTATTATCAGGAATCACCAATTTCAATAATTTTACGTCAGATTTACGAACATTACTATCATCTTTGCTCGGCGGCGTATTCATCATACCCAGCGCCATGTTATTTGTATAAGTTAACCAGGTGTTTCCGCCGGTTTCGATATTGACATAGTCTGACAAATTGTAGCATTCGCTACCCCCCTGAGAACAGGTTACAAAATTCTTATAATTCGGATTAATGGAACTATCCATTACCAAAATCACTTTCCCCATAATGTCCGACATTTTGGTATCACCATTTATTTTACCAGAATACAATTTTGACGATAAAATATGATTTACCGATTTCGCGACAGATTTATATACATCGTTGTTTTGTGATTTAATACGCAATTGAATAAAAATCGGGTCTCCTGGATTTGAACAGGTGCTCGAGAATGCGTTTGTTACGACTGCACTAAATGCATTATCCAATATTATTTTATTTTGACTCGTCAGATTTGTATATGTCGGGTCATTCGATACACCCACATATGGGACATTATCAATTGAAAACACCTCGAAATCGATAAATCGACAACCGCGTGAAATTACATATTCTACCATTTTCGTATTTACAAAACTGCCCGTATATGCCGTGTTATAAGATGCTTTAATACATACATGTTTCAAAGACAATTTTTGGTTTTCGGGAATCATGCTTTGAATTTGTGCCGATTTTTCGTAAAATTTGTTTTTAATCAAATTATTATATTCAGTTTCATCGGCGCTTGCATAGAACCCCTCTTTCAGTGATAAATCCGGTTGTTCCGATATGCTTTTAATGAGAAACTTACGTTTATTCAATAGCCGAAAAAAAATATAGGTTAATGTAACAATAATAATAAATAAAATAAATTTTTGATAAATCTCCATATATACTGTATTTATAAAGTATTTATAAAGTAATATAATGACAAAATGAAATAATAATATATATCATTATATTATTATTATTATTTGCCACACATTGATATGGCAGGCGGATTACTAAATATTGTATCTCAGGGAAATAATAATATTATTCTGACCGGAAATCCATCTAAAACATTTTTTAAGGCGGTTTACTCTAAATATACCAACTTTGGATTACAAAAATTCAGAATCGATTTTGATGGGGCGCGAGATTTACGATTGACAGAACCATCTACATTCACCTTTAAAATTCCACGATATGCAGATTTATTGATGGATACCTATTTGGTAATGACTCTGCCCGATATATGGAGTCCTATATATAATCCGTGTCCAAATACAAATAATTTTTGGTCAAGTTATGATTTTAGATGGATACGAAATTTAGGTTGTCAAATGATTTCCGAAATTAACATCACATGTGGTTCATTAACTATTCAAAAATATTCGGGAGATTATTTGGCGGCGATGGTAAACCGCGATTTCTCCGCTACGAAACAAAACTTGTTCGACAGAATGACCGGGAATGTGGCCGATTTGAATGACCCCGAAAACGCATATGGTCGCGTCAATTCATACCCATCCGCTTTATATGCAACTGATTCAACTGGTACTTCAGTAAATCCAGCCGGCGCTGAGCCATCGATTCGGGGTAGAAATCTTTATATTCCAATAAATACCTGGTTTACATTAGACAGTCGATGTGCCTTTCCATTAATTTCCTTACAATATAATGAATTAGTTATATCGGTGACATTACGGCCGGTTCAGGAATTATTCCAAGTCAGAGATGTTTTCGATACAAGTAATAACCATCCATATATTCAACCCGATTTCAATCAATCCCAATACCAGTTTTATCGTTTCTTACAAACCCCCCCCGGATATGATATCGATGGGTCAGACAAATATGAAAACAAACTGACTACGTGGAATGCAGATATCCATTTACTATCTACCTATTGTTTTTTATCGCCAGAAGAAACCAAATTATTTGCCGCCGAAGATCAAGTGTATTTAGTAAAAGACGTATTTCGATATAATTTTGATAACATCAACGGAACTACAAAAGTCAAATTGTTTTCGAATGGAATGATTGCAAACTGGATGTTTTATTTACAGCGAAATGATGTAAATATGCGCAACGAATGGAATAATTATACAAATTGGCCATATGAATCGCTTCCTGGAAATATAGTTCCCGCCCCATATTCTATTAATTTTATAAAAAACAATAATGTAGGTCCTCAAACAAACAAAAATCTTTCAAATACCGGATATTTTATAACCGGCAATTTTAATACGGACAATCGAAAGGACATTTTAGAGACGATGGGAATTTTAATGAATGGTGATTATCGCGAAAATGTTCTAACTCGTGGAGTATATGATTATATTGAAAAATATACACGGACGGCTGGTTCCGCGCGCGATGGGTTATATTGTTATAATTATTGTTTAAATACGAATCCGCTCGATTATCAACCTTCCGGCGCAATTAATTTAAGTAAATTTAAAACAATCGAATTGGAAATATCCACTTATGTTCCACCCATTGACCCAGAAGCATCACTATTTGGAATTATTTGTAATGCAACCGGTGACCCAATTGCAATCAATAAACAAAATTGGCGATTGTATCAATATAATTTTAATATGGTTCTATTTGAAGAACGATATAATATATTATCATTTATTGGGGGGAACTGTGGGATGCTATATGCAAGATAAATATTATTATTATTATTATTATTTTTGTTGTTGTTGTTGATTCTGCGTCATTTTTCGATGCAAACAAAACCCGCTATAATATAATATACAAATATTATACTATAAAATTTTTATTATGTCGGAAAAATCAAGCACTACATGGAATAAAGAAATATTTAGAGAACGACTTCAAAATATCCATTCCGATAATAAAACCGCCCCAAAAGTTGAAAATTATAAAAATATAGAACTGTTTGAAAATATTTACACAGTTGGTTTGGACCGAGCTGAAGCCACTGCGCAGCAAGGCGGAGGCGAGCGACTGAACTCCTTTGTTGGCACAAAGTGCCCACTGAGAGACGATAGTCGTAGGAGTTTGGACAATTATGGAGACAACGGTCCAACGAGTTTAAACGAAAACATTATTGAAAATTATGAGGATGGTTCGGGCGAAAATGATTATACTATTGATGAAAAATCCGGTGTGTTTGCAGATTCGGCTGGTGATGATAACCCGCGTGGGTCTTCTGCCGGTGATATACAGGCATCCATGAAAAAATCCAGAGATGATTACCGAAATTTTTTAAATAAAATAAAAGCGGGGTTTAGATATGGAATAAAACAATTTAAAAAATATCCGGCGTATATTGATGTTTATTTTGGGTATTTTGCCAAACAATTTGCCCAGACTTTTTCAGAAAAATCGACTTCCGTACAATTTACAAAAGATTTGACCGAATATAACATCGATGCATTAAAACAAAATATAAAGAGAGATTTGATTGACGTACAACGCAAAAATATTGGCGTGGCAAATGCCGAAACCGCTCATGATGCTGCTATTATAAAACAGGAGTTTTATACGTTATTGACCGTGCCCATTGCCATTTTTATCATGTATAATTGGTATTATTTAATGTTTTATAAAGAAGATGGTCAACGTATTAATACGGTAGACCCGGAAGACATAATGAAAAATTGTGGAGTGATAATAAGCTATTTTTTCCGTGATTTAATCGTGCCACTGGTTTTAACGAAACATGTTTTGTTAACCACTATACCATATTATGTCGAATCTCAATTTAATTATCCGTCTATTTGTATGTTTTTGTTATTATTTGCCACTATATATACGATTGTATTTTATGCCGGCACATTTCATCGAGTATTTGCATCATTTTTGAACAGCGAAGTGAATGTTTGGTCCGGAATTATTACATTAATTGTACTTTATGCATTTTTTAAACGTATGTTTCCAGATACTTCTTCGAAAATGAGTACAATAACAAGTACCATTAGTATATTTTTATCATGGTCATCGATACCGTCCGCCATTTTTTCATTGGTTTGTATTATGTTCAGGCTAATGTTCACATTTATTCTCATCCCCTTTGCCGGATTATTTGTCATTCTGTATATGTTGGCCTATTCGTTTTTCGGAATAATGATTTATAAAAATAAAAATGTTTCGCTGACCGAGACCATATTTTTAATCGATATGTTTATCGAAACCGCCATTAAAAAATTACATGAGCCGACATGTGGTGAAGATAATTTACTTCAAAAACTCTTGAAATTATTTAATGATGTCATTTTTCATTACCAATTTTATTTCGCGATTATTCTTGCACTTTTACTGGGAATAATAAAAAGCATGAAATTTATGCATTCGAGCAATTTGAAATCTATATTCAGTTGTTTCCTGGCCGCTTGTATTATATTTGTAGTGGGAATTATTTTAAAAAAACTGAATCAGAAAATAGATAGCGGAGCGGTCGATGAAAAAGTTGCTAATATAAATACGCGGGCAAGTAAATCAGCAGGCAAATCGATTGGACAAACTAATCCAGTTAAAGCACCCCCTATTATATCAAACTCCCCTACTCCACAAACTCCTTCGACTATCCAGTCAATAAATAATCCGATTGTTGGAGCGAGCCGGAGCGCAAGCGTAGGTGAGCGACTGAACTCCGGAACTTTAGTGAAGGAGTTTGAACCTCTTACAGTTGAACCCCAGATAGTCGAAACAGATGCTATTGCTAAACTTGGTGCCGGGCCACCCATTGTCGAAACAGATGCTATTGGTAAACTTGTCAAAACGCCTGACGCAATTCCTATATCAAATGTTGAAGTTGATGCGTCACTTGTTGGCACAACTTCGCCAGCAAGCGCAAATACCGTTGGTACGAATGCCACAAGCACATCAGATATACCCAAGGTTGAAGCGAAACCCATGGTCGACGTCGTTGCCGACCTAGTTTCTAAAAATATAACAGAAACCATCGCTTCGGACCCGAATGCCGCCATAAATAAACAGTAATTTTAACACGTTGACACCATTACCACAGTACTATTTTTTTGATTCATAATTATAAAAATAAATACATATTAATCAAAACAAACATATAAAAAGAATGTAATATGATATTTTATACAAAAACCAACTATGGGAAAAGGCAAAGGTACGACAAAAAACGCGTCGTCTTCTGACCCACATGCCAACCCGGCGTCGGGTGCGACCAAGTTCTATCCATTTGTGAGCATATGTACGCCCACATTTAATCGAAGGCCGTTTATTTCGACCATGTTTCAATGTTTTAAAAACCAAACTTATCCTAAATCTCGGATGGAATGGATTATTGTCGATGATGGAACCGATAAAATCCGCGATTTGGTCGATGCCGCTAAAATCCCCCAAATAAAATATTTCGCCCTTTCCACCAAAATGCCTCTTGGACAAAAACGTAATTATATGCACGACCAATGTAAGGGAAGTATTATCGTATATATGGACGATGATGATTATTATCCGCCCGACCGTGTATCTCACGCGGTAGAAAAATTGACTTCGCATAAAGACGCACTTTGTGCCGGTTCTAGCGAATTATATGTGTATTTTAAACATATTCAGAAAATGTACCAATGTGGGCCCTATGGTCCGAACCATGCAACGGCTGGAACATTCGCGTTTAAATCTGAATTGTTGAAACAGACACGATATGAAGACCATGCCGCTTTGGCCGAAGAGAAGGCCTTTTTGAAAAACTATACGATTCCTTTTGTTCAACTGGACCCGATGAAATCGATTTTGGTGTTTTCGCATGAACATAATACGTTCGATAAACGACGATTATTAGAGAACCCGCATCCGAGTTTTATGAAAGAGTCGCCGAAAACAGTGGATATGTTTATTTCTCAGCCGAAAGAGGCCCCCATCAAGCAATTCTTTATGAATGACATTGATGCTTTGTTATTGGAATATAAACCGGGAGAACCGGCAATGAAACCCGATGTGATTGCACAGATGAAACAGATGGAGGCGGAACGAGCTAAAATGGCACAGCAGCAGCAACCGCAGCAGCAACAGCAAGAGCAACCGCCTGGTTCAATTATGTTACAACGAGAAGGTCTCCCACCTATTGCGCTTGGTCAACAAGATATTATAAATATTATGCAACAACAACAACAACATATTCAAGAATTGACCAAACGTGTTAGCGAAATGTCTGATGTTATTCAGACATTACAATTACAACTTATTGCAAAATCATCGAATATCGTCTCTGGAAATCCCCATAACGTAACAAATTTGCCATTGCCCGCACTTTTGCAACAATCTTTACCCCAACCTCTATCAATACAACGGTCAAAATCTGACCCCGAAATTCAAATATCTATATAGAAAACTCCGTCGTCGTTTAGTGGACGTAACAACTCCTTCGGCTAGCGCCTACGGAGTTCAGTCGCTCACCTGCGCCTTCGGCTCCGGTTCGCTCCAGAAGGCACTACGAAGTGGAGATTTCCGGAGACGATAGTGCTGCGTAGCAAGGAAATCGAGGAAACTACGTAGACGTAGTCGAAGGAGTTTGGGCGTAGCATAGAAGTTACGGACACAGAAACCGTAGCTTTCGGAACGGAAGCGTAGGTTTCTCCAACAATATTTTAGGATACCATATTTTTATGTATCATAAAATATCTAATCTTCCAAATCGCTCAATTCTTCATCTATTGCCGCCGCCGCGTCTTTTTTCACATTTTTATCCAAATAACGATACATCCGTTTGATATCTAATTTACTAATGTCATGGTTCTCGAATAATTTTGCAACCTGCCCCAATGTTTCGGCATGATTATAAAATTCGGCCCCATAAAACAGCCGCAACTCTTGGAAAAACGCAATTAAATCTTTTCTGTCCATATCCAATTCCTGGCATAAATTATAAATAAACAAAATGTTGTTATATTCGGTCGAATATTTGGTCAATACCTTGGTAAACCGGATTTCCTGTGTTTTAAATTTGTTCAGGTTCTCGGGGAAATTATCATGATACAGCTTATTATTATAAAATGTCTTCATCAATGAACTCATTTCATTAAATTGCCAAATCTGATTTTGAAATGTGATGCGGTCTGTATAATCGGCAAAACAAATGTTCTCCAAAATTTTATTATAAAAGGGAAATGCCCGCTGAGGATTGATTTTGGATAACGTATCTACGATATTTTCGTGCCATAATAGCGCCACAATCGTTCGGTCTGTTTCGTTCATAAACGAATTATGGGTTTGTATTTTTGCAGGACTATTAATCAACTGTTTCGTGATACGTTTTGCATCTTCATTATAGGATTTTATATGTAAAATATTACAAATCGTGTCTTCTGTCATCAATTCCGGTTTTTTTTTATAAATGTTATAAATAAACGCCAATTTGCGCATGTCACCTTGAATATAAGTCAGTATCTTTTCGGTAATCGATTGTGTCAAAATTGTTTGATTTTGCATTAATGTTCCCACAAAAATTCCAATTTGTGTCGTTGTCGGCGATTTTAGTTCGAACGTATTACATACTTTCATCAACTCCCTTATTTTTTTGTCGATATAGTAATTTCCAATACAAATAATCGGATTTAATGTCATGTTCTCTAACTTTTGTTTACGAGTCTTTTTTTGTCGAATCAATTTGATCAATGATGTGATTCCACCCTTGTCTCCATTGTTCATTCCGTCGATTTCATCCATCAATATAGCAATTTTCTTGGTCGTTCCTTTCATCATGTGGAGAACATTTCGATTGGATATATTATTACTGGTAATTGTATCAATAAGTGATTTATTGCGCACATCACCAGCGTCATATTTAATAATATCATAATTCAATTCGTTTAATAAATTGATAACAAATTGTGTTTTTCCAGAGCCGGGAGAACCATATATATAGATTCCCTTTTTGAATGTGACATTTTTACAATTATCATCAAATGACAATAACATTTTTTTGATTTCATTCGATATTTCTTCTCGTTCGAGAACACCATTTACATTCATTTGGTTCATTTTATTTTGGGTTCCGTTTTTCGATTGATATATTTATATAATAATTATTGTTATGGTTGTTATTATTTATATAGTAGACAACCCGTTTCTGTTATAT
>Ga0209829_10003009_pt1 | contig 12484 bp, 16 predicted proteins | sample C_140205_EF_Meta_FD_187311 | JGI IMG/M metagenome (GOLD analysis project Ga0209829, IMG submission 187311) | Freshwater microbial communities from Lake Croche, Canada to study carbon cycling - C_140205_EF_MetaG (SPAdes) (version 2) | ecosystem: Environmental > Aquatic > Freshwater > Lake...
ATGCCCGACGAAGTTTTTGCCGCGATGCGGGAAGACCCAGCGCATTTTGGCAGCGAACTGCGGCTGGCCGCGGCGATGAACTGGTATCGCAGGGGGGCGATTTCCCAGGAGGTGGCGGCGAGCGTCGCGGGGCTCGACCGCACCGATTTTCTGCTGGCCCTTGCCCGGCATGGCGAGGACTCATTCCACGTCAATCTCGACGAGCTTGCCCGTGAGATCGCCGATGGCTGAGTGGCCTGCCTGGAAATCCTGATCCAGCCGGGCCGCCCCGCGGTCCTTCGGCAATGGCGGCCGCGGAAGAGGATTTTCTCCATGGATCGCCATCGAGCCAGATCCGAATGAGGGTAGAATTTGCAGGTTGCCGTGGTGATCCCGCCCCTCTGTCGCTGCTGCCCGGTCTGCGATGGGCTCGATCGAAATCTGAGGTGCCGGTCGAATGGTTACCGACGTCACGAAACTGCCGATCCAGTTCGATCGTGAGCGCGTCGGGGCTTTCTGCCGCGAACGGGCCATCCAGCGCCTGAGTGTTTTCGGTTCTGTGCTTCGCGATGATTTCGATCCCGCCCGCAGCGACATCGATGTTCTGGCCGATTTCAAGCCAGAGGCAACGCGAGGCATCGGGTTTCGCTTCTTCGGGTATGGCGACGAATTGGCGGTCATCCTCGGCCGGAAAGTCGATTTCTGCTCGCGACTCGACCCGCGTCTCGAGCCGGCCGTGCGCCGCGAAGCCGTGACGATTTACGAGGACCTATGAGCCGTCGCGACCCGCGAATCACTCTCGCGCAGATTCGCGACGCGGCCGCAAAGGCCTCGGCGTTGTGTGCCGCCCACACGCTCGTCGCGAGCTGAGATGAGCGGGGAGCGGCTGGCCGCACGCCCGACGATGCCCTTGCGGGCCAGAGAGCCGCGCCACGCGGCCATGGGGAAGAGCCTCGCCCATGGCCAGGCAAGCGGTGGCGGAGGAGTGTGGGGCCCTCCGCCACCGCTGCCTTGATCAATCAAGCGACGAGCGTGGCCCGCCGACGGCGCTGCTCGATCATCGCAAGCACGCCGGCGACGAGCGAAAGGGCGCTGCCGCCCATGGCCGGGTCGATCTCGGGGACGGCGCCGACCGGACTTGCGAGACGAAAACCGAGGTCGTCGTACGCGTCCGCCGGGCCGTACGAGTATCTGAAGGAGGACGACAGATTGGACGCACCGTAGTCCCAAGCGCCGCCCCGCAGCCCACGAGACCCGCCGTTAGCACCAGTATCGTTCCATTCAAATAGGTTACCGCTCATGTCAAAAGCCCCATAGGCACTCGGGCCGCCGTTGGTGCCCACCGTCGTCACGTTGCCGTTTTGGCTATTCCATTGGGCCCCTCTACCGAAATTCGCAAAGTTGCCCGTGTTGCCAGCAGAGCCAATGCCGGTCCCGCCAGCCGTCACCGCCGTCGGGTCCGAATCACTCTGCGTGGCGTAATTCCAGTAGCCCGCATTCGTGCCTCCGCCCTTGTAGAAGGCCGCCTTGTACCACTGGTCTTCCGTCGGGACGTAGAACGTCGCCCCTGGGTTTACCGCCGGGGCACTGCCGCTGGTCTGGCCACCGACGAGCGTATACGCCCCTGTCTCTGTGCTCGACGAGCTCGTGGCGCCGTTCATCAGCCAGTTGGACACTCGTGCTGCATCGAACCAACTCACGAAGTTCACCGGCTTGTCGCCCATGTTGGCCTTGGCCGAATAGGAGTACGAACCAGACGCCCCGGATTGGGTGATGCCGCCAAGGGCGAGGCTGCCCATCCTCGTGTCGTAGAGCGAGTAGGTGTCGGTCGCAGCCTTAGAGTTCAGGAACTCGGTGTAAAGCTGGTTCGTGAACTCATACTTCATGATCTGGAATGATGCGGCCACGGCACCGTAGCCAGCAGGAGCGGTATCAGCCGTGTTCCCCGGGTCGCCGACCGTCACCCACTGGATGATTCCGGCGTTGGCGATGGAGCCCAAAGGGATGCAGGGCAACGCGGCCCCGGCGAGGGCGAAGACCGCAAGGGCCGCGATCGCCCATGATCGAACTTGGCGTGTCATGTGGGAACCGATTCCTGGTGTTGGTGGGTGAACCGAAAGGGGGCGTCCGAAGTCGACGACCGCCCGAGCTTCGGAGGCTATCCCCCGCCCCGCTTTCGCCAAGACCCCGGCCCCGAAAAGTGACGAAATGGGAAATCCATGCACGAATCGGGTATCGGGCCCTACGGATTGCGCAATCGACCGAGCGAAAAGCGCAAGGCCGTTTGCGCACCTCCGACTCGCGGTGGCGTCGACATCCGCTCGGGCTTGATGGGCGCCTGCACGCACAGAGCCTCACCCAAGGCCCGGCAAGCGGTGGCGGAGGAGTGTGGGGCCCTCCGCCACCGCTGCCTTGATCAAGTGGGTTTTCCTAACCCATCCTTCCCGCGCCGGCGGACGTATGATCACGTTCTCGCCGTCACGCTCAAAAGCCAAGGGGTGACCGAGTTCTACACCCGCAACGGGGCCGACTTCCGCACCGCCGGCTTTACCGACGTTGTCAATCCGATCGATTGATCGGGTTCAGCCGCGATTGCGAAACAGCGCGGGCTTCACGCAGGCGGCGACGGCCGGGCCGGGGGTGAAGCGGCCCGGGAGGAGCTCGGCGAGCTTGGCGATCACGGGCTCTGGATCGGCGACGAGATCGGGGAACACCACCTCGAGGAGCGTCACCCGCTCGCTCTTCTTCAAGACCTCGCGGATCTGCTGGCTGTGGTGCTCCTGCACCTCAATCAAGTGCTTCTTTTCACTCTTCGGCTGCGTCCCTTTCCGGGCGAGCATCGCCCACTGGGAATCGACCACCTGCTCGGTCGGCCGCACCATGTAGATGATCGTGTAGCGGTGCTTCCCCGGCAGGTTGGGGAGAAGCGCCGAGACGACTTTGACTGCCTTCCCCTCGGCCGCCTCGATGAGCCGCGGATCCTTGGGGAGCTTTTTGATCGCCTCCCATTCCCAATAGCCCTCGGGGTTGTCTTCGTCGGCGGCGCGCTTGGCGTCGGTGAGCGGCTCGATCCCGCCGGCACGAAGGATCTGCATCATCAGCGACGTCCCCGACCGGGGGAGCCCCGACACAATCAAAAAATCCTTCGGCTCGATGGCGTCGTATTCCGCCTTCTGGCGGTCAATCTCCGCCTGCCGGATTCGATCCGCTTCGGCCCGAACAGCGGCTCTCGACCCGGCCTGCTCGCGCACGGCCGCTTCCGCGGCGGCCTGCTCCTGGCGGAGGTCGTGGAGGGCGGTGAAGGCCTGCGACTCACAGACGGCTGCCCGCTCCGGCTGGCCGAGCCGGCGATAGACGCGGGCCAGCAGCCGCTGGGCGCGGAGAAACGTGGGCGCGAGCGTGAGACAATTCTCGAGTGGCCGCACCGCCTCTTCGAACTGCTCCTGGCTCGCGAGCGCCGCCCCCAACAGAAAATGCCCCTGCGGATTGCCGAACTGGAGGCCGATGCACTCGATTGCCGCGTCGGCGGCTTCTTCGGGCCGGCCGGCGTGGAGAAAGCCGCGGGCGAGCACCAAAAACGCCTGGGCATTGTGCGGGTCGGCCGCGAGGACGGCGCGGGCAGCTGTCTCGGCGTCGCTAAAGCGCCGCAGCGCCAGATAGCTCTGCGCGAGCATCAATTGCAGCTGCACTTCACCTGGGCTTTTTTCGCGGACACGCTCGAGCGCCTCGAGGGCCGCATGAAAATCTTCTTTCTGGATCGCGATCGAGGCCCGGACAAGATCGGCCTGCTCGGTGCGGCCGAAGGTTTCGGCGGCTTTGGCGACCGTGGCATCGGCCTCGTCGAGGAGGCCAAGCTGCATCTGGCAGGTGGCGAGCACCTGGGCGTAGTCGGTGCGGAACGGGGCCGCGTGAAAACAGTTTTCGAGCAGCGGCAGAGCTTGCTCGTAACGCTGGCCATACATGCAGGCCCGGGCGATGTTCCAGTCGTTTTCCCGGTTGGTTTCGGCGGCGGCCTGGCCGGGATCGTCGGGAATCTCGTCGATATAGCCAAGGGCCACAAACTGCTCGAGGAGCGCCTTGTCGGCTCCCGCTCCGAGGCTTTTTCGAGCCTTGCGGGTGCTGCCGAGAGTCTCCCACGTCGGCACCGTTTCGACCGGCCGCCTCGGCCCATCAAACACGTCGGTGAGGACGCGGCCCTCCATGTCGGCCCCGACCGGCAGGCCAAACCAGTGGAGGATCGTGGGGGCGACGTCGAGAAGCCGGGCGCCGTACACAAGCTCGTCGCGCTTGAATCCCGGGCCGCTGGCGATGAAGACGCCCTGCGGCCGATGCCAGACGGTGATCCCGGCCGGGACGCGCGGCGTGAACTTCGGCCGGAGGTGATCGCTATGAAAGCCGTGGTCGGAGACGAGAACGATCGCCGTCTCGGGGCCGGCGAGCTGCATCAGCCGGCAGAGGAAGAGATCGTGGAGCTTGTAGATCCCGGTGACGACCTGTTTATAGAGCTCAAAATCGGCCTCTGGGATCCCCTCCATCCGGGGCGGATGGTAGGGCATGAAGAGGTGGCTGATCTCGTCGACCGTGCGATAGTAGACCGCCATGAAGTCCCAGTCGGGCTCGGTCTTGAGCAGATGCGTGGCGGCGTTGTGGACGGAACAGGCTTCGGCGAGTTTTTCGGCGAGCGCCCAGAGTCGCTTGTCCTTCGTCTGATCGACCGTGTCGGCCGCCGGCACGAACAGCCGGAGCAGGTCATCGGGATCGATGTCGTGCGGGCTGACTCGCAGGTCGTTCATCGTCGCGGCGAGTTCCGCCGGCCAGTAGGTGCCGGGGGGAGGCGGGGCCCATTCGGCCGGATCCTGCCCCGGCTGCGTGTTGGCAACATGGCAGAACATGTTGGAGACCACGCAGCCGGCATGATCCTCTTCGCCATGCGTGGCAAACCAGCTCACGACATGGCTCCGCAGCCGGCGAGCTTGAAGAATCTCCCAGAGCGTGCGGCACTTCCGCGTGGCGGCTGACACGGGCACGACAACGCCCGTGCCGGGGTCCACTTCTGTGAACCCCGGCACGCCGTGGTGATACGCCATCTTCCCCGTCGCGATGCTCGTCCAGAGCATCGGGGAAAGTTGCGGCTCGAGCGTCGTCAGATTGCCACTCGTGCCCGATTCGACGAGCCGGGCAAGGCCCGGCAATTCGCCGGCATCGAGGAGCGGATGAATGATCTTCCAGTCGGCCGAATCCCAGCCGACAAGCAGGAGCCTCTGGCGACGCGATGTCATCGATCAGGCCGTCACGGCGGCTGACTCGGCTGCCACCGCCGCCCGCTTCCGCCGCCGCTGCTCGAGCATCGCCACCGAACCCATCACAAGCGACATCGTGCTGGCGAGGCCGCTGGGATCGATCTCGGGGACGGCTGCGGAGCTCGTTTGGCCGGCATTGATCGATACTCCAGCGACGCTCTCGTAATAGCCCGAGTAAAGCTGGAAATCATACGAGTCCCGGTTCCAGGTCGCTTTCAGCCAGCCGTAATTGCCCTGACTTGTCTTGAAACCCAAGTAGCTGTCGGCTCCGAAGTTGGGTGATTTGCCTGCAGTGTATGCATAAAAGTATGTTTGGGTTGCGTTGCTAGACCAAGTTCCACCGAAGGTGCTTCCAATGGATGCACCGCCAGCGAAGTTGTGCGGTGAGGCGTTGCCGCCATCAACAGCGATCTTCAGGCCGACAGAGGGATATAAACCGGTTGATCCGCTTGACCCAAAATTATTTGTAACTTTGAGCGTTCCACCGCCACTCAAAGGGAAGTTGAGGACGGTTTTTGAAAACTTCTGGTTGCCTTGTGGACCATAAGGCAGCCCCGCGTTGGCGCTGCTGATATCGACGCCGGGGTTGCCGGCCGCGGCGAGATTGATTTGCACGGGCGTGGCTTCGGCGGACTGGGTGCCGAGGATGCCGGCGCCGACACTGGCGATGGCAGCGGCGGCGGCCCGACGACGGGCGGCTTGCGATTGAGCGAGAGCCTTCATGGGTGGAAAAAGCCTTGGGGGAGAAGGAGGGAGAGTGCTGCCGAAAGGAACGGGTCGAGGCTATCCCCCGCCCCGCTTTCGCCAAGACCCCGGCCCCAAAAAGTGACGAAATGGGAAATCCATGCACGAATCGGGTATCGGGCCCTACGGATTGCGCAATCAGCAAGACGAAAAGCGCAATCCGGTTTGCGCACTTCCGGCGCGGGATCGCGGCGACGCGCTCGCGTGATTGACGTGCCTGCTCGCACCGGGAATCGGGCGTGGCGGCGGCGCATTGGCGAAGCGTCGCGGGCGAGCCGGGCCTGGCGGAGCCGCCGCTTGGCCTGTGAAAGCGGCGGCGGGTTGGCATACTGACACTCGCTTCCACCCAGCCCCTTCCCGCCATGCTCCGATGCCTTTTTCCTCACCTGCAAGCCCCGATCAGCCTTATGCCACGGCCGCCGATGGGGGCCCGCGGCGGCGCTCGGGCTGGCGGCGGGAGCAGATTGTGTGGGTGTTTCAGGTGCTTTTTTGGCTGGCGGTCGGCGCGACGCTCTGCGGGTTTTCGGTGGCGCTGCGGCCCGGCGAGCCGCTTCCCTGGGGAGCGATCGGGTTGCGGGTCGTGACTGGCTTTGCGGTCACGAGCCTCATCGACATGCTCTTTCGACGGCCGGCCTTGCGGGCCCTGCCCCGTGCGCAGCGCTGGCCGCTGCTGGTGATCGTGGCGGTGCTCGCCATGGCCATGACCCTTGCGACCGCCCTGTTGCTGCTGGGCGAAGGGCCGATGATCCAGCAGACCGGGACGGCGCTTGCCCCCTTCGCCCCGCGGCTGGTGGCGACGCTGATGTGGTGCGCCATCTATCTCGGGATCGACCTCCTCGACGATATCCACGTGTCGGAGATGCAGTTTTTTGAGGCGGCGGCAGCGGCAGCCGCTTCCGAAAACAGGGCTATTCAAGCGGAGTCGCTGGCCCGGCAGCACGAGCTGCGGCAGTTGCAGGAGCAGATGAATCCGCACTTCCTCTTCAATGCCCTCAACGCCGTGGCGGCGAGCAAAAACGATCCTGCTGCCGTGGAGCAGGTGACGCAGGATCTCTCCGAATATCTGCGCTTCGCCCTCCGGGAAGCGAGCACGCTCGAGCCGCTCTCCCGGGAGCTGTATGCCCTGGAAAAGTATCTGGCGGTGCAGCAGCGCCGGTTTGACGACAACCTCGTCTGCCGGATCAACGCCGACCGGCTCGCGCCGCGGGTGCTCGTGCCACCGATGCTCATCCAGCCGCTGCTGGAAAACGCGCTCCACTACGGCGCTCAGACAAGCAGCATGCCGCTGAAAGTGAACGTCCGGGCGACCGTGAAAGACGACTGGCTCGAAGTCGTCGTGGCCAACTCCGGCCAGTGGGTGGCTCCCGAGCCCACGCGATCGCCCGGGACAGGCTTCCGCTCGTTGCGAAGGCGGCTCGAGCTCCTCATCGATGAAAAAGCCACGGTTGAAGTTCAACTCGATCCCGACTTAGACGGCGGCTGGGTGCGGATCGTGATCCGCATGCCCGCGAGCGTGAGGGCCGGCGCGGCGGATCGGGCCGGCGCGCCGGCGTGACGGTCGGTCTATTCCCCACTCAGACAAGCCTTCACACCAACAAACAACGCCGGACCCTCACCGATGCTCACGGCCCTGCTTGTCGACGACGAACCGCTCGCCAACGAGCGGATGCGGGGCTTGCTTACCGACTGCGGCGGGGTCGAATGCATCGGCACCGCCGGCAGCGTGGCGGCGGCCCGAAAAGCCCTCGAGATGCTCTCTCCGGACGTGATCTTTCTCGACATGGAGATGCCGGGGGGCACAGGGCTCGACGTGCTGCCGAGCGTGCCTGACGGGACGCAGGTGGTGTTTGTCACGGCCTATGAGAAGTATGCCGTGGAGGCCTTTGCGGCGGCCGCGCTTGACTATCTCGTCAAGCCGGTCAACCCAGAGCGGCTCTCCGAGACGCTGCGGCGGCTCAAAAAACTTGCCGACCTGCAGCGGCTGCAGCCGACCGCAGCGACCGCGACAAGCACCGGCGAAGACGACGACCCGGTCGACGGCGCCGCGGTGCCCGGTGGGCCTGGCGGAACAGACAGGCCTGGAGCAACAGACGCAACAGATGGCGCAGGCGGAAGAGCACTCGGCGACACGATCAACATAAGGCTGCGCCGTTCGAAGAGCGTGGCGGCGGTAACCTTCGATGACATCTGCTGGATCGAGTCGTTGCAAAACTACACCCGCGTCTGCCTACGGAACCCGGGCCGCCTTCACGTCTTCAGGCGACGGCTGGTGGAGTGGGAGGTCGACCTGCCCGCCGGCGTGCTTACCCGACTGGGGAGGTCGATTCTCGTTCGCACCGAAAGCATCGAGGAAACGGAGTGGAAGTCACGAAATGAAAAGGTGTTGAAGTTTGGGGCTGGCATCGAGCCGCTCGTCATCGGCCGGCTCGCCGCGCTGCGGCTGCGGGACATCCTCGACGGCGAGGGGGAAGGGGCGCCGTGACGTGAGAAGGGAGGGCGGCTGCCGCGCGGCTGGCGATCAGCGCGGGGGCGCGTCCAGCCAGTTTGGACGGTGCTTACGTCACTTCTCCCCCTTGCCTCTCGGTATTGATGCCCTCTCCGCCGCGGCTTGACAGCCAGCTCCTCGGCGGCGACCATGATACGTGAACATCCGTATCTTTCAGGGGAGCTTCCCGATGACCGCCGAGGCCCTTCGCGATTGGATGCAGCGCCGTCCCTTTCAGCCGTTTCGCATCACGATGTCGAGCGGCGACGCCTACGAGATCAGGCATCCCGAGATGGCCTTCCTCACCCGGGCTGAAGTCATCATCGGCCTGGGGGAACGGGGAGGAATCCCTTCCCGCCACCGCACGGTGTCGCTCCTCCACGTGACGGCCGCCGAGCCGATCGACTCGTCCGCCGCAGCCTGATCCCTCCTGCTCGATGTGGCTGCCTTGCCGCAAACTTGGCCGTGTAATACACTGTAATACATGGAAACAACACTCAACGTCCGGCTTCCGTCGGATCTGAAGCAGCAACTCGACGCCCTCAGTCGGCGGACGCACCGTTCTGCGAGCGAACTGGTGCGTGAGTCGCTGCGGCGCTACATCGCCAGCGAACAGATCGCCGCGGTCCGGAAGATGACGATGCCACTGGCCGAGGCTCAGGGATTTATCACCGACGACGACATCTTCAAGGCCGTCTCGTGAGGGTGGTCCTCGACACGAACGTGCTGCTGGCGGGTCTCGCCACGCACGGGCTCTGCGAGGCGTTGCTGAAGATCGTCTATCGAGACCATACCGTGATCCTGTCGGAGCACATCCTCGACGAGGTGTCGCGGCACTTTTCCGGGAAGTTCAAGGCAACGAAGGCTCAGACCGAGTCGGTGGTCGGATTCCTGCGGTCGAGCAGCGAGATCGCGGAGCCGGCAGCGGTGCCGCGCGGCACACTCCGCGACAAGGACGACCTGCCGGTTCTGGGCACGGCGGTCGCCGGCGACGCTTCGTGCCTTGTCACCGGAGACCAGGAGCTTCTCGCCCTCGGCAGATTTCAGGCGGTCGACATCCTCTCGCCCCGTGCCTTTTATGACCGGCTCCGGGGGTGAGAAATCTGGATAAGTCCGGGGCGTGAGCAGGAGTGCTCGGCCCGTGCCCGCATCGCAAGCCCGGGCACCAACCGGGCAGGCGGCCCCTCGGCAAGAGAGCTCACGACCGGCCACGGTCGCCTAGGCGGAGCCGCACGAGCAAGGCATGGAGCGCCGGCCCGGCAGTCGGGCTCTCGGGGAGCCGGCTCTCCGCCGCTGCCCTGTCGAGGGCCGCGGTCAGTCGCCCCACCTCGGCGATGTGGAAGGAGATGTCGTCATCGGGCAGCGTTTCCTTCTCCCTGCCGGTCACCTTGCGGGCGACGAGGTCATCGATCCACCCGAGCTTTGCCTCGGCGGCGAGGCGGACGAGATTCGCCTCGACCCGCCCGGTGCGCATCAGATGGATCCCGGTGAGAAGGACCCGATAGGTGTAGAGGAGTGGCTTCAAGCGCCTGGGCCGCTCCTTGTCGAACAGCGTCCACTGCCGCGCGGCGAAGCCCTGGTAGTGGTGGGCGTGATGGCGCGTAATGCAGGCGGGGGCCAGGGCCACGAGCTCTTCATGGGCCGGCGAGGAGAGCACTCCCAGCGGCGAAAGGAGTTGCTCGAGGACGTAGCCGTTGTTCTTCAGAAGGAGACGGAAGAACTTCGCCGCGTCATGCGTGACGAGATCGAGATCGAGGCCCCCTTCGAGCGAGGATCGTTCGATCGTCTCTGGACCATGCTCGAGCCCCACGACCTCCTCCGCGGGAAGGAGATGGACGCCGCGGAGGTCGTAATCGGAATCGGGGGAGGCAAATCCGTAGAGATGGGCACCGCTGACGGTGGCGAAGAGGAGCGGCCGGGGATGGGCCGCGGCGATGGCGCGGAGCCAGTCGGCCGCCTCGGCGCCGATGCTGGCGCCCGGTCCGCGGACGGATGGATCGGAGTCGTTCATAGGATGTCTCTGACGCGGTCGAGCTCGTGCTGGATGGTCTTGAGGGCGGCGACGGCGCGGTCGGGGTCCTCGACGCAACCGGAGAGGCTTCCGTAATGGGCCTCGAGGCATTCGAGGAGGAGCCGGCGGAGGGCTTCCTCGTCGGGCAGGACGCGGAGACGGCTTTCGGCGCAGGCCCGCTCGAGCTGCCCCTCCTTCTCGGCGCACCACGCCTGGAGACGCTCCAAGGTCCACTCCCCGCGGCGGATCGCCTTGAGCCGCTCCCGGTCGCGCTGCAGATCGAGATCCTCCTCCGCGAGAATCATTTCCACCTCCCCGAGAAGGCGAACGACGTGGTAGGCGAACTTAACGTCGTAGCCATGGTCACCCACGAGCGCGGCCCGCTTCCCCACCGGCCGCTTCGTGGCGATCTTGTGGAGCTGGGCGTAGGCGTAGCCCTTGAACTTCGGCCAGCAGCCCTTGTGGAGGAAGAGCCGGCGCCGCTCGCGGACGAGCGACCCTACGGCGGTGCAGTGGAGGACGCACGTCGCGGGGGTGAACAGGGAATCGATGATGTTTGGATTGTTTTCCATCGCCAGTTGGAAGAACTTCACGATCGAATAGATCGTCAGATCGTGACTGCGGCCGGAGCCTCCGAGGGCGTCGGGATCGACGACATGATGGGCCTCGAATTGCTCGAAGCGCCGGTGCGGCGTGCCGAAACCGGCGATCTCGCCGCGGAGGTGCGGGAAGAGGTCGTCCTTGGGAGGGATGGCAAAGCCGTAGATGTCCATGTCGCTTGAGTCGCCCGACACGCCGAAGGCGACGCTCCCCATGATCGTCTCGTACATCACGTTACGCGGCAGCCAGCGTGGTGGCCGGACGAGTCCCTGGTTGGCGAGGCGCTCGAACGTGCTCATCGGTGTGCCCACGTGGGACGTGCAGAGGCTTTCCGTGGCCTGCCCCGGCGGGGCACCAGCGATGCTCCCATCATGCCAAACGCACGAGCGGGCCCGCACGGGGAACGGGCGGATTCCCGCAGGCACCGCGGGGCGCGGCCCGGAGGAGATGGCGGCCGGCGGGGCGCAGCGTCGATGCTCCTCAAACGCCGGCCCCCGCTGGTCATGGCCGGGGAGGCGCGGTACCAATGTCGCAACGGAGCTCCCAGTCGGGGGGGCGACCCCGTCGACGGGGTCGCTCTGGCCCGCGGTCGGCGAACCCATCGGAGAGGAGGAAGGGAGATGGCGCTCGACACATTTCTGCGGTCACTTTTCGACCACGGCCGACTCGCCGTCCCGGTCCCCGAGTCGGTCGAAGGGAAGGCGGAGCTGGCTGCCTCCGGCGCGATCCTCGCTGGCTTCGAAGCCGACTGGCGGCTCGACTTTCCCGGCACCGCCCCGGCGTGGAATCGGGAGGCAGGGCTGTTTGCGGCCCGGGTTCTCTACCGCGGCGCGCAGGGGGCGATGTTCCGCCAGATCGGCGCCGAGGCGCTCCGGGCTGGATTCGCTCTCCCCCCGCCCGACGGTGGCGACGCCGCCTCGGCCCATTACTCCGTCGATGTCACGCTCCGTTTCCTCCCCGATCTCACCCGGATGGCCCGCGGGGCGTCGGCCGACGATCCGCTCGTCGGGCTCCTCGACACGCTCGCCCGGGAGTGGCCGCTGTCGAGTGTCGGCATCCCCGGCGTGGAGCCGACATCGATCGAGCCGATTGCCGGCCATCCCGGGCTTCTCCGTCTCTACATCGATCGGATCGTCGCTGCCGCGGACATTTCCCGGCTCGGCGACCAGCGTGTGGCCGATGCCGCCCGCCGCGCCGTCGGAGCCCATGACGAGCTCTGTCCGGTCCTGTCCAGATTGCTTCCCCGAGGTAACGATCCGTGAGCTCCGAGCCTTCCACCGACCCCCGCCTTCTCCTCGGCAGGCGACTGACGACCGACGTCCTCGGCCCGCTGAAGCAGGTCTTCGTCGGCAAGGAGGAGATCGT
>Ga0209829_10003010_pt1 | contig 12483 bp, 10 predicted proteins | sample C_140205_EF_Meta_FD_187311 | JGI IMG/M metagenome (GOLD analysis project Ga0209829, IMG submission 187311) | Freshwater microbial communities from Lake Croche, Canada to study carbon cycling - C_140205_EF_MetaG (SPAdes) (version 2) | ecosystem: Environmental > Aquatic > Freshwater > Lake...
CGTAAGAAAGTTCTGCTATAATAGAAAGATGAACTTTTTTACAGGCGTAGCGTAAGAAAGTTCTGCTATAATAGAAAGATGAACTTTTTTACAGGCGTAATGATAGTAAAAAACCTAAAAAGTATTTCAACAATACTTTTTAAGTGCGTATATATAAAATTAAAAAGATAATATAGTATAGTATAAAATGGGTATTAAAAATTTATCCAAGTTTTTAGATAAATTTGCTCCTACTTGTCGTGAAAGTAAAAAATATGAAGATTATACTGGTAAAGCAATTGCTATTGATACAAGTTTAGTAATTTACAAATATATTTCTGCAATGAGAAAAACTGGTAAAGACTTAACCAATAAGGATGGAAATGTAACAAGTCATTTACATGGTATGCTTTTTTTAATAAATAAATTATTAAGTCTTAAAATTACTCCTATTTTTGTATTTGATGGTAAACCACCAGATATCAAAAAAGGTACATTGAAAAAAAGACAAGATATTAAGAAAAATGCAAATGATAAAATAAGTCAAGATGTATTAAATGAACTTACAATGAAGCAAAAAATAACTTTATTTATGCAATCTACTAAAATTTCTCCGGAAATAATTCAAGATACCAAATTATTTTTAAAAACATTAGGAATACCATTTATTGATTCAATAGAAGAAGCTGATGCTCAAATGGTATGTTTAGTACAAAATAATTTAGCATATGCAGTTGCAACTGAAGATATGGATTTATTAACGTTTGGAGCAAGTAGAGTTCTTAAAAACTTTTTTTCATTAAGAGAAAATAATATTATTGAAATAGATCGTGAAAAAATGTTAAAACAATTAAAATTTACTAGTGATCAATTTATAGATACAAGTATATTATTAGGGTGTGATTATTTACCAACGATTAGTAAAGTAGGTATGGTTAAAACATTTGAATATGTTACTAAACATAAATCATTAGAAAATATTTTTAAAATAGTAGAACAACCTGAAAACTATGATTATGAAGAAGTTAGAAGTTATTTTAAAAATGCTATATCTAAGTGTACTATCCCTACAGAAGAATCAATGAAAGTTGTTAAAACAGATAATACTGCATTATATAAATTATTAGTGGATAAATATGAATTTAATTTACCAAAGTATAATAGCTTTATTTTATCAAGAAATAAGTTTTTTATTTAGAAATTCTCGATGCAATCTGAGAATTTTGTAAAAATTATATGAATAAAATTAATATAATTATTACCTAGTATAATTATATGAATGAAACATATAAAAAAATTATTAGAACAATCGTATATATCTTAATCATACTATGTATCTATCATTTTCTAATAAATATAGTTTTTTATGAACCAATGACTTCTATTATCAAAACAGTTAAAGTTGGTATTTCGACAACTGTTAAAAATCCTCATCAATTAAATGATTGGATTAAATATCATTTAAAAATTGGTTTTACTAAATTATATATTGTATTTGATGATGAAAATGAAAACTATCCTATTAAAAAAGATCCAAGAGTTAGTATATTTAAAAATAATAATCAATGGAAAGCAGAGATTAGTAAATTACAAAATATGGATATGTTTATCAATGATACAAAAGAAGTAATGAGTCGACAAATAACTAATTTTGCAAATGTACGAAAATATGCAGAAGAAGATGGTGTTGAATGGTTATTACATATAGATGGTGATGAATTATTTTATCCCGAAGATCAACAAATTAGTACTATATTTAATCAAGATAATATTGATTCAATTACATTTCAAAATTATGAAATGATTCCTAAAAGAGATAATTATGATAATTGTTTTATTTATGGTATTGATTTTAAGATAAATCCCGGAATATTTAATGCATATTCAAATGGTAAATCTGCGGTAAGAGTAAAATCATCGGCTGAAATAGCAGGTGTTCATGGATTTAATGGTGATAATAATTATAGAAGTTCTATTGGTAAAATATTACACTATCCTAGTTGCAATTTTGATGAATATATTAGTAAATATAAAATTTTAGGTAAATTTGATGATGCATGGTGGAATTCAGTTAAAATACCATTTAAATTTCATACAGATAGTAGAGATTTAATAACTGATTGTTCCAGACGTGAATTAGATGGTGAAACAAATGCATGTGAAAATAGTGTGAGAGATTATTATAATAAAAGTAATGTATATAATAGAGATATTCGTTCTAGCGATGTTAAAACAATTGAATTTGTTAAAAATCAATTAATCTAATAAGTTTATATTAGTGCATAGGGTAATAATCTTTCATTTGGTTCAATTGTATTTTTAATAGAACCACCAGTTTGTACTGGATTTGGAGTTTGGTTAGATAATGTACTATTACCATTTACATGGTTAATCAAAGACGCACCATTTACATGGTTAGTAAATGAATTTAATCGTAAACTAGTATTTAATGGGTCAGATAAAACTCCACCAATTTTTTCAGGATGAACAGCTGATAATGAATATGTTGCAAATGTAAACGCAATCATACCAATCATACTTCTACCAATTACAGAATTAAAAAAACTTGATGATGTTTCTAGATCTATAAATTTTAATTCACGTGTTGTAAATAAAATAATAAATGGGATTAATTCAAATATAAATTGTCTGGTAAACGCAGAATGCATTACATCTAAAAAATTAACAAAGTTAATATTGTGATAAAATACAAGATATGTAAAAATTAATGAAAAAATAATAAGATAAGAAATTAATGTATGCATCTTCTATTAATTTAAGAATTTAATTTTTTTTGTATAATATTATAAAAAAATGGATCATTTGTTATTTCATAATATTTTACTAATTTAATAAACTCTTTTGATGTTGAATCAGTTCTAAATTCTTTTATAAATTCTATTGGTGATAATTTATAAATCGGATGATCTATTTTTAGTAAACTACATTTTGACAAATAGTTTGAATTATTGCAATCTATATTATTTATAGTAGCTAACGTATTAGATAAATTATATTTCTTATAAAATTTTTTTGTCATATTTTGATATTTTGGTGTTAATAAATTAGTTATTTCAATTGGTGATGTATAAATAGCTTGTTCAATAGGGGTAAACAATAATGGAATATCTTTTGTTGTTAATTCTAACGTATCTCTACTTAATAAATTTTCATAAATATCATCAATAAATGGTGCTTTTTCATACGGGTAATACCAACTATAATTTAATTCATCATTGAAATAATAATTAAAGATCCAGAGTAGACCATTAATATATTCATTTGCAGAATCTTTTGGATTCATATCATGTTTCTTATAAAATATATCTTTAGGATATAAATAATATGATGAACTATATTTTTCTTCTAAATAATTTCTATCATGAATATCTTTATTAAATGCATTTATTATTTTATTATCAAGAGGGTCTTTATTAAAAGATGATTCTTTCTTTCTAGAATATGATATTTCAGTTAATACTTTTTCTTTACTATTAAACATGGCTAATAAATTAGGAACTTCGATTTCTTGTAATAGTTTAAAAAATTCTTTTAATTTAAATAAATTTAATTTATTATCTTGAATAATATAACTTTTCGTATTGGAATAAATTTTTTTATAAATATCTAATACTTTTTCATAATGTAGATTTACTTGAATTGATTCTAATCTAGGTAAAAAATCATCACCAAATATACTGAATATAAATATAATATCATTAATTATATTTTGATTAATATTTAATTTTTTAGTATTGTCAATGTATTCAGTTATTAATAATTTGAATATTTCGGTAGAAAGAAATAAATCTTGATTTTGTTGTTGATCATATCTAATAATATTTATGTTTAAAGGTAATATAGAACTTAATAAAATCATATCAGCATCTGGACTATAAATAATTATTTTTTTATTCAGAAATAAATTTTGATATAGTTTAATAAAATGTATTATTTTATATTCACCTTCACCACTTATTGTATCATCATTAATTTGAATATTAACAGGAAATGTATGATTTTTTATAGATGTAACTAATTCTTTCATAAATTTTGTTCCTGGTGATATATTTAATTTTAAGAAACTAAATTTTGTTTTATTATATTCAATATAATCATAAGGATATTCATCAGATAATTGATCTGGAAAATCATATGTATTTATTTTTTTTATTATTTGATAATTAATAATTTCCCCAATATATCTTCGGTGACGTTGTTCCATTATTTTACCAATTGTAGGAACTCCATCTAATGAAATATACACTAATTGTAGATTATTAATCTTATTAATATAAGATTCAATCGATTTTATAATTTGATAAATAATTACCATATTAATATCTATTTTTTTAAGATCATTTATTAATTGTTGGATACCAGATGGTGTATGAATAAAATCTATAGATAAGTGAAATATATTTTTGTATGAATTATATTTTTTTTCAAAAAAGTTAATTAATTTTGGTGAAGGATAATTAGATGCAATTAATAGAATTTTATATAGATAATTTATATCTGAAACAATTTGAGCAGATATTTTATGGATAATTGAATTAAAATCAAAAAATAATATATCTGCTGTAGTAGATTCAAAATTTGTAATTAATTTTGATTTATAAGATGATACTAAAGTATTAAAAAATTTTTCTACACCCATTAATTATATATTATAAATTTTTTTATATAATTTATAGTTTGTAAAATAAAAATAAAAATATATATTATTATAGAATGGGTAATAATAATTCTACACAGCAAAGCAATACTCAAGGCCCAACTACAAATTATACTGATAATTCTACTAAAATTACAAATAATACAACATTTAATGTAGCTGGACCCGGTCTTGTTAATTTACCTCCTGCTTGTGCTGTAAATTGTGAGGGTGGTGGTGGTACGTGTGCTAATACGATGAGTCAAGCATATTCGAGTGTGCAAGGGGTATTAAATGAGAGTATGTCTGCAGGTGCAGGTGCATCGGCATCAGCAAATGCATCAGGTGGTGCAGCAGGTGGGGGGCAATTACTTGGGGGTCTATTAGGTGGAGGTGGTGCTGGAGGTGGTGCAGCAGCTGGAATTGGTGGAGGTGGTGGATTAAGTGCTGGACAAAATATAAATGTAGCTGGTTCAAATACAACACAAAGTACCAATGCTCAAAATGCAGCATCATGTCCCAATAATATAAACCAAAAGTTAACTACTAATAATATTAGTAATACATTAATGTCAGTAAATCAATCAACAATGGTTATGAACCAGAGTTCATTATCTTCAATATCAAGTGCAGTAAATCAAATGATTGTAAATTCTATTACTACCACAACATCATCTTCACAACAAAATATAAATATTTCCCAATCATTGGCAATTAGAGTTAGTGGTGTTCAAGGTAATGTTACTATAAGTAATATTAAACAAAGTGTTGTTATTGATTGCACCAATACAGTATCCATGGATTTATCTGCAATTGATAATGTTAGAGCTGATTTAGCAAATCAAATTCTTCAACAATTTGCTACTGCTACTAATACAACTGCTCTTGATTCTGCACAAACATCAATTCTTACTGAATTAAAAAATAATAATGAAACATCTAATAAATTATATCAAACAAATAGTGTTAGACAAGTTCAAGCTGCTAATGTACCAGTAGCAGTACCACTTCAACCAATTCCACCTACACCTGGTGCAAATGTTAGTACCGATCAAACTTCAAACTCAAATGCTACTGCATCTACTATAATTACTGCTCCATACACTCAATCAAATAATATTAATAGATCTATTCAATCATCTATTTTAAATTCAGTTACACAAAATTTTACCCATGAAACTGTTACACAATTAATATCTGCTATTAATATTAATCAATCACTTGGAATAGATGTAGCAAATGTTGCAGGTAATGTTGATATAAAAAATATAGAACAAACTGCAAATGTTATCTTAGTTAGTACTTTAAATCAACATATGAGTATCGGTACTGCAATTGTTGGTTCAATTACATCTGCATTAGGTGCTACTACTGATGATATACAAACTATTAAAAAAAGTAATGCTGTTGCATTATCAGATACAACTAATTTACGTTCTACTACATCAGGTAGTACTGATACATCAAGTACTTTTTCATATGAACAATCATTAACAACTAGTGTAGTTCCTATGGCTGGTGCTAGTGGTGGTAGTAGTATATCTTCTTTTCTTTTATGTGCATTAATTATTATAATGCCATTACTTTCCAGAGCATTACCATCTCCTCAACTAATTGTTTCATCTCCTGCTCCTACAACAACATCTACTGCTTCAACAGAAGGTGGATATTATTTTTACTAATATAAAAAAATAAAAATAGTACTATCATATAAATTTATGAACATTCATGAAAAAATGTCTTTTATGCAAAGATGACCAATTAGTATATTATGGTGATGAAAGATATGGGGAAGTATTTTGTAGAGATTGTTTTAATAAATATTCATGTTTACATTGTAAACAAATGAATATAATTTTATCTTTTGATAAAGATAATAAGGTTATTGATGTAGAAATTAAAAAATTACATGGATCAATTGTGGAAAAAAATAGTATTTTATCACCTTTATTTCCAGATGGGCATAGATTTAAATTGTATTGTAAAGAATGTTGGGATAGTGGTGAAACAGATAAAAATGTGGATGATGATGAAGATTTGAGTATTGAACCTGATGAAGATGATTATGATTCATATTATTCAGATGATGAAGAAGAAGAAGATTATGATAGTAATAATTATAATTCGTATTATACAGGTAAAGGTAAGTATGATTTGTATTGATAAATTTGAGAAATTTATCAACAGCATTTGTGCTAACAAACGGTATTAATAAATTTTGAGAATATTATCAACAGCATTTGTGCTAACAAACGGTATTAATAAATTTTGAGAATATTATCAACAGCATTTGTGCTAACAAACGGTATTAATAAATAAATTTAAAAATATTATTAAATTAATATTTTTAATCTATAATTTTAGCAGGTTGAAAACCATTAAAATTAGTTGAAGAGGCCCAACTATAAGCACCAAAATTTTTAAATTCAATTATATCACCAATATTATATTCAGGGAGTTCACATTCTATTTTATCAAATGAATCACATGTTTGTCCATATAAGATAGATTTTGTTTTAGTATTATTAGATATAACAGAAACTTCTCTACCATCTGATAGAATACCATTAAAAGATCCATATATACCATCATTAATATAATATACATTAACTCCATCACGTATTTTTTTATTAATAACTTTTACTTTCAAATCCATAGCAGAATCTACTACATATCTACCAGGTTCACCAACAAACTTATATTTTTGTAAACTAGGATGCTTATTAATATATGTTTGTATCACATTTGCATGGTTTTTAAATTCTTCTTCATTAAATGTAGGAAAACCACCACCTATATCAATTATATTTATTTTTAAATTATATTTATTAATTAATGTTTGTATTTTATCTATTGTAGAGCAATATTGTTCAGGATAATAACACTTACTACCAACATGAAATGATATACCATGTAAATTATATTTATTTTTACTATGAAAATCCATTAATTCATCCAAATCATTATCTTCTGCACCAAATTTTTTATTAAATTTAATCTTTGATAATTCTTCGCATGATTGTATTCTTAATATAGGTTGAGATTCAGGATAAATAGAATGCATTAATTTTAATTGATATAATGTATCATAAACCATCTTACTAATACCAAAATCTTTTGCATACATAATTTGATTTTTTGTTTTATGAGGATGACCAAAAATGATATCTTTGTTAAATGGTAAACATTGTTTTATTTCAGATACAGCCGCACATTCAAAATCAATATCCAACTTTGACAATGTATTTATTATTTTTGGATGAGGATTACATTTCATTGCATAATATAGATTAACTGATGGTAAATACTTCTTCCAAACTGTGACATTTTGCACTAGTTTCTTAGGACAAAATACAAACATTAATTAATAAATCTATGAGTAGATATTTTTTTTGAATTTTATATTTATTTATTATATTTTTAAGAAATATAAAAATTGAAGTTTTCATTATATCATTATATGTTATACAATAAATAAACAAAATGTCTAATCAATCTAGGTACGAAATCTGTAAACAAACACTATTAACAAATATTGAATATGCTAGACAAAAACAAATTAATATAGTAATTTGTTTGTTTGACGACACTGCAAGACTATACACCAATATTAAAATTAATAAAATATTCGATGAAGAAGATGGATTAAGAAATAAATATTCTATCTATGATTCATTAACATATGATCAAATAATTGCTGAAATTAATCAATCACAACCAATGGCTGGAACTGATTTTATGGTTCCCTTTGAACTATTATCAAATATTAAAGAGATTAATGAAAATTCAGAAATCTTTTTCTTATCAGATGGACAAAATTGTAGGCCATTTTCTGATACAGATATGGAATTTTTAGGAACTTATAAAACACGTGTAACAACCTTAGGTATTGGACCTAAAGAATCTTATGATGAAACAACATTATCTAAAATGTCAAAGAATAATGAAACGTTAGAAGGTGAATCTGCTGAGATTATTCAACAAGAACTTTTAGCACAAATGTCAGATATGACTGATGTCGTAACAGATACATGGAAAAATGTAGAAATTACAATTATGGGTGATATATCTACTTTAAAAATTGGATCAATGATGAATGTAACTCCAATTTCAAAAGAGGAATACGAATCGGCAAATTTTATTAACACCATACATAATCCGAATCTTATTTTGTCTAAAACATCAAATAACAATTATATGATTAATAAAATAAATAATATTTCATTATCCGAACCAACGAATAATATAGATACCTTAATTTTTATTGTTGATCAATCAGGATCAATGAGAAGTCGTTCTTATGCAAATAGACATAGATCAAATTCAACTGATACAATTATAGAACCTACACAACCTGAACAACAAGAACATGATCTAGTTCTAGATCATGTAAAATACACTATGCAACTTCCCTATCTAAAAGCATATCAACGGATTATATTTTCATCAGAGGATAATAATTTTAAAGCAAAAATTACATGGCTTGATAATGAAAATAAAACCCAAACAATGATTTTACATGATGTTAGCAAGTATACTATGATTAATGATCCAGTTGTTGAACAAACGATTCAAATTGCAAATGAACTTGGGTATTATATTAATATTGCAAATATTGCTGACAAAGAAGATACAATTGGTTATTTTCGTAATATTAATCAAATATGTAAAACACATCGTAAATTTTTAGATGATGTATTAGAGAATAATCTATTATCTGATTTTTCTCTAATGGAACTTCTATTTTATAATAAAAAACATGGAATGAAATTATATTTTTCTACATTGACTCGATCAGAAAGAAACATGAAACAATTATTGAGTCAAACATCTGCTGGAGGCGGTTATAAAATGTTCGCAGCTAGTGCTACCATGAGTATTGCATGTAATGTAACACCATCTAGTCAAGTTCATCATGAAGAGCAAAATCAAAATATTAATAAAGACATTAGCATGTGTACTATATGTTATGATGAAATTAGAGAATATATATTTTCATGTGGTCATTGTTATTCATGTAAATCATGTGCAGAAAAACTATTAGCATCAAGTCCAATGAATACATGTTCTTATTGTAATTATACAGTAACATGGATTCGAAAGATTACATTAACCGATGATCAAAAAAATCCAGAACATTATTTCAAATGCATTACTGAAAAATGTTTTAACATTGCATCAATTGTAGCAAAATGCCCTGAAACACCCGATGATTCTGGTCATCATTTAACATATTGTGCAAAATGTTTTAAAAATGGTAAGAAGGAATACAAGAAATTAAAAATTAGTAAATCATGTTTCTGTGGTAAAGAAATTAACAAAATTATGGATAATGTTTATTTTAGTTAATCAGCTTTTGATTTACAACAAAAACATTTAAAAAATTGTGATATTCTAATAAAAATATTTTTTTTATATTTATTATTTTCACGGTCTAGTGCACAAGTCTTATTATTTAATTCTTGATATTTTTCTTCTAATTCTTGATATAATTTTTGATTTATTATAGCCTCGTGTTCTAAAAAATTAACCACTTGTTGCATTGATGCTATTTTAGCATCATGTGTTTTTCTGTAATCAGTAATTTCATTGTCAATTATATTTAGTAACATATTATTTTTATCTTGAATTATTTGCCTATTTTTAATTGTCTCTTGTTTAAATTCATAGAAATAATGTGAAAATTCATTTAATTTTGATATTATTTCTACTATAGGGTTAGTATAATCAACTATCGTAAATAGAAAACTATTATTAATATTTTTAATATAATCAACCATAAAATCAGGTAGAGGATATACTGACAAATTTGACGGGTATTCTATTTTTTTAGTATTTAGATTTACTTTATGAGGATACATACTAGCTTCTTTGTAATCAAAAAATGATGTGTATGCAGAATATATGTTTCCATAATTATCAATAAACAATGTTTTATTATATGAAATCAAATCAGATGGATTGTGGATTGTATTAATAATATGAATAACATATTTATTACTTTTTTCAATAATACTAAGAATATGTTCTAGATCAACTAATCCTAATTTAAGATTAAAAGTATTCTTATGACATAAAATATCATTATGGTATAGAATACTATTTTTTACTTGGATATTAATACGTCCATAATTAACAGTATAACTATCTAAAATAGAGGGTAAATGTAAAACAGTATTATCTTCCATTTTTATTATTAAGATTATTAATATTAATATTTTTATATTCAATTTCTAATATATGGAGAAAACAGTACCTGATTTATTAATTAATAAAGAAAATATTTTTACATCTAAACAAGATGTATGTGAATCAAAAATATATTCACGAGATGATTTTATAAAAAGATATTCGGTAGTTACATCATATGATGAATTAGTTAAATATCTTCCAGAAGATCAAATTATTCATGATACTGCAAGATATATATTAGATTATTTCAAAAAGGGTACATATGTATCTTTTAAAAATGGTAAATTAAAACATTTTATATTTTTAAATAAAAGTAATTTTATTGCACCGTATCAAGATAAGATTAAAATAAATTCATATATTAAGATTAAACCAGATAGTAAATTTAGACTAACTCAATGTTTATTAAGGTTAGTTGATTCTAAAAGAGAATTAAAACAAGTTGATTTTTACGTAATGGAAATATTATTCTTCTTAAAACAATTGGAAAAAAATAAAGGTAAATCAATACCTGATTGTAATTTTTTTATTAATTACAAAGATCAAGTTTTAATCTATAAAGAAAATGGTGTATATTATAATCCGTTTGTAGAAGTATTTGGTAAAGTACCATTAGAAGATGAATGGCAAAAATGTAAACTAGGAAATTTATTTTCTTTTTCTTCCATTAAAAATTACCAGGATATACCATTTATTGCTCCAGATGATATAATTAGAACATATAAGATTTTTAGTTCAGATGAAGATAATAAATGTGCAAATGTATATAGTCACGATCCTGTAAATATTAGTTGGAAAGATAAAAAAGAAACTGTATTTTGGCGTGGAACATCGACTGGTTGTGGTAATGATATTTATACAAATATGAGATTAAAATTGGCATATTTATCTAATAAATGGCATGATACTAATACACAGATTTTAGATGCACAAATTGTCAGATGGGCTTACAAGCTGAAAAAAACAGAAAAAGAACCAGTGTTTAATCGAATTAACACAAAAAAGTTAAATGCTCTTGGAATTGATTTGGGAAATAAAGTACCAATAGAAGAATTATATAAATATAAATATGTGATTAACGTAGATGGTAATGTTGCTGCATATAGATTAGGATTTTTATTTAGTTTAAAATCAGTTGTTTTTATTGTGGAAGGTAAATATAAATTATGGTTTCAAGATAAGTTGGTTGAAAATAAACATTATATTAGTGTTAAGGCCGATTTATCTAATCTAAAGGAAAAGATATATTGGTGTAAAAATCATGATAAAGAATGTGAAGAGATTGCTAATAATGCATATGAATTTCATCAAAATACATTTAGTAGAGACAATATGTATGATTATATGATTGAGAAAATAAAATTATTCACCTAAATTAAATAATCCACCAACTTTAGGAACTACAGATACTTCAGGTACTACAGGAGATATAGGAGAAGTAGATAAGTCTATAGAGGCAGGTGAGGCAGGTGAAGGAGATGTAGATAAGTCTACAGAGACTGGAGATGCTGGAGATGCTGGAGAACTACTAGTAATATTGTTAATAGAATTCTTTTTATAGATCATAAAATAATAAATTAAACCACCAATAATAAATAATATTATTAATACTACTATAATTATAATTAAATATGAAGATGATCCAGATCCAGATC
>Ga0209829_10003016_pt1 | contig 12475 bp, 8 predicted proteins | sample C_140205_EF_Meta_FD_187311 | JGI IMG/M metagenome (GOLD analysis project Ga0209829, IMG submission 187311) | Freshwater microbial communities from Lake Croche, Canada to study carbon cycling - C_140205_EF_MetaG (SPAdes) (version 2) | ecosystem: Environmental > Aquatic > Freshwater > Lake...
CCTCTACACCCGAGGCGCCAGGAATCAACTTGATGCCTTGCTTGGTGGTGAGCACGATCTCGGAGAGTGTTTTTTCGCCGTTGAGCACATGGCTCAAGTTGTACGTCGCCCTGGCGCCCAAGGCAATTTGTGCATTGGCAAGTCCCAGGTCAGCATCAAAGAGCATGACTTTGTGACCTTGCATGGTGAGGGCCGTGGCCAAATTGATGGAGACCGTGGTTTTACCCACGCCACCTTTGCCGCTGGCGACTCCGATGACTTCGGTTTTTTTGGTATTCATCATGAATGGGTCCCTGTCATTTGCAATACACCGTCTTGGGCCAATTGAGCAATTTTTGCGGAAGCACGCGACATGGCGGCATGCAAATTGTGCTCTTTTTCTACCGCTGGCGATAAATTCAATAAGGAAAGCGCCTGCTCAACCCACTCCTGCGGGTTGACTTGTGAACTCCAGTCACCTAAACGCTCTCCTCGGCTGATCATGCTCACGCCCGTGGGTTGCTCGATCAAGAACTGCAGCAAGGCCCAAGGCTGGGTGGATTCGTCCATTTTGCTCACCATCCATGAAGTCCAATTGGCCCCTGAGACTTGGTTTAAGCGTGCAATGCTCGCGGCCGACGCATCGGCGCAGACCACCGCGTGGGTGTACAAACTCAAATTCACCTCCTTGCAGCACAATTGGACTTCTTGGAGTCGATCGGCCATTTGCACGCCCGAGGTGTCAATCAAAATGAGGCGTCTGCTGGAGAGTTCTTCAAGAAGCAATTGCAAACCAGCAGCATTGGTGGCACGGAAACAATCCACGCCAGACTGGGCACTGAGCAACTGGGTCTGATTCCAAGCGCCTGGCTTGGTGTCCAAATAACTCACGATGGCCACTTGTTCACAGCCGTGTTTGCTGCTGGCGTGTTGGGCCAACCGTGCCACGGCCAATGTTTTTCCTGAGCCCGAAAGTCCTGTGATGACGTGAACACCCGTGTCGGGCAATGCGCGTTGCACATCACCAATGGAGTGCAGCAACTGGCCTTGGATTTCATTCAAGGCGGACTCGGGATTGTCTTGGTTGTGGATGCTGTCCAGGAGCAAGGCCTTCAACGCCGCTGGAATGGGGGCCTCTTGCAAAGACTGCCTCAACGCAGCCAATGCAGGGTGCACTTGAGCGCTCAATTGCCACAAATTCATTTGTTGGCTCATGCGGAACTCTTTGCGCAAGGCGGCCAACTCATCTCTCACCATGGCGACAATCTCTTGACCCCGGAGTTTGTCGTGCTCGTTGTCTAGGGCAGAGGGCACGGCGGCGGGTGTTGGGACGAGGGGGGCTGTTTCTTGCACAATTTCAGTTTCAAGCAAGGCGGTGACTTGCTCGCTGGAGACGGGTCTGGCCGACTTGGAGAGTCGTTTTTTGTGGCCGAGCATCTTGTCTTCAAACGCTTGCATATCGCTATTGGTGACCGTGGCCAAGCGTTTGGCGGTGTTGTTGCCAGCTGTTGCATTCGATGCCGATTTGGCCACTGGATCGGAGCTGCCGTTTTGCACCAAACTTTGAGCCAAATGCTCGTCAAAAGGTTTGTTGTCGACGGGCTCCAGGGTGGCCAAGTTGATCGCTTTGGGGTTGGACAATGCTGAAAAGCCCAAGTCCTCGTGGAGAGCTTCTTCACCTTCGATGGCGGGGATGTCCACGGCCACGATCAATTCGGTTTGCCCGCGGACTTGACAGCTGGAGATGACAAGCACATCGGGGCCATACAATGCCACGGCCTTGTCGTTGGCTTGTTTGTTGTTGCTGGCGAGGATTCGTTTGAGTTCCATGGTCGATCTCTTGAGTCTGTCAATTTAAAGGATGTCAATCTTTGGGCTTGGCGTCAACGGTGTGCACCACTTTCACCGACTGGTCGTCTGGTATTTCGCTGTAAGACAATACCGTCAAATCGTTCACGCGGTGTCTGACGGCCTTGGACAACCAAGTCCTGATCAGAGGCGATACCACCAAGACTGCAGGGTTGCCATCGTCTTCCATGATGCGCGCTGCGTCTCTGAGTGCCAAAAATAAATTCTCGGACAATCCAGGCTCGAGCACCACGGGTTGTCCAGGCTGGGTTTGTTGAATGACGTTGTGCAGCAGTTGCTCAAAGCCGGGCTCGAGCGTCATCACCGAGAGGGTGTTTTTATCGTCCACCAAGCTTTGCATGATCATGCGGCCCAACTTGGGACGAACCATGGCGGCGAGTTGTTCGGGGTCATTGCTGCGATGGCTCACTTCGGCCAAGGTTTCCGCAATGGTGCGCATATCACGAATCGAGACCGATTCGATGAGCAAAAATTGCAAGACGCGTGTCAAAACACCCAAAGCGATTTTGCCCGGCACCAAATCTTCGACCAACTTGGGCGAACGAGCGCCCAGTTTTTCCAGCAATTGTTGGGTGTCGTCGTGGCTGATCAAGTCGGAGGCGTTTTCGCGCAACACTTTATTCAAGTGCGTGGAGATGGCGGTGCTGGCATCCACGACCGTGTAGCCCAAGGCCCTGGCATGATCTCGCTCGGAGGGTTCAATCCACACCGCTTTCAAACCAAACGCTGGCTCCAAAGTCTCAATGCCTTTGAGCTCGCCATAGACTTGACCTGGGTTGATCGCCAAATCGCGGCCCACTTTGATGTCGCCTTTGCCTCGCACGACGCCTTTGAGGACGATGCGGTAGGAGTCTGGATCAATATTGAGGTCGTCACGGATGCGAACGGGCTGGACCAAAAAGCCCAACTCGGCTGATAATTTCTTTCTCACCCCTTTGACCCGGCCCATGAGCTCGCCACCGGTTTCAGGGTTCACCAAGGGAATGAGTCCATATCCAATATCAAGACCAATCAAATCAACCTGGTCGATATCGTCCCAATCCAATTCTTTGGGAGCTTGCATTTTCGGCGCATCCATTTGCGCTTGAACCTGGGCTTCTTCTTCGACCTCACCACGAATCACCATGAGGCCAATCCCTGCGGTGGCAGCGGCCAGCGCCACAAAAATCATGTGGGGCATGCCAGGCACCATCCCCAAGACCATCAAAATGCCAGAGGCAATGAACAAAGCCGATGGGTTGGAGAGCTGCGTCTTGGCCTGCTCGGTCATGGACTCGGCGGTGGTCACCCGTGTCACGATGATGGCAGTCGAGAGCGACAACAAAAGGGATGGGATTTGGGCCACCAAACCGTCACCAATGGTCAAGAGCACATAGAGTTTGCCCGCATCGGCCACGGTCATGCCGTGCTGGGCCACACCAATGGCCAGTCCACCAATCACGTTGATGAGCAAAATCAAGAGACCGGCAACCGCGTCACCGGAGACGAATTTGGAAGCACCGTCCATGGAGCCGAAGAAATCCGACTCTTGGGACAACTCTTCGCGTCTTTTCTTGGCTGTGGCTTGATCAATCACGCCTGCATTCAAATCCGCATCAATCGACATTTGTTTACCTGGCATCGCATCCAAGGTAAAACGCGCATTCACCTCAGACACGCGACCCGCACCTTTGGTCACCACGATGAAGTTGATGATCATCAAAATCGAGAAAATGATGAATCCGACCAAATAGTTACCACTGATGACGAACTCACCAAAGGCTGCAATCACTTTGCCAGCGGAGTCTTGTCCCTCGCTACCGTGGACCAAAATCACCCGAGTGGAGGCCACGTTCAAGGCCAAGCGCAACATGGTGGCAAATAACAGCACTGATGGGAAGGCAGAAAAATCCAGGGGTTTGGTCGTGCTGATGGCAATCATGATGATGACCAAGCTCGCCACAATATTGAAAGTGAACAAAAAATCGAGCAACAAAGGAGGCAGGGGCAAGACCAACATGCCCATGATCATCAAAACCAAGGCAGGAATACCCAGACCTGAGTAGTCAAATTTGGTCAGATTCTGTCGAATGGTTGACAGGCTTAAGGTGGTCATGGTCTTTTTTACTTCGAAATTTAAAACTTAAGGTTTCACAAAATACAAATTCTTCAACATGTCCTTTAGGTTAAGCAATCGATATGCCAGTTACGCTGACGTTACACCGTCGGTCTGGGTTGGTGCGACGGGTCACAGTCCATGGTCCTGCCGCCGGGTGAGCCGCCAAGGCCATATCAACACATCTTGTCAGCCCAATGTAAGAAAGCAATCCATCCTTGGTTTTCAAGCAAAGCAATTTCCAAGCTCAACACAGCCTCGCACCAATTCACCCTGCCAAGCCAATGGGGCCTCGCCCGGGTGGTCTTGCCATGGTCAAGGCGATTGGTTGAAATAGTCGCGCTTGGGGTTCAAATCGCTCGTGGGGTGCAAGATTTGGCCACTTTGAAGGGTAGAACAGGCTAAAAAATTGCTTGTGGCCATGGATGCACACGCTCAACATCTTCAAATGGGACCCCATGAGAATAAATTTTTAATTCAATAGAGTAATACTTATATTCTATTCAATTTATTTTTTGAATTCTATTGGTTGAATTCAAGATCACTTTTTCAGTTTTGTTGTCCAATCAGAGGTCTCCAACGTCCCCATCATGCGATGGCAAATAGTAACCAGTCACGATTTTTGCTTATAACGTTTGTCTTTGCATTCATTGGTAAGGACAAAGTTGATTGAACACACATTAACGTACACCCAATTACACCAAGACCATGAGTTTTAACTCCATCAATTCACGCAACGCCAGCACCACCCCTTTGAGCGACTCGCAGCTCCTGGGTGGGAATTCGAGCGCCCAAGACACCAGCTCCAGCAGCCCCGTGTCGGGGCCACAGTTCTCCGTGTTTTTTGAGCGAATGATGCACCCGTCATTTGCCACGGATCCGCATGGCAGCAACGTCAATCCAAGCAGCGCCAACGCCTTGGGGTTGAATGGCGCTGGTGCGAGCAGTCTTGACAGCCACGCTTTGCTGGGCCAAGCCAGTCCAAACAGTCTGGGTGGTTTGCCACTGACCAATTTTCTGGGTGGCGCCGATCTGAGCGCCTTGTCGGGCACATCAACCTTTGGCGACTTGATCAACTCCAGCAGCCATTCATTGGCAAGCACAAGCAGTTTGGGTCCAGACAACTCTTCCAGCACCTTGTCCAATTCACGGGACTCGAACGGCTGGTCACCCCGCCCAAGCGCCCGCTCTTCAAGCCCAGCCCGAGACACCCACCCAACGTCCAACCACCCAGCCTCCAGATCCAACTCGCCTGGCCACCCGCGTGATCGAAGCGTCTCGTCCAATGGGTCCCAAGACCATTCTGACCGTGCTCAGCAGCACAGCGCGAACGCTGCCGGAACCAGCGAGACCAAGAGCACCAATGCACACGAGCACTTGCAAAGACGGGAAAGCTCCAGCATCGGCCAAAATGCGGGCGCAAGTGCGGGCGTCACCAAATCAAGCAATCCATCGGCGTCAGACCCCAATGCGGCAACCGATCAAGCCTCGAACACCCCCAACCCAACAGCGCCCAATGCCACCAACACCGAGGCCAACAGCACCAACACCGAGGCCAATGCCACCAACACCGAGGCCAACAGCACCAGCTCGACGGCCAGCAGCGATGTCCATTCTGACAAATTGACCTTGGCCAACTTGGCGCTCAACCGACAAAGACTGCCCAGCGTGCCAGCGCCAGACCCAATGGCCAGCAATGCGCCAACGGACCCCGCCTCCGCTGAGGCCGCGCCCATTGATCCAAACGCTGTGGCTGCAGCAGCAACACCCGAACTCAAAACCCTGGCCCTGGGTGACAACTCACAAATCGTCACCGCTTCAAACAACGCACCCAGCGAAAAAAGCTTGGCCGATTTTGCCCGTTCCATGGGCTTTGATGAAGGTGCAATCTCGGAGCTTTTTGGGCCCGACGCCAACGCACTGATGCTCAATGCGGCAGCCCTTCAAGCGGCTCACATGAACCCCGTCGCTTTGAATCCAGGCAACGGCATGCCAGCGGCCTTGACGAGCAACTCGACACCAGCCGGCCTCACCCTCACCACCAATGTGGCGTCATTGGCCACGCTCACCTTGAGTGCCAATGGCAGCGCCAACACGCTCACCCCAACGAGTGCCGCCCTGCTCACGAGCAACACCTTGGGCACCACCTTGAATCCCTTGTCGCATTTGCCGACCCATGGCCTCGCGCCCAACATCGGGCTCAACACGTTGACCTTGGCCAGTGGCCAAGCGACCCTGAGTCCTGCGCTCTCCGCCGGACTCCAAAGTGCCACAGGCGCAGGCCTCTTGTCGGCCAATGTGGCGATGGGCACGCTCACTGGCACCGACGCCGTGAGTGCCAACGCCAATATCAGTGTCTCAGACTTGGACGACATGCTCGCTCAAGCTGGGGTCAACACGTCGGCGGCCAAACTCAATTTTTCTGCAGCAGCGTTGGCTCCGGGTCGTTTAGGCAGTGCCATGACCGGGAATGCAACCGCCCCCGCAAGCACCTTGTCGGTCCTGAATATGACGGGCTCAGAATTGACGAGCTCAGCCATTGACGCCTTGCACACCGCATTCAACCAATTGAATGGCAAAGGGGCATTCAACACAGCAGACCCCAAGGCTTTTGACGTGGCCCCAGGCGCAACATCCACGTTGGCTGGTACAGACCCGTCCCAAGCCGTGGTCGCCACCTTGGACCTCTCCGGTCAGAGCAACCACAGTGGCGCTGGCAACCATGCCTTCACCGGTAGCACAGCCGCAAGCGACCCCAGCGTGAATCAAAACCCGCTCAACATGGCCGACACCTATGAAAAGCTCTCCAACCAGTTGGCCAGCGAATTGTCCAGGCGCATGAATGAGCAAATCAGCCAAGGGCAATGGAAAATGAAATTTGCCCTCAAACCCTCGTCTTTGGGAGCAGTCGATGTCTCGCTGGAGATGAAAGATGGCAAACTCGCTGCGGTGTTACAGTCAGACAACGCCTTGACGCAACATCTTCTTCAACACGGCTCGCAGCAACTCAAGGATAATCTCAGTGTTTTGGGCATGAACCAAACCAGCGTTCAAATTGGACAAGGCAGCAGTGGCGGTGCCAGTGCTGGCGGCCAAGGAGCTGGCAGCGGTGCACAAAATCCCTTTGACAACAACAGCCAAAATGCCAATTCAATCAATGACTTGACTCAAGCTTCCTCCACAGTTGCCGATGCCACGATCACGGGCAACAGCAATGATTCCTTGTTGGATACCTTCGCTTAAACTCATGAGACAAGCCAACCCTACTCACATTTTTAGGAGTTAAACCATGGCAACCGCCGCACCAGAAGAAGTCGCAGAAGGCACCGAAGAGCCGAAAAAGAAAAAGCCGATTGTTAAAATCGTGATTGGCGTGGTCGTGGGCATCATCCTCCTTGTGGGCGTTGCTTTCGGGACCCTCTTTTTCTCGGGCTATTTTGAGAAAAAAGCCGAACTCGAAGCCGAGGATAAACTAGAAGAGCTCGAAGCCGCGGCCAGCAAGGCCAAGGTGGAAGCTCCATCCAAGATCAAGAAAGAGGCGCCCGAGGGCACTCGTTTTGAGAAAAATTACTTGCAGCTTGAAAAAGAGCTCATGACCAACATCACGGGCTCCAAAAAAGTCATGGTGGTGCAAATTGCGCTCATGACGCACTACGACAACAGGGTGTTTGACAATGTGAAAAAGCACGAGTTTGCACTTCGCTCGGCCATGCTCGATGTGATGCGCCAAAGCACCGAGGCAGAGGTTGCCAAGGCCGAGTTCAGAAAAGACTTGGCCAACAAGCTCAAAGACACCATGAACGAGTTGCTGGAAAATTATGAAGACTTCGGTGGCATTGAAGACGTCTTTTTCACCTCCTTTGTGATGCAATAAATTAAAAGTTAAAAGCAACCATGTCTGAAAGATCAAATTTGCTCTCGCCTGAGGAACTTCTTGCACTGACTGAAGGTGTGCAAGACGGCTCCATTGAAACGGACACAGGGTTCAACACCCAGGTGAGCGTGCACAAGCACGACTTGGCAAGCGAGGACAGCAGCTTGGGGGTCAATGTTTCCTCCGTGGACATGATCAACGAGCGCTTGATTCGGATGTTCAGGCTCGGTCTCTTGGAGGTCTTGCGCACCACCCCGCGCGTGAACCCCAACAAGGTTCAAATCATGAAGTTTGGTGAGTACTTAAAAACCATCAAACCCCCTCTTGCAGTCAATACGATTCGACTCAACCCCTTGCGTGGCTACTCGGTGGTCATCATCGACCCCTCGGTGATTTTCAGCTCCCTCGATAGCTTTTTTGGTGGCTTTGGCAAAGGCGTTGGTGACTTGCCGCCCGGGCGGCTTTTCACCGCCACCGAGACGCGCATCATCAACATCATTTTGGATGTGTTTTTCAAGTCACTCAGAGAAGCCTGGGCCCCCGTGATGGAGATCACCACCGAGCGGGTGGCGTCCGAGATCAACCCACAGTTTGCACAAATTGCCGATGAAAACGACTTGGTGGTCTTGAGCCGCTTTGAGTCCGATGCCACGAGCACGAGCGCGCGTGGCTTCATCGACTTGGTCTACCCTTACGCCACCTTGAAGCCCTTGCGGGAGCTGCTGAGAAACCGCGTTCAAACAGGTGACGGCAATGAAGAATCCGACAAAGCATGGCGTGAAGACATGGCCATTGCGGTGGGAGACGCTCATTTGGATGTCAAAGTCTTGATGGGGCACCTCAAAACGACCCTGAGTCACCTGCAAAATATGAAAGAAGGCGACATGCTGTATTTCAAAAAACCCGAACTCGCCCAATTCATTGCCCAAGGTGTGCCCAGCTTTGGCGTGAGCGTTGGCACCCGCGGCTCTCAAGTCGCAGTGAGAGTTGAGAAACAAATCATCCCAGGCCAGCTTTGATACAGGAAGACAGACCATGAACGACACCACCAAACCCGAGTCCACCCCAGAAGAAGGCCCTGCAGACGCGTTGCTCAATCCCGATGATTTCGATCACGCAGATCCTTTGCCCAACTCACAAGACTTCAGACTCTCTCACCCAGGCAACATCAATGCCGATGTGCTACAAAATATCTCTGTGACTTTGGCCATTGAGGTCGGTCGTGCCAACATTAAAATCAAAGACTTGATGCGCTTGACCCAAGGCAGTGTGGTTGAACTTGACCGCATTGCTGGCGAGCCGTTGGACTTGTTGGTCAACGAAACCGTGGTCGCCCAAGGCGAGGTGGTGTTGGTCAATGACCGCTACGGCATCCGTTTGACCCGTGTCGTGCCCTCCACCGAGCGACTCAAAACCCTTTGATTTTTTAAACTTGACGTTGTCAACCTAATGTGAAAGCTGAGCGATGAAAAAGTACCTGCGAATTGCCCTGGAAGTCCTGCTCGCCTTGTTGTTGGCGGGTGCCATTGCCTTTGGCTACCTGAACTTCACTGGCAAAAAACACATCGCCAATGACATGGAAGAAGTGAGTGCTGAGCTCGATGAGACCAAAGACACTTTGGACAAAATCAAGGAGCAGCTCGACGATGCTCAAGCCAAGCTCGAAGATCTGGAGCCCAGTGCCAAGCAGTTTGAAATCGTCAAACAAGCCTTCGCCAACGGTGTGGTGCTCCAAGACATGGAAGCCGTCTACAAAGCTCAGAAATCTTTGAGTGCCGAGCGCTTGGTTGGTCTTGGCACTGTGCGCCAACTCACCAAAGGCTTTGAAGACCCTTCCGCCGTGGAGGCTTTCCAAAAGTCGCTTGAAATCGCTGAACTCGGCGCTCGCATGCAAGCGGTGTGCTCGGCCCAAAGTGCGCTGATCAGTGCCGGCAAGAAGGTCAAATTGATGGCCGAGTGCTTGGTCAAGCCCAATGAGAAAAAAGCCCAAGAAGACGATGAAAAATCCAAAGAAAGTGCCGCCAAAAAAGTCCACTGGACTTATGAAGGCGAAGCAGGTCCTGAGCACTGGGGCGAGAACTATCCGACGTGTGCCAACGGTAAAAAACAGTCTCCCTTGAACATCACGGGCGACATGGGTAAAACCAAAGACTCGATCACCCCCGAGTACAAAGAAACCGCCCTCAAAATCATCAACAACGGCCACACCATTCAAGTCAATATCGAACCAGGCACCAGTGTGCTCACCATCAACAAAGAGCCCTATGACTTGTTGCAATTTCACTTCCACCGTCCTGGTGAAGAGCAATTCAATGGCAAGGCTCCTGCCATGGTCGTGCATTTTGTGCACAAAAGCAAAGCAGGCAAACTTGCGGTCTTGGGTGTGACGTTGAACGAAGGCAAAGAGAACCCATTGATCAAGACACTCTGGGCCAATTTGCCTGCCAAAGAAGGTGAAGAGTCTGCGCCCGAGAAAATGATCATCAATCCCGCGACCATTTTGCCCTCGGACTTGTCTTTCTACACTTATGAAGGCTCGCTCACCACACCCCCTTGTACCGAAGGCGTGAACTTCTACATCCTCAAAACCAGCAGTGACATCTCCAAGGGTCAATTGAACAAATTCCCCTTCAAAGTCAATGCCAGACCTGTTCAAGAACTCAACGGTCGCAAGATCCTGACCAACTGAGCGCAAGCGCTTTGTCTGCAGCATTGGAGCTGGCACTCCAAGGTGTCGACTCAGAATCACGACCGGCACACACGCCCAGCGCGCTCCAGTTGGAGCGGGTTGGGGCCCACATTGGACTTGCGGCTAAAATAAGCGATTCTTCACCCCAGCCTCTGGATCTACACCACGAACCGCTTGAGCGTGACAGCCAAAAATTCCCAGCAAACCCAAAGCGCCAAGCGACTTGGGTTGTTGATCCGGAATCCACTGCTTTCCCGGTCCTTGCGCTTGACGATGTCCGCTCCTGAGGCATCAGGGCCGATGCGGGCGCTTCGATCTCACCCTTTGAAACGTTCCTTGGGGCGCATGCTGCGCTGAAGCCTTTTTTCTCCAATGCAAGCGAGTCACCCTGAGCCATGAACCCCAAAGTCTTCATCAAAACCTTCGGCTGCCAAATGAACGAGTACGACTCGGACAAAATGGTCGATGTGCTGCACAGCGCTCAAGGCTATGAAAAAACCCTCAACGTCGATGAAGCCGATTTGATCGTGTTCAACACCTGCTCGGTTCGAGAAAAAGCGCAGGAGAAAGTATTTTCTGATTTGGGGCGCGTGAAGCACCTCAAAAAGAAGGGCGTCAAAATCGCCGTGGGCGGCTGCGTGGCCTCTCAAGAAGGCGGCGCCATCATTGAGCGCGCACCCTTTGTCGACGTGGTCTTTGGCCCACAAACCTTGCACCGATTGCCCGCCCTCTTGGACGAGGGTGCTCGCACCCATCGCGCTCAAATTGACATCACGTTTCCTGAAATTGAAAAATTCGACCACCTCCCCCCCGCCCGCAAAGAAGGTGCAAGCGCCTTTGTGAGCATCATGGAGGGCTGCTCCAAGTACTGCAGCTACTGCGTGGTCCCTTACACCCGAGGAGAAGAATTCTCCAGACCCCTCGATGATGTGCTCACCGAAATCGCTGGACTGAGCACCCAAGGCGTGAAAGAGATCACCCTCTTGGGTCAAAACGTGAATGCTTACCGAGCCCCCATGGCGGCCAACAGCAGTGAGATGGCCGACTTGGCTTTTTTGATCGAGCTCACCGCCCAGCTCCCTGGCATCGAGCGCATCCGCTTCACCACCTCGCACCCCAATGAATTCACACCCCGTTTGATCGAAGCCTATGGCAAAGAGCCCAAACTCGTTAGCCATTTGCACCTGCCCGTGCAACATGGAAGCGACAAAATTTTGATGGCCATGAAACGCGGCTATACCGCCTTGGAATACAAAAGCACCATCAAGAAGTTGCGCGCCATCCGGCCCGATCTCTCCTTGAGTTCAGACTTCATTGTGGGCTTTCCAGGCGAGAGCGAGGATGACTTCAACAAAATGATGGGCTTGATCGAAGACCTCTACTTTGATGCGTCGTTCAGTTTCATCTTTAGCCCACGACCCGGAACCCCTGCGGCCAATTTGCACGATGACACGCCCCATGACGTCAAACTCAAAAGACTGCAAGCCTTGCAAGCTCTGTTGGACACGCATGTGAGGGCCATTGGCCAATCCTTGGTGGGCAAAAAACGCCGTGTCTTGGTCGAAGGCCCCTCGAAAAAAGATGCCCGTGAATTCATGGCCCGCACCGAGTGCAACCGGGTGGTGAATTTCGCAGTCGGCCCCAGAGACCCGGCCACGATTGCGGGGCAAATGCTCGATGTCAGCATCACCCAGGCCTTTGCCCATTCTTTAAGGGCTGAACTGCTTTAACTCAAAAGTAGGGGGGGCCACGCTTGAAGGACGGCTGGTGGGGGCTCATCGAGGCATGCGCCATGCAGTCCATGTTGAGAACACCTGTTCTCAACGCATCATGCCAGGAAATCCACCTCCAGGGCCTTTCATGCCTTTGAAGTGCTTCATCATCTTCATGAGGCCAGAGCCCCTCATCTTTTTCATCATGTCTTGCATTTGGGTGAATTCATTCAAGAGTCGATTGACATCTTGCACCT
>Ga0209829_10003017_pt1 | contig 12475 bp, 9 predicted proteins | sample C_140205_EF_Meta_FD_187311 | JGI IMG/M metagenome (GOLD analysis project Ga0209829, IMG submission 187311) | Freshwater microbial communities from Lake Croche, Canada to study carbon cycling - C_140205_EF_MetaG (SPAdes) (version 2) | ecosystem: Environmental > Aquatic > Freshwater > Lake...
ACCGTGCGGGGTGGCCTGTGGTGGCGTCAGCTCCCGGGGCGCAGGGCGCGGACGTAGACGTAATAGGCGCCCGCGATTTCCTGGCCGGCGGCGTCGCGAAACCACGTCTGTAAGTTGATCGGGCCGCGCGGGAGGGTGACGTTGAAGGTGACCGCTTTGTCGGCGGAAGTGACGGGTTGTTGCCGGTGCTGGTCGCCGATTTTCAGTTCGGCGCTCGCGACGGGAAAGGCATCGCCCGCGGCGTATTTTCCATCGACACCCTGGTAGGCGGGCATCGCCGCGGTAATCGGCGCATCGGCCTCGATGGGCCAACGGCGCAGGGAAAATTCGTAGTCGCCGGCGTGTTCAACGAGGAGCGACCAAGCCCCGTTCTTTTTCGTGCGCCGCACCTGCGCCTGCTGATCGAAAAATACATCCACCCAGTCGCACGGGGAAAGTTGGGTGGGATTTGCGCGGGCCGAGCCGATATGAATCGGGCTGATCTCATGGACGCGCGGCTCCACGCCCGCCCACCACGTCGCATAGTGGGCGCGCAGCGCGGTCGCGACCTCGGGAAACTGCGCGACGACATTGCGCTCCTGCGCCGGGTCGGTTGCGAGATCGTAGAGTTCCTGGTCGGCGACGAGGCGCCACCGTCGCCACAGCACGACGGCATCGCCCGGCTTGGGACGGGAGTCATTCATCCGGGAAAACTGAATGGTGAGTTTGCGGTCGGGCAGGGTGGCGGCGGGGTCGCGCAGCAAGCCCGCGAGGCTGGTGCCGTCGAGTTTCGTCGCGGCGGGTTTCGCCACGCCGCAGAGATCGAGGAGCGTGGGGAGCACGTCTTGCACCTGGGTGAGCGCCGCGACGTCGCCGACTGCGCGGAGTTTTCCGGCGGGCCAGCGGATGAAAAACGGCACGCGATGCCCGCCGTCGTAGAGCGCGATTTTCTTGCCGCGCATGCCGGCGTTAAACACGGGGTCGCCGGTGGCGGTGCCGTTGTCGGTCATGAAAATCAAGATCGTGTTCTCGTGCAGGCCGTTTTCGCGGAGGAACGCATCGAGCCGGCCGAGGTGCTCGTCGATATTCGCGATCATGCCGTAGAAGCTCGCGATCGCGGGCTTCTGCTGGCGGTAGGGCTCGCGGTAGCGGTCGGGGACGAAGAGCGGCCCGTGGGCGGCGGCGAGCGGCAGATAGCAGAAGAACGGCTCGTGGCGCGCCGCGTGCTGCTTCATCCACGCCTGTGCCTCGCGAAAGAACACATCGGTCGTGTAGCCTTCGTATTTTTGCGAGACACCGTTGTGCTGGTAGACGTCGTCGAAGTAGTCGTTGTTAAAATAGCCGGCGGCCGAAGGGATGCTCGAAGACTGATACCAAATGGATTCCTGAAAGCCGCGGTCCTGCGGGCGGTAGGGGTAGTTGTCGCCGAGATGCCACTTGCCGAAAATCCCAGTGCGGTAGCCGGCCGCCGCGAGCAGCTCGGGCATCGTCGGGAAATCGCGCCGCAAATTTGTCCGGCCGCTGCTGACGTTCATCGCGCCGTTACGCAGGGCATCGACGCCGGTCATGAGCTGCCCGCGGGTCGGCGTGCACATCGGCTGCACGTGAAAATCCGTGAAGCGGATGCTCTCGGCATGCAATCGGTCCATGTGCGGGGTCTTGAGCACGGGGTTGCCGTGCACGGCGAGATCGCCGTAGCCCTGATCGTCGACGAGCACGAGGAGGACGTTCGGTTTCGCCGCCAGGGCGGCGGCGGAGGCGGGGCGAGGAATCGCCATGGAGCAACCGAGCAGCAGGAGAAACGCGGGAAAACGAGTCATGATTGGGGCGCGCGGTTTCGCTGCGTCTACTTGGCGGCCTTTTTGGCTTTGGCGGGAGGCGGATTGAATTCGGGTTTGGAGGGATCGTGGTTGGGGTTGGGCGTGGGCATTTGCGCGCCGACTTCCTGCCGCCACGCGTGCAGGCGGGCCCGCAGCTCTGCGGCTTTCTGCGGCTGAGTGGCGGCGAGGTCGCGGGCTTCGCCGAGGTCGTCGCGGATATTGTAGAGTTCGACGTGCATATCGTTGAAAAATTCGACGAGTTTGAAATCGCCCGCGCGGATTGCGCCGTAAGGCATCGCCCCTCCGAGTTGGTAGTGTTGGTGGTGCGGATAATGCCAGAAGAGCGTGTCGCGGGTGGGTTTCGTGCCGCCGCGCAGCAGCGGTGCGATGCTCACGCCGTCGACGGCGGTGCGGGCGGACGTCGCGGGGAGGCCGGCCATTTCCACGAGCGACGGGAAGAGGTCCATCGTGATGACGGGATTGTTGGAAACGGTGCCGGGCTTCGTCACGCCGGGCCACGAAACAATCAGCGGCACGCGCACGCCGCCCTCGTAGGCGGAGGCTTTGCCGACGCGCAGAGGGAGATTGGAGGTCGTCGGCACGCGACCGCCGTTGTCGGAGGTAAAAATGACGATGGTGCGCTCAGTGAGCTTGAGTTCAGCGAGTTTGGCGCGGACGCGGCCGACGGCGGTGTCGAGGCCTTCGGTTAAGGCGGCGTAGTCGGGGTTTTTGTGGATGAGTTTATCCTCACCTTTCGCGGCGATTTTTCTTCGATATTTTTCCGTGAGATCGGGACGACCCTGAATCGGCGTATGAACGGCGAAGTGCGGAAGGTAGAGGAAGAACGGTTGGTCTTTGGAACGTTCGATGAATTTCACCGCCTCTTCGGCGAGGCGGTCGGTGATGTGTTCGCCGTCTTTGCCCTCGGGCTTCAGGTTCGGGATTTTCCATGGCGCGTAGTAGGTCGGTGGCTGGGCTTTGTCGGTGCCGGCGATGTTGAGATCGAAACCGTGGGCCTCGGGATAGGATTCCTGAGTGCCGACCTTGGCGAGGTGCCACTTGCCAATGGACGCGGTGGCATAACCGGCGGCTTTGAACACCTTCGCAATGCTGGTTTCTTCGAGGGGGAGATACTTCGTCCAATCAGGCACGAGGAGCTTCGGATTGTCGGGCATGGCGCCGGGAATCCAATCCGTGATGTGCGTCCGCGCCGGGTATTTGCCGGTCATGAGGGCGGAGCGGGTCGGAGAACAGACGGTGCAGGCAGAATAGTTTTGGGTGAATTTCATGCCGTCGCGGGCGAGTTGATCGAGCGCGGGGGTCTCGTGCAGGTCGCTGCCGAAGCAGGCGAGGTCGGTCCAGCCGAGGTCGTCGGCGAGGATGAGGACGACATTGGGTTTTCGCGGAGCGGCGGCGTGGGCGACAGCGGTGAGGAGCAAGATCGAGAGGGCGATGAGACGGTGCATGGGACGAATGGGACTGAGGGGAGACGCGGCGCGGGAATCAGAAATCTTTTTTCACGCGGAGAACATAGTCGCGCAGGCGGACGTTGCCGTAGCGGCTGTAAAAGAACGGGGCGCGGTTGTTGCCGGCGTCGAACGGCGGCTCGGTGTCGAAGACGTTGTTGACCGTGAGCTGCACGGAGAGGCCGCGGAAAGAGGAACGCTCGTGCTTGGCGCCGAAATTGTAGGTCACATTGAGGTTGTGATAGGTCTGCGATGCGACCGTGGTGCCGCCCTGCGGGCCGGTGCTGGTGGTGACCAACGTGGGATTGGCGACGCCGAGATAGATCGGATCGCCGGGAGCGCCGGCCTGCTTGTAGCCGCCGGTATGAACCGTGGTCCACGAGGCGCGCCAGTGGCGGCCGTTGGACCAGCTGAGGGAGCCGTTGACCTTGGTGCGGTTGACGCCGCCCGAGTTGGGGAAGTCGCGATACTCGATCGCGGGAAAACCAATGGCGGGCGGGAGCTTCAAATGATCCGTGATCGTGGTGCGGGCGCGGACGGCGAAGAGCCCGATGGGGGTGGCCTTGCGATAGTCGACCGAGGCATCCCAGCCATCGGTGGTGCCGTTGCCGACGTTGTAGTTCGCGAAGGTGAAAAGTTCGATGACTTTGGTGGTCGCGTTGCGCTGGACACTGCCGGCGGGCGCGCGGTCGCCCATGTTGGCGAGCTGCTGGACGTTGTTCACGTTGCGGATCAGGGCGAGTTTATCGATGCGCCAGTATTCTACATTGAAGCGAAAATCTTTCAGGGCGCCCTGCGGTTCAACGATAACGCCGTAGGACCAGTTCTTGGACGTCTCGGGTCCGAGGGCGGGATTGTTGCCGGCCACGCTCAGCGAGGAGTAGCTGGAATTTGTGACCGGGTCGAAAAAGACGGCGGTGGGGGTGGCGGCAGCGAGGCCTTCGGCGTTGATGCGTTGGGTGAGCTGGGAAAAAGTGGGCGGGAGATACGCGGTCGCATACGAGGCACGGAAGGTGAGCGCGTGAAGCGGCTGATATTTTAGCCCGAAGGTGGGTTTGGTCGCGTGAAGCTTGGCGATATCCTGCCGGCTTTGGGTGGCGCTGCGCGTGATGCGCGGGAACGGTGCGGAATCGGGGAAGATGTTCACGCGGCCGTCGGGATTGGTATAGACGTCGAAACGCTCCGTGCGGGCCGCGACCTGAAATTCCAAGGCGCGGAGGAAGGGTTTCTCGTTGGCGCCGGAGACCACGGGAATGCTGAGTTCGGCGTGACCGGCGTAGGTGGAGATGCGCTGGCCGATGAAGTAGGAGTGCTGATTGGTGGCGTTAGCGGTCGCGGGCGGGATGGGCGGAAACGTGCCGCCGACGTAGGCCTGCGGGAGCCGCTCGGTGTAGACTTCAGTGCCGATGGTCAGGACGGGACGACCGCCGGGGAGATTGAACAACGGACCGGAGGCGCGGACGTTGTAGTTGAGCATCGTGTCCTTGTTGAAGCCCGTCCACTCGCCGTAGTAGCGCTCCAGCGCGGTCGGATTCGCGATCGTGTCGACGAAGGGGTTGATCACGCCCGTCCAGAGCAGCGGGGCGTTGCCGCCGAAGACGGTGTTGTTGGCCAGATTCATCAGACCGTAACTGACTTTCTGTGACGTGACGGAGTAGTTCGCGTCGGCGGCGAGACGCCACTCGCCCGGGAGCTTGACCAACGCGCCGAGGACGCCGCCGGCGACCTGGTTGCCGACATCGTTGGGGGACGCCTGCTCGGCAGAAAGCGGGAAACTGACCAAGACGTTTTCGCGAAACGGATTGGTGGGCGCGTTGCCGGGGACAGCGAATTGATAGGCGCCGTTGCCGAGCGGCACCCACTTGGCCTCGAGTGTGGCACTGCGGTTGAACGCGAAGTCGGCGAAGAAGCTGACCCTCGCGTTGAGTTGGTGGTCGATGCGGGCCATCAGCGCTTCCTTGCGTGACACGTGGGCGAGCGTGCTCTCGTAGCCGCGCCAAACGCTCGGAGCAAAGTCGAGATTGTAGCGGCCGGCGTTGGCGAGGAGCCCGGCATCGCGCGTCGCGGTGGGCGTCGACGCCGACGTGCCATAGGGAATGGACGTGAGGCGGGAGTTCAGCGGCTGGCCGGTCGACTTGAGCGTCAGCGTAACGGTTTGCGCGTTGGCAAAGCCGTTCACGGCGGCGTTGTTCAGGACGATGTTGGGGGTGGCCCCGCTGTTGAAGGTCGTGGTGGTGGAGTAGAACGTGGCGGGGCTGTTGGCGACGGCGCGCTTAAAATTCTGCTCGAGAAACGGACGGTCTTTCAGGCGGAGGGGTTTGCCGTCGCTGGCACTGCCACTGATGGTGACGTGCGTGCGGCGGCCAAGCGAGAAGCCGTAGATGGCGCTGAGCGTGCGGATGGGGGCGTCGGTATCGAAGGTGTTTTGGTAAGTGGTGCTGACCTGGCCGCCGGTGTAGTTGCGCTTGAGGATGACGTTGACGACACCACCGACGGCGGAGCCGCCGTAGATGGCGGACGCGCTGCCGGGGAGCACCTCGACGCGGTCGATCGCGGCCAGCGGGATGCCGTTCACGTCGGGCTGAAACGTTGCCCCGCGATTGGCGAAGTTCGAGGTGCGCATGCCGTTGATCAGAATCAGCGTCTGCGCGGAGCCGAGTCCGCGGAGGTTGATGGAACTGGTGGAGCCGAGCTGGTTGCTGAGCGCGCTCGGATCGATCTGGGCGTTGGTTTCGACGACGGTGTTTTGGGTGAGGCTATCGCGGAGGACGTCGTCGAGATCGGTCTTGCCGGAGTTTTCGATCTCTTCGCGCCCGATGATGGTGTAGGCTTGGACATCATTTATCCCGCGGGGGATGTCCATATTCGCATCGGTGAACGGCACGGATTTTTTGTCGAAAATTTTGAATTCGGACATGACGGTCACGGCGTCCTTGTTGGCGCTCGTGGCCGTCGCGGCGGTTGGGGCGGTTTGCGCGAAGGCTGAAATTGAGAAAAGCGCCAAGAGCAGCATCCCGCGGCAGCGAGCGGTGGATCGTGGAGAAAGGAAAACGGTCAGCGGGTGGCTGCGTGAAGAAACCAAGTGGCCCGCCGTTTCCGTGGCGGAAACAGCGCGGACAGAGGTGGGGTGAGCATGATTCATGGGGATCGAGGGATGGTGATGACGTGGGGCACGGCAGGGCGAAACACGCCGGCGGGGTAAACCAAAGCAGAATCACTATAGCCGTTTACCGGGCCCGATACCATGAGACTTCGCGCATAAATAATGAGTTTTTTCACCGCGCGATTGCCACGCGTGAGTGGGCGACGCGGCGCGGGCGGCCCGCACGATCCCTCACGGGCGCCGCCGCAGCACGCGCACCCGCTCGCGGGCATCGCGGCCGTTGAAGGACACCGCCGGCACATAGTCGTCCACGATTTCGTAGCTGTCGGCAAAGAGTTCGGTCAGGGCCGCGACGCTGAAAGGAAAGGGTGGACCCTCGTCACCGGGATCGAGATCGGGATTGATGAACCACACGCCGATCAGCAGGCCGCCGGGGCGGAGGGTGAGGTCGATACCGCGCCGGTAACTGGCGCGTAGGGTCGGATGCAATCCGCTCATGCAGGTGTGCTCCAGCACGACATCGAAGGCGCCGCGCAGCTCTGCCGTCGGATCGAACAAATCTCCGACGATGATGCGTTCGACGAGGTGCGGGTAAAGGGCGTGGGCGGCGGCGACGCCGGTGGGTGCGATGTCGAGCCCGGTAGCGTCCAAGCCGTGTTTCACCGCGAGCGCGACCTCGTGGCCATAGCCGCAACCTGGCACGAGGGCACGGCCGCGCACGCGATGACGTTCCAAGTATTGCGACATGGGTGGCGAGGGCGCACCGCGATTCCAGAACACCTGGCCGGTTTGATATTTTTCTTCCCAGTTCATTTTTTTGATGAGACCGCCCAGTCAACTGGCTCGCTGCCCCTTGGTTTCTCGGTCATCGCGATGACAAACGTGACTAGATGTTAATCCGGCTCCCCGCGCGTCACTTCGGCTTCGGCGGGTTGATCATGATGTGGGCGCGATGGGTGCCGGGATCCATGATCCAAGGGCCGCCCGGAGTGACTGGGGCGAGAGGAATGCCGGTGGTCTCGGGGGTGGCGTAGGGGAGATAGACGACGAAACGCGTGTAGAGCTCGGTGATTTCGCCGGTCGCGGGATCGCGTTTGCCGGTGGTCACGTTGAGCACGCCGCGGTCCGGCATTTTGAACTTACCCGACTTCACGTCCTCCTCACGGATCTTCGTGATCTCGACCGCTTTTTTTCCTTGGGCGGCGAGTTCGCGGCCGCGGGCCATGAACGGCTCCAGCTCTTTGTGATAGCAGGAGACGCTGAAACCATCCTGTTTCGGATCGTCGGCGAGGCAGATGAGATTGTTGGTGCCTGCGCGCAGGGTGACCAAGGCGCCACTAGGGTCGTAGCCGAGCACGGTGGCGGCGTCTTGTTGGGCTTTGGGCGCGGCCAGGACGGCGGTTTTCAGCTGCCACGCGGCCGAGGGAATTTCAGCGGCGGAGACGGATAGGAGTGAGGCGAGGAGTAGGAGTAGGGTAGGGCGAGACTTCATGGGGAGGGGGGGCGGGTTTACTGGCGGTGATGAAACGGGTGCAAGGCGAGTGAGGGTGGGCCGTGTTTCGAGGCCGAGAAAAGTCCCGCGGAGGGCGTGAGTCGATCAGGAATCTCGGTCCCGTGCCGAGGCGCCTGCAATGGACCGTGTCTCAGTGTGACGGTGTGGCGGGGCGCGCGGCGGCCTGGCGGGCACGGATCGCGGCGACGCGTGCCCTGACGTCAGTCTCAAGCGCGACGGCGTCGTGGTCGAGCACGCGGCCGGACTCCACGACTTTCTTGCCGCCGATGACCACGGAGCTGACGTTGCGGCTGCTGCACGCGAACACGATCGTCGCTGCGGCATCCCATACGGGGCCGGTCCCGGGTTCACCAGGATCGACCACGAGGAAGTCGGCAAATTTGCCTACTTCCAAGCTGCCGACCCAACGTTGCACGCCGAGGACTTCGGCGGTCTTGAGCGTGTGCAAACGCAACACGTCGACGGGCTGCAGGCCGCCGGCGTTTTCGCGGCGGATGCGGAGGGCGTAGAGACCGAGCCGCACGTTTTCAAACGGATCGGAGATGTCGGCACTGGCTTGACCATCGACGCCCATGCCAACGCGGAGGCCGGCGGCGAGGTAGTTTTCGATCTGCGGCAAGCCGGAGGCGAGGCGGCCGTTGGAGAGCGGATTCCAGATCATCGCCGCACCGGCGGCGGCGGCTTCGCGGAGGATCGTGTCGTCGGTGTGGATGAAGTGGGCGAATGACATGCCGCTGAAGAGCCCGCCGGCTTCCTTGAATCTCGGCCACGCGGCGCGATCTTCGACCTTGGAGGCGGACGGCTCAAGGTAGTGAACTTGCACCGTGAGGCTGAGTTTTTTGGCTACGGCGATTTCGCGCACGAGGATCGCCTGGCCGCGGTGGATGCCGACGGCGTTGATCGAGAGTCCAAGCAAGGGTCGGTCCGCGCGCGGCTGCACCTGAGCCATGACGGCTTCGAGGCGGGTGACCCACGTGGCATCGTCGGCCGAGGCGTCGTTGACCCAGGCGAAGACGAAACGCTGCGGCGTGGTGAGCTCGGCGGTGAACTGTTCGCGGTAGCGTTCGAAGTCGCGGCCGAAAGCGTGGGAGTGGTTGTAAGTCGTCGTGACGCCGTGGCGGAGTTGGTCGTAGGCACCGTGGCGGGTGAACGCCGCGAAATCACCGGCGGCGAAGTGCGGGCCGTAGGTGTAGTGCAGGCCTTGGAGCCATGCGGGCAATTCGGCGGCAGGGGTGATACCGCGAAAGACGCTTTGCCACAAATGACTGTGGCCGGAGACGAAGCCGGGTAGGAGGATGCGTCCGCTTACGTCGGCGTGGACGAAACCGGAGGCGGAGCGGGCGGCGATGACGGCGGGATCGTTGGTGCCGTCGCCAGCGCCGAGCGCGGCGATCCGGCCGTCGTCGGCAACGAGCAGGTAACCGCGCTCGATCGGGGCGTCTTGTCCGGAGGCGAGGGTCAGCAGCGTGCCGCCGTGGTAAAGCGTGGCGGCCGAAGCGCTACTGGCGAGGCACAAGGCGAGGGCGGAGAGGGAGGGGCGCAAGGAAATCATCGGACGATGGTAGCAGATATCGCACCCGTCAGGACGCGGTGCCTCACTTCTTTGGTTACTCCGCTTTCAGTGGGCAACTGCTGGGTGATGGCGAAGCAGATTTCCTTTGCAGCCCTTGACGAGCGCTATCGGTGCCGGCTCGGACGAGCGACAGGCAGCCCTGACTGCCGGTTTTGTAGCGTCTAGCACAACCCCACAGGCTCGGAGGCCTGCGGCTACTCCAAGCCAGAGTGCCCGACCCACCGGAAAAGAGCGGAACCCGGATTTACCGATCGGTGCGACGAAGCGGACGGCCGCCTTTGTGGCGGCATAGGCCACGAAGCCAGGCATGCCCTTCGCGTTGGCCGTCGACGAATTGATGATGACGCTGGAGCCCTTGCTGAAACGCGTGCTGGGAGAATTGCACCGTGGCATCCAGATCGCGACGGAGGTGGATGGCGCCAGTTCACTGATCATCGATGTCGAAGCAGGCCGTGGAGTGGCCGTGTTGGCTAGCGTGTTCTCGCGTGTGACAGGATCGAGGCTCCGTTTTCGTCCGATCACACCTGCGCCGGCTCCGCTGGAGGTGGGGGTCGGCACGGCGGAACAAGGGGACGTGACTCCAGCGGGTGAGAAATTCTGTGAGTAGCTGAGGGCGGTGAGTGCCGCGCCCGCTCGGAGCGCGGTCGCGCGCAGGCGGAAATAGTTTAGGCGGTTGGCTGCCACTGATTGGCGCGTTCGTTGCGGGCGGCTTTGGTGGCGGTGTCGGTGATGCGGTCAGATGACGGTGGCCTGCTTGCCATTTTCGCCGGCGTGGCAGAGGGCGAGCGGCCACGTCATGGCGAGGGTGGGGCGGAAGGTGAAACGCACCATATCGCAGAGAGCGAGGACGCGCTCGTTGACGAGTTCGGCGTAGGGTTTGCCGCCGGCGACCTCGGCGGCGAGTCCGGCGAACCAGAAACCCGGATTTGAATACGAGTAGATTTATGCGAGCTCGGCGAAGACAAGTCGGTCGGTGAGCGCGCGACACGCGGCGGCGAGAGCAGTGTCGCCGTGCGGGCCGTCCACCGGAGCATCGTCACCGAAGCCGGTGTTGTGGGAGAGGAGTCAGGCGTGGGCAGCTGATTTGAGAACGAGGAGGTCCTTCATCACGCGCGAGAGGTCGGAGGCTTTGTTCACGCCGCCGAACGCGTCGTGAGTTGTGCGATAGAGGGCGTAGAGTTGATCGTAGACTTTGCGGTTGGCAGCGCTGGGCCGGTAGCTTCTGGCCTGAACCGAAGTCATCTTGCGCTGGGCCGTCGGAAAATCTTTGTGCGCGCCGGCGAGGACGGCGGCGGCGATGGACGAGCCCAGTGCGCAGGCTTGTGAGGAGCCGGAGACCTGCATCGTGCAGCCGGTAATGTCGGCGTAGATTTGCATGAGCAGCGGGTTCTTTTCGGCGATGCCGCCGGCACAGACGATGCGCTCGACGGGCACGCCGTAGTCCTTGATTCGCTCAAGAATTGCGCGGGCGCCGAACGCCGTGGCTTCGATGAGGGCGCGATAGATCTCGGACTGGGTCGTGTAGAGCGTTTGGCCGAGAAGGAGACCGGTGAGGAGTTGATCGACGAGGATCGTGCGGTTGCCGTTGTTCCAATCGAGGGCGAGCAGGCCGGATTGGCCGGGTTTTTGCTTCGCGGCTTCGGCGGTGAGTTTCGCGTGGAGCGAGTGGTCGCCGCGGCAAACGACCTCGACCCACCATTTGAAAATATCACCGACCGCGGATTGGCCGGCCTCGATGCCGTAGAAACCAGGCAGAATGGCGCCCTGTACGATGCCGCAGATGCCGGGAATATCGCGCACAGTCTTGGTGGCAGAGACGACGGCGCAATCGCAGGTGGACGTACCGATGATCTTGACGAGCACGCCTTCGGCGACGCCGCAGCCGATGGCACCGTAGTGGACGTCCATTTCGCCGATGGCGATGGGGATGCCGGAGGGCAGGCCGAGCTTTTTCGCCCAATCGGCGCCGAGAGCACCGGCGGCGGTATTGGCATCGTGGGCCTTCGCGTAGAGGCGGTCGCGGAGTGCGGCCAAGGTGGGATCGAGGAGCGAGAGGAATTCTTTGTCGGGCAAACCGCCCCAGTCGTCGGCGTAGAGGGCTTTGTGACCGGCGCAGCAGACGCCGCGGACCACTTGTTTCGGATCATCGCAGCCCCCGAGCACCGATGGAATCCAGTCGGCGAGTTCTACCCACGAGTAGGCGGCGGCAAAGACCTTCGGGGCCACGTTGCGGCAGTGCCAGATCTTCGACCAAAACCACTCGGACGAGTAGGTGTTGCCGCATTTGGCGATGAAGTGAGGGCGGTGTTTCGCCGCAAGTGCGGTGATTTGGGCGGCCTCGCGATGGGACGTATGGTCCTTCCAAAGCCAACATTGGGCTTCGAGGTTCTTCCTCCACTTCGGGTCGAGTGCGAGGGGGCGGTTGCGGGCATCGACCGGGATCGGGCTCGAACCGGTGGTGTCGACTCCGAGGCCGATCACTTTGGCGGCGTCAAAGCCCCGCGTTTTCTTCGCGACGGCGAGTGCGCCTCGCACCGATTTTTCGAGGCCGAAGAGGTAGTCGCCCGGGTGTTGGCGCGCGAGATGATGGTCCTTGGGGTCCAGCAACACACCCTGCCGACCGGAAGGATAGTTTACAATGCAGGTTCCAAGCTCTGCGCCGTCGGAGCAACGCACGACGAGTGCACGGACTGAATTGGTGCCAAAATCGATGCCGAGGGTAAACATGATGTAACCCTATAGGTGCCACGGTAGCAGATGTCCAATGATCGAATTGGAAGTGAGCTGTCATATCCTTCGGAGCCCGACTGCACGTGGCTGTTCCAGGTAAAACGAAAGGGAGTGGGCGCGTGCGGGACCGGCATTTGACCAGACTTTCCCCTCAGGGAGAAAGGTCGATCTGCCAGAAAGGGGTGTTAGACGCCGGCTCGCAGCGGCAATTGGTCGTCGAAGCCGACGGCCCCGCAAAATATTTAATCACGAACGTAACCAAAAATGGGGCGGCCAACGGGATTCGAACCA
>Ga0209829_10003018_pt1 | contig 12471 bp, 9 predicted proteins | sample C_140205_EF_Meta_FD_187311 | JGI IMG/M metagenome (GOLD analysis project Ga0209829, IMG submission 187311) | Freshwater microbial communities from Lake Croche, Canada to study carbon cycling - C_140205_EF_MetaG (SPAdes) (version 2) | ecosystem: Environmental > Aquatic > Freshwater > Lake...
AGGTGCTGGTGGCGCCGGCTCACTTACAGGAGCGGGTATATTATGATTATCTACCGAACTATCTGGTGTTTTTGGTTTGCCTTGGAGCGGCCCATTGGGATCTCTTAATTCGTTCGTTGTGGTGCCATCCGCATTCACTTTTGGCACAACAGATAATTCTGGAGGTCTAACATTAGGCTTCTCAGTTGGAGGATTTTTTTGAATAAAGTAAGCAGCTGCTAGAGCAATGCCAAGCCCAATGACAAGACCAATGACCATCCCAAGAAGAATATTGCCTTGCTCAGATTGCAATTGATGTAATTCTTTTTGAAATTGTGATTTTTTAGTCATGATGAAATAATAATACCTCGAAAATGGTGAACTAAATTACATTTGTTCAGGTGAGCTTACACCAAGCAAATTCAAGCCATTTTTAAGCACTTGTTTGCATGCCACTAATAAAGTAATTCTAGCTAAACGCAACTCAGCATCCTCAACCAAAACCCGGTCAGAGTTATAAAAGGAGTGGAAGTCACTTGCGAGATCTCGTAAGTAAAATGCTATTGCATGAGGTCCAAGATCTTTAGCAGCATCTGCTAGGACCTGAGGGAACTCCCCTAACCGTTGCATGAGGGCATGCGCAGCACGACTTTCTAATAAATTGACCTTCGCTCCCAATAGTTGGCTCTCATCACCACCCCATGAGCGCAGTATTGAACAAATTCGGGCATGTGCATATTGCACATAAAATACAGGGTTTTCATCGGTTTGAGTAAGGGCGAGATCGATATCAAACACGAATTCAGTATCGGCTTTTCTTGATATCAAGAAAAAACGTACTGCATCACGTCCACGAACAAGAGCAGACTCTTGCTCTTGTTCAGTCATGCCATCTAAATATCCACCACACCACTCAATCAAATCTCGCACGGTCACATAGGAGCCTGCCCGTTTAGAAATCTTTACCTCTTGACCATTCTTCATCACAGTTACCATCTTGTGCAAAATGTAAGTCGGATAATTTTTAGGAATTTCCCAATTTCTGGCTTGAGCAATCCCCTGAATACCAGACCTTACACGTGCAATCGTGCCGTGATGATCACTTCCCTGAATATTAATAACTTCATGAAACCCACGTGACCATTTACTACCGTGATAAGCAACATCTGGAACAAAATATGTGTACGATCCATCGGTTTTTTTCATGACACGATCTTTATCATCACCATCGTCTGTTGATCTTAGCCATAACGCGCCATCTTGCTCATACGTCTTACCAATCTTTTGTAGATCCTGTACAGCATGATCAACCAGCCCGTCGGAATACAAAGAAGACTCTAAGTAATAATTATCAAAGTGGACGCCTAAGGTTTTTAAATCAATATCTTGTTCATTACGTAAATAAGCTACGGCAAAACGCTCAATACTTTTTACATCTTGAACATCTTTTTGTGATGTCACTTGTATATCTGCTGCCCGAATCGTTTCTCCAGCAAGATACGACTGTGCAATATCAGCTATGTAATCACCGTTGTAGGCATTTTCTGGCCAATTCGCTTGTTGCGGCTTGAAACCGTCTATACGTGCTTTTGTGGAGATTCCTAAATTATGTATCTGTACACCAGCATCGTTGTAGTAAAACTCTTTGTAAATCTTTTTACCTTGTGAGGCTAAAAGATTGGAAAGAATATCACCCAAAACTGCTTGTCTTCCATGTCCAACATGCAATGGTCCTGTTGGGTTTGCAGAGACAAACTCAATTAAGACAGTTGGTTGTGAATCATGAGAAACATAACCAAAATGATCTTTACGAGTTAAAACTTGATGAATCACCATGGTTTTTGTGGTTTGACTTAAACGCATATTGATAAAACCAGGTCCAGCAATTTCTAAACCACTAATCCAATCTTTGCTACTTGAAGAATTATTTAATTCCTCAACAAGCTGTGTAGCCAAATCCTTTGGATTCATTCCCCATGATTTCGCAATTTGCATGGCAATATTGGTGGCTAAATCACCATGATCGGCAACTTTTGGGCGCTCTAATCTAGGTTCAGGAAGGCTTGTAATATCCTTGCCTAAGCGTTCCCCAATAGAACTTAATGCCTGACTAAATAAAGTTTTTAATTGTATGGCTATATCAGGAAGCATGACAAATCAGTGTCCAGTGGTGTATGCTAAAAAAATGCTCTATCGATTCCATTCAAAAAACTCTCCCGAGTGCCTCATGCTTGAGGACTTAACTCTTCGAATTTTTAAAATTCTCGACCGCGAATTAAGTAAAAAAGGTATTTTACTCGTAGAACAACTCCCTAGTCTAATAAACAAATTAGAAGAGTCCATCGCGCAAGATGCAAAAGATCGTCAAGCTCTTGGTGATGACCATTTAAAATCTGACCGTTTGGGTCAACGGGCATTTCCTTTTTTAGAGCTTCTAAAATCCTCTTTAAAAAAAGAAGAAGTTATTGTTTGGGGCGCTTAATTACTCTCAAAGTTGCTTTGAAGGGCTTTTGCCACTTCTTCAGAACTTCTTCCTGATCGCATCGCGATGGAATTAACCTGATCTAAACCAATTGGCCCCACGTTAAAGTACTGAGCTTGTGGGTTAGCTAAATAAAACCCTGAAACGCTAGAAGCAGGGTTCATTGCTAAAGACTCTGTAAGCTCCATATTGATGTCTTGTGCTTGTAATACTTCAAACATAGCATGTTTGACAGTATGCTCTGGACAAGCTGGATAACCAGGCGCTGGTCGAATACCTTGATATTTCTCTGAGATGAGATCTTCGTTCGACAGATTCTCCTGAGAGGCATAACCCCATAAATCTGTACGAACACGATGATGTAAACACTCAGCAAAAGCTTCTGCTAGGCGATCAGCAATTGCCTTGAGCAAAATAGCATCGTAATCATCATTTTTTGCCTGAAACTCTTCAACTTTTTTATCTACACCGTGACCGGTGGTCACGGCAAACATACCAACATAATCTTTTTTCTTGGAACTGAGTGGGGCAACATAATCAGCTAAACAACGATTGGGCCGTTTAACGCCATCTACGACGGGGCGAACAGTCTGTTGTCTCAAACCATTCCAAGTCAATAGCGGCTCACTTCTCGTTTCATCAGCATATAAAACAATATCATCACCCACTTGATTTGCTGGGTATAAACCAATCACTCCATGCGCCGCAATCCAACGACCTTGGATGACTCTCTCGAGCATTTTGAGAGCATCTGCATATACTTTAGTTGCCGAATCACCGACCACTTCATCGGTTAATATTTGTGGAAACTTACCAGCTAAATCCCAGGTTTGGAAAAATGGAGTCCAATCAATATATTTTGCAATTTCTGCTAAATCATAGTTTTTGAACACTCTTCGACCAATGAACTTTGGTGTAGTAATTTCCACCTGCTCCCAATCAATGATTTCGGCATTTTTTTGAGCTTCTTCAAGCGTTACTAAAGGCGTTGCTTTTTTATTCGCATGTTGTTGACGAACGCGCTCATACTCTTCTTTAATAGAGTCTAAATAACGAGTGGCTGACTCATCAGATAATAAATTGGAAGCAACAGAAACGGAGCGCGAAGCGTCCGGTACATAAATTACTGGGCCTTCATAATGGGGCGCAATCTTCACAGCAGTATGAACTCTTGAGGTTGTTGCCCCACCAATCATCAATGGTGTTTTTCTACTTCTAAAGTATTCATCTTTTTGCATCTCTTGTGCGACATAAGTCATTTCTTCAAGAGACGGAGTAATTAAACCGGATAAACCAATAATGTCTGCTTTTTCTTCTTTGGCTTTTTCTAGGATTTGACTGCAAGGAACCATCACGCCCATATTGACGACGTCAAAGTTATTACATTGCAAAACAACCGTAACGATGTTTTTACCAATGTCATGGACATCACCTTTTACGGTTGCCATGATAATTTTTCCTTTGGACCGAACATCCTTACCAGCAGCTTCGTATTGTCGTTTTTCTTCTTCGATATAAGGAATTAAATGAGCTACCGCTTGTTTCATCACTCGTGCACTTTTGACTACTTGGGGTAGGAACATTTTTCCAGCACCAAACAGCTCACCTACGACATTCATGCCGTCCATCAGTGGGCCTTCAATTACTTCAATAGGTCTTCCACCTCGATTCTCGATTTCTTGTCGAACAACTTCAGTGTCTTCCACAATAAAATTCGTAATCCCTTGCACTAAAGCGTGGGAAAGTCGTTCTTGGACAGGTAACTCTCGCCAGGCAAGCGTTTCTGCTTGCTTAACCCCACCACCTTTATAGTTATCCGCAATCTCAAGTAAACGCTCGGTTGGAGTCTTACCATCTTTTTCTTTAAAGCGATTCAGAACTACATCTTCTACACGCTCACGAAGTTCTGGATCTAAATCTGCATAAACGCCTAATTGACCAGCATTGACAATACCCATGTCCATACCAGCTTCAATGGCGTGATACAAAAATACGGTATGAATGGCTTCACGAACGACATCATTGCCGCGGAAAGAGAAGCTCACATTAGATACACCGCCACTGATTTTTGCACCAGGTAAGTTCGTTTTAATCCATCGGGTTGCATTGATAAAATCAACTGCATAATTATCATGTTCCTCAATACCTGTTGCGATGGCAAAGATATTCGGATCAAAAATAATATCTTCAGGTGAGAAATCTATTTCACTAAGCAGTAAATCATAGGAGCGTTTACAAATTTCTGTTTTTCGCTCAAAAGTATCCGCTTGTCCTTTTTCATCAAAAGCCATCACAACGGTAGCTGCACCATAACGCTTGATTAACTTTGCTTGATGAATAAAAGGTTCAATGCCTTCTTTTAATGATATGGAGTTAACAATTGCCTTTCCTTGAACGCATCTCAGACCAGCTTCGATCACAGACCATTTAGAGGAATCAATCATGATGGGAACGCGAGCGATATCGGGTTCAGAAGCAATGAGGTTTAAAAACCTCACCATTGCTGCCTGAGAATCCAACATGGCTTCATCCATATTGATATCTATAATTTGCGCGCCGTTTTCAACTTGTTGACGAGCCACTTGCAAAGCTTCATCAAATAAATTATTCAAGATCAAACGTGCAAAAGCTTTTGAGCCAGTAACGTTGGTTCTCTCACCAATGTTCACAAATCGAATATAAGACTCTAAATTAAACGCCTCAAGTCCTGAGAGTTTCAATAAGGGTATGACGACATCTTTACTCACTCACGAGCTCCTTGTAAGCATTCCATTTTGCTGCCCACTGACGTGGTTGATAATTTTGAACAGCTTTTGCAATTGCAGCGATATGTGCAGGTGTTGTACCGCAACATCCGCCAACTAAATTAACAAGGCCATCTTTGGAAAAATCCTCTAACAAATGAGAGGTAATGTCTGGGGTTTCATCAAAGCCCGTATCACTCATCGGATTGGGTAGGCCTGCGTTTGGATAGCATGACACTGCGACATCACAAATTTTTGCAAGCTCCGCGATGTAAGGCTTCATTAAGGTTGCGCCTAATGCGCAATTCAGTCCAAACATGAGTGGTTTTGCGTGTCGCAAACTATTCCAAAAAGCTTCAACTGTTTGACCAGATAGAATTCTTCCAGAAGCATCCGTTACCGTACCAGAAATCATTAAAGGTAGACGTTGTTTAGAGTTTTCAAAATATTCATCTATCGCAAAGATGGCAGCTTTTGCATTTAAGGTGTCGAAAATAGTTTCAACGAGTAATAAATCAGCCCCACCCTCAACGAGGGCTTCAACTTGTTCGTAATACGCTTGTCTTAAGGACTCAAAATCCACATTTCTTGCTCCAGGATCGTTTACGTCTGGAGAAATACTTGCTGTTTTAGGCGTTGGGCCCACTGCTCCTGCCACAAAACGAGGTTTTTCTGGGGTGCTATATTTGTCACATGCCGCACGAGCTAATTTCGCTGAAGCTAGGTTCATCGCGCGCGCCATGTGAGCTAGCTTATAGTCTTCTTGAGCTATCGTCGTAGCACCAAACGTGTTCGTCTCAATAATATCTGAGCCTGCCGCTAAGTATTGCTCATGAATTTCAGAAATAACTTCTGGCTTTGTAATTGATAAAAGCTCATTATTGCCTTTTAAATCAATAGGATGATTCGAAAGATCGGGCAAATCACCACGAAAATCTTTTTCCGATAATTTGTATTGTTGGATCATAGTTCCCATCGCACCATCTAAAATCAGAATGCGCTTTTTTAACAACTCGGGAAGTTGTTTTCCCTTGGTGTAAGAACTTATCGATGAATGATCTGTTTTCTGGGTCATAAAATACTTAACGATTGATTTACTGACTAAAGTCCTATATTTTACATTTAATACACTTTTTTACTGAGGAGAGATATGTTTACAGGAATGCCGGACTTTCATCAAAGCGTTGAGATGATGAAAAATATGTGGTCTTCAGCGGCTAAAGGTGGCTCAGATGCTTCTGCGGGCTTTGGATTACCAGGCATGAGCTCCCTAAATCCCTTTGGCATCCCCATGGTGGACATTGAAGAACTTGATAAACGAATTAAAGATCTTAAAAGTGTTGAAGCTTGGCTCAGTCTAAACCTGAATGTTCTCCAAACAACCATACAGGGTTTAGAGGTGCAAAAGGCCACTTTGTCTACTCTTCAAGGCATTGCAGAGACGATGAAAACTGCTACAGAACCAGCTGAAAATCAAGCTAGTTCTCCAAATCCAGCAAAACCGACAGACCTTTCAGGTGCTGGTGGCAAATTGGCGCAAGACCTCATGGATCAAATGTCTAAATCGATGACCAGTATGATGGCTGCTTTCCCAACAGGTGCGGGACCAAAATCCAAAGTTGTGAAGAAACCTGCGGCGAAAAAAACTGCAGCAAAATCTACTTCTGCGAAAACCACAAAACCCCGTGCACGTCGAGCTGGCGTTTGATGATGCCTCTGCGCCATAAATAATTTAAATGGGCAATAGCTTCACCCATGGCAAACGTCATCTGATGCGTATCTAACTTGCGATGGAATAATACTGGCAGAAGCTTTTTTGCGGTCGTAGGCACTTGGCATGCCTCAAATGTTTCTTTGAGCCTTGCTTCATGATGCTCTCTTAATTGCCCAATCCGATAATGTAAGCCTTGAAAAGGCTTACCATGCGATGGGAGCACGAGTGTGTTTTTATCTAAAAACTCAAACTTAGCAATTGAGTCTAAAAAGAGCCCCAAAGGATCTGCATCTGGTTCGGCATCATAAACACTAATGTTTGTAGAGATTCTAGGCAACATCATATCACCAGAAATCATGATTTGATCTTGAACACACGCAAACGCAAGATGCTCAGGTGCGTGCCCATAGCCACTAATCGCTTGCCATAGTCGGTTCCCAATGAGAACCTCCTCGCCATTCATGACTCTTCTAAAGCGCTGTGGAACATTTGGCACCAAACTACTGTAATGATCAGCTCTTGCACGAACTTTTTGTAAATCTTCCTCGTCAGTTAAACCGTGCTTATAAAAATGATCTGCTGAGCCACCGCCTCCGGCAATAGAGCCAATATTTAAACCGCCTTCTTTTGAACTTAACCATTTGGCCATCAGAAAATCTGTCATCGACATCCATAACGGCACTTGCCACTTTTCACATAACCAATGCGCAAGTCCTATGTGGTCAGGATGCATATGCGTGACTAATACCCGCACAATGGGTAAACCTTCTAGACAATTAGCAAAAATGGTCTCCCACGCCTGTTTCGTAGTATCGCTAGTGATCCCACAATCAACAATCGTCCAGCCCTCTTTGCCTTCAAAACAATCCCGTAATAACCACAAATTAATATGATCAAGTGCAAAGGGGAGTGGCATTCTTAACCAAAAAACGCCATCAGCTACTTCTTGTAAGTGACCTAATTCAGGTAAAGTATCTTCTAAAGGGTAATTTATATTTTCCATAAGGTTATTTTATTACGCAAGTTGTTTCAATTAATATATTCATATGTCAAATTTTCCAAAGCTACTTTCCTCTCAATATGCATATGATATGGCTCAAGTCATTCTTGAGGGGTTTGATAAACATTATCGTATTTTTCGAGAAGCCAGCTTTAATGCTAAAAAGAACTTTGAATCACAAAATTGGCAGGGTATTCGGGATTTAATTAAAGGCCGAATTGATTATTACGCTGAACGGGTAAGTGAATGTATCATCGTTTTAGACGAAGAATTCGATGCCGCTAATTTAGATACAGAGATTTGGCAACAAGTAAAGTTGCACTATATTGGTTTATTGACTCATCATCATCAACCTGAACTTGCTGAAACATTTTTTAATTCAATCATCACCAGAGTTTTAAACCACACCTACTTTCATAATGACTTTATCTTTTTACGACCGACCATTTCGACAGAATATATTGAAAACGATGAAATTAGATCCAAGCCCACCTACAAAGCGCATTATCCTAAGGCAAGAGAAGATTTAAAATCTACCTTTAGCGCCATTGTTACAAGTTATGACCTTGAGGTACCCTTTGATAATTTAGATCGTAATCTAGATGCATTGATTCAAGCAGTTGATGAAAAACTGGGTGCATTTGAAATTAGGGTTAATTTCCAGATTCATGTTTTAACTTCCCTATTTTTTCGCAATAAAATGGCTTATATCGTTGGAAGAATTATTAATGGTGAATTCACCATACCAATGGTGATTGCGCTTCATATCAACCAAAAAGGTCTATTAGAAATTGATGCGATATTACTGAACAAAGAAGAAGTTACTATTTTGTTTAGCTTTACTTATAGTTATTTTTTAGTTGAGATGGAAGTGCCATCCGCCTACGTCACTTTTTTAAGAACATTAATGACGCGTAAGCCCCGTCAAGAAATTTATACTTCTTTGGGTCTGCAAAAACATGGCAAAAATCTTTTCTATAGAGATTTTTTACATCACTTAAATCACTCTACTGATCAATTTAGGATTGCGCCTGGTATTAAAGGTTTGGTGATGCTAGTATTTGATTTACCCAGTTATCCCTATGTTTTTAAGCTCATTAAAGATTATTTCCCTCCGCCAAAAGAAACAACAAGGGAACTGATTATGTCTAAATATCAATTAGTAAAACAGCACGATCGTGTTGGAAGAATGGCAGATACCCTAGAGTTTTCTAATATCGCGTTGCCGCTAGATCGATTTGAGCCTGAACTCCTTGCAGAATTAGAAAAGCATTGCAAATCTTTACTTTCTTATATTGAAAATGACTCCGGTGAAAAAGAGTTAATGATTTCTCATCTGTATATTGAGAGACGGATGATTCCTTTAAATATCATGCTTCAAACAGGAACAGATGAGCAAGTAGAAAAAGGTTTAATCGAATATGGTAATGCCATCAAAGAATTAATTGCTGCCAATATTTTTCCGGGCGATATGCTTTACAAAAACTTTGGCTTAACACGACATGGTCGTGTGGTCTTTTATGACTATGATGAAATTGAGTATTTTACCGATTGCAATATCAGAAACATTCCGCAAGCAAGAACAGAGGAGGAAGAAATGTCTGGAGAGACTTGGTATCACGTAGGTCCTAAAGATATTTTTCCAGAATCGTATGGTACCTTTTTGCTTGGGGACCCGAGGGTTAGACAATACTTTATGAAGCATCACGCTGATTTTTTTGATCCTCAAACTTGGAGAAATTTTCAAAATCTTTTAAAAGACGGTCGTACTCCTGATCATTTTGGCTATCCAGAACAGATTCGTTTTACGCATCGCTATCCATCGAATTGAATACTATGACTACATCTAATAATCCACATATTCTTACAAAACTTTTTGATAATAATGAGACTTGGGCTAATCACGTTACTAAAGATGATCCTGACTATTTTCAACGTTTAGCCTCTCAACAATCACCCGAATATCTTTGGATTGGATGCTCTGACTCCAGAGTTCCAGCTAATCAAATTATTGGTCTGGCTCCTGGCGAGATTTTTGTCCACCGCAATATTGCTAATGTCGTTGTTCATACGGATTTAAATGCTTTATCTGTGATTCAGTTTGCTGTAGATCAATTAAAAGTAAAACATATTATTGTTGTTGGTCACTATGGCTGTTCCGGTGTAAAGGCCGCTTTAGATAATATTCGAGTTGGTCTTGCTGATAACTGGATCAGGCACATTAAAGATGTGGACGATAAACATGGTCCTTATTTAGGAAAGGTATTAGATTATCAAGAGAGATTTAATCACCTATGTGAACTTAACGTGATTGAACAAGTAGTTAATGTGTGTGAGACGACAATTGTGCAAGATGCTTGGCTCAGAAACCAAGAGTTGACCGTGCATGGCTGGATTTATGGCCTTAAAAATGGTTTAGCTAGAGACCTAGGTATGAGCATTCAAAACATGGCAGAGCTCAAAGAGCGCTACTCCATCATGATTGATTCCTACACATCTTGATTGAACTGCCCAATAATATCCATGTGATTGAGCGGGGTTGGCTATCTGCTAACCAAATTTATATTCATGACCACGCTTCTATTGATGTGATTGATAGTGGCTTTTGTTTTCATTCAGCACAAACGATTCAATTAATGCAATCATTTTTAGATTTGCATCCTTCTTTAAAGCCTCGCAAAGTTTTTAATACGCATCTACATTCGGATCATTGTGGTGGCAATCGTGCGTTACAAGATACTTTTCAGTTTACTTGTGTGGTTCCTGAGTCTGAATTTTGCTCAGTGAATAACTGGCCTTTAGCTAAAAAGTCATTTGACGATTTAGGTCAACCTTGCCCAAAATTTACTGCAGTTGATTCTTTAAAAATTGGCTCAACTGTTCAGATCGGTTCAATTGATTTTGAAATTCATGGCACCCCAGGACACCATCCACACTCGATACTTTTTTTTGCCCCTTCTTTAGGATTACTGATCTCTGCTGACTCTCTATGGGAAAAAGGTTTTGGTGCGCTCTTTTCTGAAGTTTCACATCAAACTGGTTTTCAAGAACAGCGTGCAACTCTCCAATTAATCGAATCTCTTCCAGTTAAGGTGGTTGTTCCAGGCCATGGTAGCCCTTTTACTGATATTCAATCAGCGCTTGATGATGCCTATTCTCGTCTAGATTATTTAGAGTCTTCCCCGCAGAGAAACACGCACCACGTTGCTCAAGTTTTATTCCAGTTTATGGTGATGTTTACTGAAACACTCACCTTAAAAGATGGTCTCAATTGGTGCTTCAATACATCTTTATTTAGATTATCCGCAAATCAACTAGGCCTCAGTGTTGAAGATTTATTTTCACAAACACTTGAGTATCTTCAAAATAAACAAAGCTTATCCTTGAGCGATGGCAAGATTCAATATCTTTGGTAATTTAAATCATTACCAGTCTTCAAAACTACTCTACAGTCACGCTCTTTGCCAAGTTTCTAGGTTTATCTACGTCAGTACCAAGCGCTAATGCGGTATGGTAAGCAAGTAATTGCAGAGGCACCACGTGCAATATAGGTGATAAGTTGCCATAATTCTCAGGCATTCTGATCACATGAATTCCCTCAGATGATTGTATGTGTGCATCAACATCTGCAAATACATATAGTTGACCACTCCTGGCCTGTACTTCTTGCATATTTGATTTGAGTTTTTCAAGTAACTCATCGTTAGGGGCAACTGTTACCACTGGCATTGTTTCATCGATTAATGCGAGTGGTCCATGCTTTAATTCTCCGGCAGGATATGCCTCAGCATGTATATACGAAATCTCTTTTAATTTTAAGGCGCCTTCTAGGGCGATTGGGTAATGCATACCTCTACCCAAAAATATCGCATTTTTAAATTTTGCAAATTTTGCACTCCAGGCAATAATTTGCGGCTCAAGAGCCAAAACAGCATTCAGGGCAGCCGGTAAATGTCTGAGTGCTTGAATTTCTTTTTGTTCAGCTTGTGAATCTAATTTGTTTTCTTTTTTAGCGAGTGCTAGGGCTAAAAAATATAACCCGACAAGTTGGGTCGTAAATGCTTTCGTTGAAGCAACACCAATTTCTGTACCTGCTTTTGTCTGAAACTTCCAAAGCGTTTCTCGCATCATCGCGCTTGTTGCCACATTACAAATAGCAAGGGTCAGGTGATGTCCTAATGATTTTGCATGGCGAAGGGCGGCTAAAGTATCTGCGGTCTCTCCGGACTGAGATACAACGACTACCAAGGCTTGTGGATTTGTCACAGAGGTTCTGTAACGATACTCACTGGCTATTTCCACTTGTGCATTAATACCTGCAAGTGACTCGATCCAATACTTAGCTACACATGCGGAGTAATAACTCGTTCCACATGCCAGTATCAAAACATTTTTAATACCTTGCCAATCCTTGTTTGTAGCGCCAAAAATATCTGGGTCAATCGTTTCTATATCTCCAACTGTGTTTGCTAAAGCAAAAGGCTGTTCAAAGATTTCCTTTTGCATAAAATGTTGATATGGGCCAAGCTCGACAGAGGCCGCTAATTCGGGG
>Ga0209829_10003021_pt1 | contig 12470 bp, 8 predicted proteins | sample C_140205_EF_Meta_FD_187311 | JGI IMG/M metagenome (GOLD analysis project Ga0209829, IMG submission 187311) | Freshwater microbial communities from Lake Croche, Canada to study carbon cycling - C_140205_EF_MetaG (SPAdes) (version 2) | ecosystem: Environmental > Aquatic > Freshwater > Lake...
TTCGCTGGCCATCAAGAGTGGCAATGCCTGTATTTTGCGCGGCGGCTCAGAAGCATTGGCGTCCAACACGGCGTTGGCGCAACGTGTTCAACAGGCTTTACATAACGCCGGTTTGCCGCGCGATGCGGTGCAACTGGTGCCGACCACGGACCGTGAAGCTGTGGGCCATTTGATCGCTATGCCAGATTTTGTCGATGTCATCATTCCGCGCGGCGGCAAGGGTTTGATCGAGCGCATCAGCCGCGATGCCAAGGTACCTGTCATCAAACACTTGGACGGCAATTGCCACACTTATATCGACGATCCCTGCGATCTAGAGATGGCCATCAAGGTCACCGACAACGCCAAAACACAAAAGTACAGCCCCTGCAACGCCACCGAAAGTTTGTTGGTGGCGCGTGGAGTGGCGGCGGCATTTTTGCCGCGCATAGGACACATATTCGCCGACAAAGGGGTGGAGATGCGCTGCTGCCCCGAGAGCAAAGCCTTGCTTGTCGATGTCAAGGGCGCAGTGGTGAAAGATGCGCTTGAGCAAGATTGGTTCGAGGAATACCTTGCCCCCGTCATCAGCATCAAGGTGGTCAAAGATGTTGATGCCGCCATTGCTCACATCAACCACTACAGCAGCCACCACACGGATGCCATTCTCACGCTCAACCACGTCAACGGCCAACGCTTTGTGCGCGAAGTCGATTCAGCCAGTGTGATGATCAACACCAGCACGCGGTTTGCCGATGGTTTTGAATATGGTCTGGGTGCTGAGATTGGTATTTCCACCGATAAATTTCACGCACGCGGCCCGGTGGGCATCGAGGGCTTGACCTCGCTGAAGTTTGTGGTGTTGGGGATGGGGGAAGTCAGGAGCTGAGCGTTGCTATTGCTGGCGATAGCGTGGCAATCAAAAGCAAAAACGCTAGGCAAGCGTTTCCCGTCATCATTAAGCCTGTCGCGCGCAGGCCCAATTAAAAGTCTGGTTTAGAAAATGAAACCCCCGTACCGTATAGCTTAGGCAAAGCTTGAAGACTATGGTTTGACACACAGTTACTTGTTTTGTATGCCTGTCACAAGCCCTTCGCTTGAAACTGTCAAAATCCCCCCCACCTCTTACACATACACGAGACAACAAGCCCCATGGTTCCCCACCTCATTACCGCACTGACCGGCCCCATCAACGAGCTCGAGCAGCGCATCATCGATTCCATGCCGGCTATCGAGCGCTGGTTTCGCTTGGAATGGATGGAGCACACACCGCCTTTTTATTCATCGGTCGATATCCGCAACGCAGGCTTCAAGCTCGCGCCGGTAGACACCAACTTGTACCCCGGCGGCTGGAACAACCTCACACCCGAGATGCTGCCATTGGCAGTGCAAGCCGCCATGGCAGCGATAGAAAAAATCTGCCCCGAAGCCCGTAACCTGTTGCTGATACCCGAGAACCACACACGCAACACGTTTTACCTGAGCAATGTCGCGCAACTTGCGCGCATCTTCAATATGGCCGGACTGAATGTACGCATCGGCTCTATCAATCCCGACATCAAAGAAAATACATCCTTTGAACTGCCCAATGGTGACAGCCTGATGCTCGAACCCATCATCCGCAGTAAAACCAGACTGGGTTTGAAAGACTTTGACCCGTGTACGATTTTGTTGAATAACGATTTAAGCGCAGGTATCCCAGGTATCCTTGAAGACCTCCACGAGCAATACCTGCTGCCACCTTTGCATGCTGGTTGGTGTGTGCGACGTAAAAGTGTGCACTTTGCCAATTACGAGGAAGTGGCCAAACGATTTGGCAAAATGATAGGCATAGACCCTTGGCTGATCAATCCCATGTTCAGCCAATGTGGCGAGGTCAATTTTGCAGAAGGTGAAGGCATGGAATGCCTGACCACCAATGTCGACGCGCTGCTCACCAAAATCCGTCGCAAATACAAGGAATTTGGCATCCACGAAAAACCGTTTGTCATTGTCAAAGCCGACAACGGTACCTATGGCATGGGCATCATGACCGTGCGCGATGTCAAAGACCTGGAGGTGCTTAACCGCAAAACCCGCAACAAAATGAGCGTGGTCAAAGACGGTCAAGAGGTCAACCAGGTCATCATTCAAGAGGGCGTGCAGACCAACGAGCGCATCAATGACGCGGTGGCTGAGCCGGTGGTCTACATGATGGACCGCTATGTCGTCGGCGGTTTTTACCGGGTGCATGCTGAACGCGGCATTGATGAAAACCTGAACGCCCCCGGCTCCAGTTTCGTTCCTTTGGCATTTGAGCAAAGCGCTCACACACCACAGCCAGGCATGAAACCCGGAGCCAGTGCGCCTAACCGCTTTTACATGTATGGGGTGATTGCCCGTCTGGCCATGCTGGCCGCCAGTTATGAACTGGAAGCCACCGACCCGGACGCCGAGGTGTACGAGTAAAAAATAACTCGTTTGCTGCGTTGCAAAATCGTTAAACTTTGTGCTTCCTAGATTACCGGTAGGGCGGCAAATGTCGCTCGATGTTTTATGAGCGAAGCGATCAGCCAAGACCACCAGCAATCTTCGTTGGCTGGTTTGACATTGGGTGCCATTGGGGTGGTTTACGGGGACATCGGTACCAGCGTGCTGTACTCCGTCAAAGAAGTGTTTGGCTCAGGCCACGTGGCATTTACCCCAGATAACGTTTACGGCATTTTGTCCATCTTTTTTTGGACGTTGACTTTCATTGTTTCCCTCAAGTATGTAACGCTGGTGCTGCGCGCCGACAACAATGGCGAGGGCGGTCTGGTGGCCATGCTGGCCTTGGCATCTTCCTCGGTGCGAGATAAACCGCGCTTGCGCAGCGTGTTGCTGGTAGTGGGTATTTTTGGCACTTGCTTGTTTTATGGCGACGGTGTGATCACCCCGGCTATTTCCGTGCTATCGGCCGTAGAGGGTTTGGAAGTCGTTTCCCCCACGTTTAAAAAAGCCGTTATACCTTTGACCTTGCTGATTTTGTTATGTTTGTTTGCCGTACAAAAACGCGGTACAGGCGGCATAGGCAAGTTCTTTGGTCCTATCACCATGGTTTGGTTTGCTGCAATCGCGGTGCTGGGGCTCTACCACATCGTTGGGCACCCAGAGATTTTGTGGGCCATCAGCCCGCATTACGCTGTCTTGTTCATTTGGAACCAACCGTTCACAGCGTTCATCATTTTAGGTGCCGTGGTCTTGTGCGTGACAGGTGGAGAAGCGCTGTATGCGGACATGGGACACTTCGGTAAACAACCGATTCGTCTGGCTTGGTTTGCCATCGTCATGCCTTGCCTGACGCTGAATTATTTTGGACAGGGGGCTTTGTTGTTGAGTGACCCGGGCGCGGTTGACAACCCGTTTTTCAATATGGCACCCGATTGGGCATTGATTCCATTGGTGGTGTTAGCAACTGCCGCCACCGTGATCGCCTCTCAGGCCTTGATCACCGGCGCTTTCAGTGTGACCAAGCAAGTCATTCAACTCGGCTTTTTGCCTCGCTTGCAAATTTTGCACACCAGCGCCAAAGACACCGGGCAGATTTACATGCCGCTGGTGAATTGGGGCTTGTTTGTGGTCATTGTGCTGGCGGTGGTGATGTTCAAAACCTCTAGCAACCTGGCTGCAGCCTATGGCATTGCAGTTTGTACAGACATGTTGATTACCACTGTACTGACATTTTTCGTTATCCGTTATGCGTGGAAATACCCCTTGTGGTTGTGCATTGCGGCGACATCAGTGTTCTTCTTGGTCGACCTGGCTTTTTGGAGTTCCAATTTGTTGAAACTGGCCGACGGCGGCTGGTTTCCCTTGTTCATCGGCGGATTGATATTGACGTTGATGCTGACATGGCGAGACGGGCGCTCGTTGCTTCACCACAAGACACGTGATGAATCGATGGGTCTGGCGTCATTTTTAGAAGCCTTGTTCTTGGCGCCACCTACCAGGGTGGAAGGCACCGCTGTATTTTTGACGTCTGAGGACGGCATAGTTCCCAACGCCATGCTGCACAACCTGAAACACAACAAGGTCTTGCATGCGCAAAACCTGTTTGTCACGGTACGTAACCATGAAATACCTTGGGTGGTGAATGACAAGCGCGTTGAAGTCGCCGATTTGGGTAACAGTTGCTGGCAAGTCATCGTCCATTACGGTTTCATGGATGACCCGGATGTGCCGTTTGCGCTGTCCTTGATGCGCGGACAGGTTGGCGAGATCAACGCCATGAACACCAGTTACTTTTTGTCGCGTGACAGCATTGTGCCGACCGTTGGCGGCGGTATGTCGCAGTGGCGCGAGAAATTGTTTGCACAGATGTACCTCAATGCCAGCGCTGCTGCAGACTTTTTGAATTTACCCAGCAATTCGGTGGTGGAGATGGGTAGCAAAATAGAAATCTGAACCCGGATTAGGTGACCGATCCGTTCGCTGTTACCCTAGCGCCATGAACATATTGTTTGTTTGCGATCCTGTGGCTTCTTTTCATATCGAAAAGGACAGCACCTTCACCATGATGCGCGAAGCCCAACTGCGCGGGCATGCGGTCTGGGTTTGCGGTACCGATGCGCTGTTTTGGCAAAGCGGTGGGCTGGTCAGTGCTCGCATGCATCAGTTGAAATTGACTGGCCGTTGCGTGGATTGGTTCACTGTCACTGCTGAAGCGAACCGAAGTTTATGCAGCCTAGACGCTATCGTCATGCGCAAAGACCCACCATTTGACAATGAGTATTTTTATGCCACCCATTTATTGAGCCAGGCTGAACGCGAAGGTGCGCGTGTGTTCAACAGTCCGCAGGCACTTCGTGAGCATCCTGAGAAGTTGTCATTGATGGAATTTGCGGCTTTTGCCCCGCCTACACTGGTCACGCGCGACGCCAAAGCCATTCGCGAATTTCATGCATTGCACCATGACATCATCTTGAAGCCATTGGACGGCATGGGCGGTATGGGTATTTTTCGGGTCAAGGCCGATGGTTTGAATTTGGGCAGCATCATCGAAACCTTGAACCACAACGGCGCTGTCAGTGTGATGGTGCAAACGTTTTTGCCTGAAATCACACAAGGGGATAAGCGTGTTCTCGTGATTGACGGAGAAGCGGTTCCTTTTGCGCTGGCAAGAATTCCGCAGGGCAATGAAGTGCGCGGTAACTTGGCCGCCGGCGGCAAAGGCGTGGCCAAGCCCTTGAGCGTGCGTGACAAGCAAATTGCCGAGGCGCTTGGACCAGTGTTGGCCGCGCGCGGTTTGTTGCTGGTGGGGCTGGATATCATCGGAGACTGTTTGACCGAGATCAACGTCACCAGTCCCACCTGCTTCAGAGAAATCACTGACCAAACCGGCTTTGATGTACCCGCCATGTTCATGACTGCACTCGAGCGTCGTCTGGCCGATTAATATAGTTCACAATGACCATGCACACCACCTATTCCGAGTGATGAAGGTCTTCATAGAACAAAGTTTATTTGAGCCTTATGCGTACGCTGCCAAAGAGCGGTTAGACGCTGTCAGGCCTTTTGAATATGCACAGACGCGCAACCATGTACAAGGCGCTGTCAGTATGCTGTCGCCCTATTTGACCCACGGCATATTAAGCATTCCTGAGGTGGCTGATTACATGTATCAGGTGCATCGCATGGGGGCACAACATAAGTTTATTTACGAGTTGGCTTGGCGCGAATATTTTCAGCATGTGCATGAAATGTTGGGCGATGCGATACACAACAATTTGCACCCAGGCATATTGCCTGAAGATGCCTACAGCTTGGATATGCCGGCCGATGTGCGCAGTGGTGCCAGCGGTATTCCTGTGATCGACCAAGCGGTGAGACAGTTGTATTTCAACGGTTATTTACATAACCACGCTCGTTTATGGCTGGCCAGTTATCTCGTGCACATACGCAAGGTGCATTGGCGCGTTGGTGCCGATTGGATGTACAGCCATTTGCTGGATGGTGATGTCGCTAGCAATGACTTGAGCTGGCAATGGGTGGCAGGCACCGCCAGCAGCAAACCCTATTTATTCAATGCAGACAACGTGAGTGTCAATGCACCAGAAATGTGGCACAGCAAAAACACGGTGATCGATCAGGAAAAAGACATCATCGACATGATTGCACGCAGCCGTGCCACGTTCACACAAACAGCCCAAGCGTTTGCACGCATTGACGAACCAGAGCTACTCAGCCGACCACCAGCAGAATTCGATTTGTTACCAGCAGGCATCGCGGCGGATAAGTTGATCGGCCGCCATGTCTGGTGGATACACCCTTGGTCATTGACCGATAAACCGCCTCTCGATGCGCCGGCAGATGTCATGCGTGTGGCTGCCTGTTGGTACGAATGGACGCAAGACAGACCGTGGAGCATGGCCCGATGGAAGTTTGTTGCCAAGGGCATGCATCAACTGGCATCACACTGCTGGTTTGAAGATGCCACACGTTTGGCTGAGATATTAAGCAAAGCCAAAGCTGTGCATGTCTGGGACCACCGCAGCTTGCCCGATTGGCCTGGCGTGCCTTGGGTAAGGCACAGCGCACCTCGCTTGTGGCCGGCGCAGCCAGAGCACTGCGCATCATTTTCAAATTGGTGGAGCAAGGTCAATCGCTACCGCTTGACCTTGCCACAGTTGTTGCGGCGAGTGGTTTGACCGAATCAGACCGCCGCTTTGACTTTCAATCGCCAAGCATGCAATAGCGGTTCTGTATAACCGCTGGGTTGGGTCATGCCGTGGAACACCAAATCGGTGGCTGCCAAATAGGCTTTGGAGGTGGTGAAGTGAGCGGCCATGGGTTGGTACAAGGGGTCGCCGGCATTTTGCTTGTCGACCACCGCCGCCATGCGCTCAAAGGTAGCGCGAACTTGCGCTTCGCTGACCACGCCATGCTTGAGCCAGTTGGCGATATGTTGGCTGGAAATGCGCAGCGTGGCGCGGTCCTCCATCAAGCCGACATTGTGGATATCGGGCACTTTGGAGCAGCCCACCCCTTGGTCGACCCAGCGCACCACATAGCCCAGAATACCTTGGACGTTGTTGTCCAGTTCTTGCTGTTTGTCAGCCTCGCTCCAATCGGCTTTGGCAACGACGGGCACGGTCAACAAGTCTTTCAATAAAGCAGCGTGTTGTTTATCAGCGTCGATCTTTTCAAGTTCCTTTTGCACGTCACTCACCAGCAGTTGGTGGTAGTGCATGGCGTGCAACGTCGCTGCCGTTGGGCTGGGCACCCAGGCGGTGTTGGCACCTGCTTTAGGATGCGCGATTTTTTGCTCCATCATGGCTTTCATCAAATCGGGCATGGCCCACATGCCTTTGCCGATTTGCGCTTTGCCGCGCAGGCCGCATGACAAGCCGACCAACACATTGTTTTTCTCGTAGGCGGCGATCCACGCGCTGCTCTTCATATCGCCTTTGCGCAGCATGGGACCGGCGTGCATGGCGGTGTGCATTTCGTCGCCGGTGCGGTCTAAGAAACCGGTGTTGATGAACGCCACGCGGCTGGCTGCAGCAGCGATACAGGCTTTGAGGTTGACGCTGGTGCGGCGCTCTTCGTCCATGATGCCGAGCTTGACGGTGCTGTCGGGCAAACCCAGAATCTGCTCAACTCGGCCAAACAATTCAGACGCAAAAGCCACTTCAGCAGGCCCGTGCATTTTGGGTTTGACGATATAGACCGAGCCAGTGCGTGAATTGCGGATGCCGTTGGCACCATGGCCTTGTAAATCATGCAAAGCAATCGCGGTGGTGACCATGGCGTCCATGATGCCCTCAGGAATTTCATGTGTGAGGCCATCGGCACCGTCAAACAGAATGGCTGGATTCGTCATCAAATGGCCAACGTTTCGTAAAAACAGCAACGAGCGCCCGTGCAGTTTCACCTCGGCGTTGCCCTTGGGTGAGTGGTACACCCGGTCGGGGTTGAGGCCGCGTTTGAAGCTGTGGCCGCCTTTGGTGACGTCTTCTGTCAGCGTGCCTTTCAAAATGCCTAACCAGTTGCTGTAGGCCAGCAGTTTGTCCTCGGCATCCACGGCGGCGACGGAATCTTCCAGGTCCAAAATGGTGGAGAGTGCGGCTTCGACCACCAAGTCGCTCACGCCTGCCGGATCGGTGGCTCCAATCGGGCTTTTCGGATTGATTTGTATATCCAAGTGCAAGCCGTTGTGAACCAACAGCACGGACGAGGGGTGGGCTGCATCGCCTTGGTAGCCAACCAATTGTGTGGGGTCTGACAACGCAGAGGTTTTGCCGCCTTTCAAAGACACCACCAAAGCGCCTTTGACCACGGCATAGCCGGTGGAGTCGATGTGTGAGCCCTTTTTCAAAGGCACGGTGCGGTCCAGCACATAGCGGGCGTATTCAATGACTTTGGCGCCGCGTTTGTCGTTGTAGCCCGGGCCTTTGGCACAGCCGTTGTCTTCAGATATGACGTCAGTGCCGTACAAAGCGTCATACAGTGAACCCCAGCGTGCGTTGGCGGCGTTCAAGGCATAGCGGGCGTTCAAAATCGGCACCACCAATTGCGGGCCTGCCTGCACAGCCAATTCAGCATCAACGTGAGATGTGGTGGCTTTGGCTTTGGCGGGTACCGGCACGAGGTAGCCGATACCGTGCAAAAACGCCTGATAAGCCTTCATGTCAGCCACCGGGCCAGGATGGGATTGATGCCATTGGTCTAACTCGGTTTGTAGCCGGTCGCGTTCGCTCAGCAGAGCAGCATTTTTCGGCGCCAAGTCTTGCACCAGTTGGTCAAACCCCTTCCAAAAAGTGACACTGGATACACCCGTGCCTGGCAGTACCTGTTGGTCAATGAAGTGATACAAAGAGGAGGCCACATGGAGCTTGTAAAGTGATGTGCGCTGAGTCATTCAAGGCTTTCTGATGGGAAAAATGGAAGGTCGGGGTTTTCACCGATAATTTTGTATTTTAGGAGTTCGTTGTGCAATTTTTCAAACTTGTTGTCACAGCACTGACCATCGGTGCTTGTTCGCTGGCGTTAGCTGAGTCTGAGTTCGGCATTTTTGGCGGCGCTCAAAGCTCCCCTCACTCAGACGTTGTCAACACCAAAGCCAACACCACCTTTTATACCGGTTGGAAAGCGCAATCATTTACCTTTCCTATTTATGCCGGATGGCGTTATACCCGTTGGTTAGACGACGATTGGGCTTATGCGGTCAATTACGCCCACACCAAAGCTATCTCAACCGATCAGGGCAGCTCAAGTGACAAGACTGGCTATACAACCCTGGAATTCACTGACGGCGCCAACCCCATCACGGTGATTGCTATGCGCAGGTTTTCATACAGGGACATCAAACCTTATGTCGGTGCAGGATTGGGTATTTCTGCACCCCACGTGGAAGTCAAGTGGTCAAACAGTACTTACACAAGTGCTAAAACCTTTGCCTACCAATACGGCGGTCCTGTCGCCACCGTGCTCGCAGGCTTTAGCTACCCTTACAGCGACAAATGGAGTGTGTTCACCGACTTCCAGATGCACTACATGAAAATGAACGTGGCGATTGACGGCGGCCGTCTCAAAACCAATCTGATTACCAATGCATTGAACGTTGGAGTCAGCTACCGCTTCTGACCGGCCTATATGCAACAGGTTCAGCAAGATCTGCTGGCAGCGCTGACCACTGCCTTGGAAACTTTGTCGCCCGGGAGTGGCGATAAGGCCCGTTTTGAAACGCCTAAAGTGGCTTCGCATGGAGACTGGGCCGTCACTGCCGCCATGCAATTGGCGAAACCTTTGGGTCGCCATCCGCGCGAACTCGGCGAGCAATTACGCAGCACTTTGTTGGCGTCTACAGCGGGACAACGCTGGGTCTCAGCCATCGAGCTTGCCGGGCCAGGTTTCTTGAATTTGCGCCTCAAGCCTGAAGCCAAGCAGCAGGTGGTGGTTGAAGTGTTGCGTGCCCAGGCGCTTTACGGTGTTCAAGCAAAGCACGGACAAAAATTACTGGTTGAGTTTGTTTCTGCCAACCCGACCGGACCCTTGCACGTTGGTCATGGCAGACAGGCCGCATTGGGTGACGCGATTTGCAATTTGTTTGAAACCCAAGGCTGGTCGGTGCACCGCGAGTTTTATTACAACGACGCTGGCGTACAAATTCAAACCCTAGCTATTTCTACGCAGTGCCGTGCCAAGGGCATCAAGCCCGGGGATCCGCAATGGCCGGAAAACGCCTACAACGGTGAGTACATTGCCGACATTGCGCAAGACTTCTTGGCCAAGAAAACCGTCACTGCAGATGACCGCAGCTTCACTGCCAGTGCCGATATCAACGACATAGACAACATCCGCGACTTTGCGGTGGCGTATTTGCGCCGTGAACAAGACCTGGATTTGAAGGCCTTTGTTGTCAAGTTTGACCACTATTACCTCGAGTCCAGTTTGTATAGCGATGGTCGGGTAGAGGCTGCGGTGGCGAGTTTGCAGGCCTCTGGCCACACCTATGAACAAGACGGCGCCTTGTGGTTGCGCTCTACCGATTTCGGTGACGATAAAGACCGCGTGATGCGCAAGTCCGACGGCAGTTACACCTATTTTGTGCCTGATGTGGCTTATCACTTAGCCAAGTGGGAGCGCGGTTTCACCAAAGTGATCAACATCCAGGGCACCGACCACCACGGCACGATTGCACGGGTACGCGCTGGCTTGCAGGCCGCTTCAGTGCAACAGCAATTGCATATTCCTCAAGGCTACCCAGACTATTTATTGCACACCATGGTGCGCGTCATGCGCGCCGGCGAGGAAGTCAAAATCTCCAAGCGAGCAGGAAGTTATGTGACCTTGCGCGACTTGATCGAGTGGACCAGCAAGGACGCGGTGCGTTTCTTTTTGCTCAGCCGCAAAGCAGACACCGATTATGTGTTCGACGTAGATTTGGCGCGCGCCAAAAACAATGAAAATCCGGTGTACTACGTGCAATACGCACACGCTCGCATTTGTTCGATTTTGGGCACTTGGCAAACGCAATCACAGATGCCGCTTGAAGGTTTGTGTAACGTCGACCTCACGCCGCTTAACAGCCCACCGGCACAGGCACTGATGATGTTGCTCGCGCGTTATCCGCAGACACTGACACAGGCTTGCGCAGACATGGCGCCGCATGATTTGACGTTTTATCTGCGTGACTTGGCCGCCTGTTATCACAGCTATTACGATGCAGAGCGCATACTGGTGGAGGACGTCAACACCAGAGACGCCAGAGTGGCTTTGGTCAAAGCCACCGCACAGGTTTTGTCAAACGGATTGAATCTGCTGGGTGTGGATGCACCGATCAGCATGTAAAGGTACATCACATGGGACATTTTTTCTTGCAGCGCGGCAACACGTTGGTGGGTTTTATTCTGGGCTTGGTCGTCGGGCTGACGGTAGCGCTGGGCGTGGCGGTTTACGTCACCAAGGTGCCGATTCCGTTTTTGAACAAAGGGCTGACGCGCAATGCCGAACAAGATGCGGCAGAGGAAAAGAAAAACAAAGACTGGGATCCGAACGCTCCTTTGTACGGCAAGAACCCTGGCGCCAATACGCCTTCAGAAACAATCAAACCTGGCAAGCCAGGTGAAGTGGTAGCGCCAGCGCCAACGGCGCCAAGCGCCTCCACCTCGGAGGATCCCTTGGGCGAATTGGCAGCCAGCAAAGCGCAACAAGCCGATGCGTTTCAGTACTTGGTGCAAGTGGGCGCCTTTCTCAACAGCGCTGAGGCTGACAGCCAACGCATCAAACTGGCACTCGCCGGTTTTGAGCCTGTGATTTCACAGCGCGATCAAGATGGCAAAGTGATTTACCGCGTGCGTGTCGGTCCCTTCGACAGCAAATCGCAGGCAGAACAAATTCAAGCGCAATTGAAAACAAATAAATTCGAATCCGCATTGATTCGCGTGCAACGTTGAACCAGAAAGGTATTGTCATGAAACGCCGTCAATTCACATCTCTTGGTAGCACTGCGTTGGCAAGTGCCTTGTTAAGCTATTGGCCCGCGTCACAGGCTCAGCCAACAGCCTTCAAAGCCGGAACCGATTACTTGGCGTTGTCCAAGACACTCCCCACTGAATCTGCCAAAGGCAAGATTGAGGTGCTGGAGTTTTTTTGGTACAACTGCCCGCATTGCAATGCGTTCGAACCCACGCTGAGTGCATGGAGTAAAAAATTACCCAAGGATGTCGAATTGCGTCGCGTACCGGTGCGTTTCAGAGAGACCTTTGAACCACAGCAACGCGCTTACTACGTGCTTGAAGCGCTGGGCAAAGTGGAAGAATTACATGCCAAGATGTTCGCCGCTATTCATATTGAAAAACAAACCCTTGAAAAGCAAGATGCACTGGTTGCATGGGCGGAAAAAAATGGCATACCCGCTGCCAAATTCACCGGGTTGTTCAATTCGTTCTCTGTCGTCAGCAAGGCCCGTCGTGCGGCGCAACTGCAAGAACAGTTCAAGGTGGAGGGCGTACCCGCGCTCGGCATAGGTG
>Ga0209829_10003022_pt1 | contig 12468 bp, 5 predicted proteins | sample C_140205_EF_Meta_FD_187311 | JGI IMG/M metagenome (GOLD analysis project Ga0209829, IMG submission 187311) | Freshwater microbial communities from Lake Croche, Canada to study carbon cycling - C_140205_EF_MetaG (SPAdes) (version 2) | ecosystem: Environmental > Aquatic > Freshwater > Lake...
CGCCCCCCAACAAACGGTCGTGCATGTTCCCTCCGGGCCGCATCTCAACGACGGCGAAGAGCCAGCATGGCGGGGGCGTCAACGTTTGCTATGTCGATGGCTCGGTGAGCTTCCGGGCCGATTCTGTCGACCTCACCATCTGGCGGGCCCTGGGCTCACGCAATGGCGGCGAAGTCGTGCGGACCACCGGTGATTGAACCACGGAGCAACCCCATGGTGCCGCCATCTGGCAGCCTGTCCCTCGTGACAACAGCGTTTCGCAGCATGCTCCTCGCCCTCGCGGCCCTGCTGGCGGCCGGTGGCGCGGCGTGGGCCGACGAGGCGACTCAGCCCAAGACCATTCCGCAGACCAGGCGAACGATGCTGGAGGCCCTCAACGCGCTCAAGGCCCGCACGCCCCGCATCCCGCTCCCGCCGCCGGTGGCACGCACCGCCGAGCCGTCCGGCCCGCTGGGCGTCGTCAACAACGGGCTGATGCGCACTCATTATCTTCCGGCGGAGCTGCGGTCGGCCGGCTCCCAGCGGCAGCCTGATCCTGCACTCAAGCTCGACAGCCAGTTCACCGTCGAGCTGTTCTGGATCGTCTCGCGGGTGAACAACTGCCACTACTGCCTCGGGCACCAGGAGGCGAAGCTCGCGACGGCGGGCATGACAGAAGAGGGGCTGCTGGCGCTCGACACCGACTGGAAGTTTTTCCCTCTTGAGCAGCAGGCGGCCTTCGCCTTCGCCCGCAAGCTGACCTCCGCCCCCGACACCGTCACCGCCGCCGACATCGACTCGCTGCGGCCCCATTTCGAGCCCACGCAGATCCTCGGCATCGTGCTGCTCGTCGCCCGCTACAACTCGACCAACCGCTGGACCGACAGCCTCGGCATCCCCCAGGAAGATCACCGCGAGTTTCGCTCACAGCTGCCTGCGGAAGAGCAGCAGCGGCCTTCGCAGGTGACGATGTCTGGCTTCCCGCCGCGTGCCGGATTTCACGACTTCGCGGCGTGGAAGTCGGCCTTCGACCGGGCCGCCACGCGGGTGTCGCGGCTGCCGTTGGCCGAGCCGGCCGCGGTGGAGAGCATCCTGGCCGCAGGCGGTGGGAAATCGTCGCCCCGTGAATACGAACGCCTGCTGGCCAACTTTCCGGTGGCTGGCGGCCCGTGGATCGGGCAGGTGCGGGCGGCAGAGTCTGCCGGTGAACTGCCCAACGACCTGAAAGAGAAGATCGCCATGGTGTCGGCGCGGGCTGACCAGGCTTGGTATATGCAGCACCGTGCACGGCGGGCACTGTTGGCGCGGGGGCTCGACGAGCAGCAGATCTTCGCCCTGGGAGCGTCGGCAGACGCCTCGCCAGCCGAGTCAGCAGTGCTGGCCTTTGCCAAGAAGCTGACTCTCGATCCGCAGGCGATGACAGACGCTGACATCGGGGCACTGCTCGCCCATTTCACAGCGAAACAGTCGGCCGAAATTATCTACCACGTCGGCCTGGCCGCCTTCCTAGACCGGCTCACGGAGGCGGCGGGCCTCGGCTGGGCAGCAGAGCAGCCGTAACAGGCATCCGAGTGTGGTGGAGCACCGGCGATCCGAGAGCCGCCTCTCGAGTGGCAACAAGATTGCATCGTGTTGATGCCATAGGAGAAGACCCGACCTTCCCAGAATTGTGGCAACAAGATTTCATCTTGTTGATGCCATGGGAGGGGACGCGGTCTTCTCCGAATTGTGGCAACAAGATTTCATCTTGTTGATGCCGTGGGAGAAGACCCGACACGTTGAAAACGTGCCGGATCGGCACTCCCATCCCACCCCTCACTCGAGAACCGCGAACTCCGGCGAGAGGAGCAGTGCCTGACAGAGTTCCTCAAGGGCCGAGAGCGGCTTCGGGGGTTTGCTCGGGTCGGCGAAGTCGATCCGCGCGTCCCACCGCCGGGCCATGCCCACCATGCCAGGCATCTCCACGCCAGGCATCAGGATGCTCGGCGACCACTGGTAGGGGCCCGCATCCTTGTCGGTCTGGCTGGTCACGACGAAGTCGAGCGTGTCGCCCTGCTTCACGGCCACGCCCTCAAGATTGGTGACCACCGACTGGGCCAACGCCTGCCACTCGCCCAACGGACCGGAGCGGCTGGAAATGATCCGGGCGACAACGCCCTCGGTCTTGGGATCGGTATGCGTGAGTTCGGCGGTGATGATGACTGTGCCGTCGTGCGGCACGACCCACCGGCGGATGCTGCTCAAGCCGGCTCCCGGACCGGCATCGCCCCCCATGGCGTCGATCATCACGCCGCCGGTCTTGCCGTCCTCCGACTTGGCACTGGTCTTGAAGGCCTTGCCGTCGAAGGCCGTGATGCTGGCGAACGCCGTCACCTTCTTGGCCTCACCGTCGAAGGTTCCGTAGCCATACTGCCAGTCCTGCGACTCGGGATGCACGAGATCGTTCGGTGGATACGACGCCATGTAGGCCAGCGCAGACTTCACCTCCGTCTCGTCTGGATCACGCTGGAGCACACGCCGGTAGAGTTCGGCAATGCGAGCTGCGTCGTCGGGATAATCCTTGGCAAGTGTGGCTGCGACTGCCTTCGCGCTCTCGACCAGCAGCGGGCTGTTCATCAGGATCAGCGCCCGTGGCACAAGCATGCTGCGGGCCCGCTGGGGATTTGTGAACGTGGGATTGGGAAAGTCAAAGCTTCGGTAGAGCGAGGGCAGCAGTTTGCGATCGACGTATCCGTAGAGTGTCCGCCGCGTGTCGGTGCCCCCCCGCTGGGCCTTGCCAAAGGGCGTCGGATCCAGCCGGCCGCTGACGGCGAGCAGCGAGTCCCGAAAGGGCTCAAGCTCCAGCGGCCGCACCGGGAAGTCGGCCCGTTGGTAGGCGGCGGAGAGCATCAGGTATTTGTGCATCTGCTTGAAGCTCCAGCCGTGGTCCATGAACCAGGCAGCGAGGTGGTCGAGCAGGGGCTGGTTCGCCGGCTTCTCACCCTGGAATCCGAAATCGCTCGGGCTGCCCACGATCGGCGTGCCGAAGTGCCAGGCCCAGATGCGGTTGACGATCACCCGGGGGGTGAGCGGGTTCTGCCGGCTGGTGATGGCCTGCGCCAATTGCAGGCGGCCGCTTGTGTCCTTGGGAAACGGCTCGGGAGCAACTTCTTTGAGCACGCTGATGAACTGCCGTGGCGCCTCGGGGCCCTTGATGGCGGGATTGCCGCGAACGTAGACATGGCCGTCGACCGGCTTGGCAGCGTCGGAAAACACCATCGGCCGCGGCGGTGCGCCCGGGTGCTCCTTGATGAGCTTCACGAGGTCGCCGATCGCCTTGGAGGACGGGTCGTTCGCCGGGATGATCCGCGTGCGGCGGATCTGATCGCTGGGGAAGCGAACCGGCGAATCCTTGACGAGCAGCATCTGCCGCAGCGACTCGAGTTGGGGGTTGGAGAGCGTGATCCTCTCCTCAATCGGATCCAAACGGTCGAAGAACGGCGGCTGGTATCTGTCGACGAACGGGAAGAAGTCCGACGAGTAGTATTCCGTTTCAGCGGCCGTGAGCTCGACGGGCATGGCGATCTCGATCGCGGCCTTCGCCCGCCACGGGCCGTCGACGCTGGCGAAGAGGGCGTTGTACCGCCGGCCGACCTCTTCGAGCGTGTCAGCCGGCGTGGCAAAAGCCTCTGCCACCAGCGGATGCAGCACCGGCTGCGGATCGAGCTTCTGCTTCGTGATGAACTCAAGAAACGGACCGAAGACCTCCGGGTGCTTCTCGATCCAGGGCTTGCGGCTCTTCAGGAAATAGCTGTGGATGCTGCCGTTGAGATCCCGCTTCACGAGCCAGTCAGCGACCTCCTTGTTGTCATACTGGCTCTTCCACCCGGACTCCTCAGCGAGAACGAGGTAATCCCCGAGCCGGCCTCGGGCGGCATGCGCCGCCTCGCTGGCAGACTTGATCGAAAGCCGGGCATATTCGCCGCGGAGCGACCGGTTCTTCTCGCGAAACTCACGGGCTTCGGGCGAGTCGGCCTGCGGGAGCGTCGGGATGATGTCGGGCTCCTGGCAGCTCTTGAGCACGGCGAAGAGGCCGTAGTAGTCCTTCGTCGTGATCGGCTCGAGCTTGTGGTCGTGGCAGCGGGCGCAGGCGATCGTGAGCCCCAGCAAGCCGCGACCGATCGTGTCGAGCGCGTTGTCGAGCGTGTCGTCGTCGACCTTCACGTCCTTCCGCCAGCCGATCGTCAGAAACGCCAGCGCCGAGAGCGTCCGAGGATCAGACGCGGTGTCGAGCTGGTCGGCGGCGATCTGCTCCTGGATGAAGCGGTCGTACGGCGTGTCGTCGTTGAACGCCTGCACGACGTAGTCGCGGTAGGTCCAGGCGAATGGCATCGTGTCCTCGTTGCCGCCATTGGCGCCGCCGTTGTCCGCGTAACGGGCCACATCGAGCCAGTGCCGGCCCCAGCGTTCGCCGTACCGCGGATCGGCGAGGAGCCTGTCGAGGAGCCGCTCAAACGCCTGCGGTGCTGCGTCGGCCTCGAAGGCCCGCACCTCGGCAAACGACGGGGGCACGCCGATCAGGTCGAGGGAAGCCCGACGGATGAGCGTTCGCCTGTCGGCAGGGGCTGCGGATGTGGTGCCCACCAGGTCGTCGAGCGCACTCGGCTTCGGATCGACCACCGGCTGGAAGGCCCAGTGCACCTTCGCGGCCGCGAGGTGCTGCTCAATCTTCGTCAGCGCGCGGGCGCCGGTGCGCGGGTCAGGCGCACCCATCTTCACCCATTCCTCGAGCGCGGCGATCTGCTCGTCGGTGAGCTTGCCGTCAGGCGGCATCTTCAGGTGGTCGTTCTCGTACTTGACCGCAGTGAGAAAGAGCGACTTCGCCGGGTCGCCGGGCACGACGGTCGGCCCGGTGTCGCCTCCCGCGAGCATCCCCGCCTTCGTGTCGAGCAAGAGGCTGCCGTTGTGCTCGGTGTCGGCGGCGTGGCAGCCATAGCAGTTGTCGACGAGGATCGGCCGAACCTTCGACTCAAAGAAGACGATGCCGGCATCGTCGGAGCCGGCGGCTCCCGGCTCAGCGGCCGTTAACCAGCCGCTGACTGGGACCGACAGCAGCATGCCGGCGGCCATCGCGGCCACTTTCGGCCACCACCGAGCCTGTGGTGCTGTGAGCATGCCGGCCATATTTCCCCTCAGGTCACCAGGGCCTTGGCCACGTGACCGTGAACGTCGGTGAGCCGGAAATCCCGACCGGCGTAGCGGTATGTCAGCCGCTCGTGGTCGAAGCCGAGCAGGTGCAGGATGGTTGCGTGCAGGTCGGGAACCGCCAACTGGTCGTGCACCGCCACCCCGCCGAAATCGTCAGTGGCCCCATACACCGTGCCCGGATTCGCGCCGCCGCCGGCCATCCAGACGGTAAAGCCGCTGGGATGGTGGTCACGGCCGATGCCCTTCTTGCTGGCGACGTCATTCCCGTCGGCCGTCGGCGTCCGGCCGAACTCGCCGCCCCAGATGACGAGCGTGTCTTTGAGCATATCCCGTTGCTTGAGGTCGGTGAGCAACGCGTGCAGGGGCTGGTCGCATTCGGCGGCGAGCTCACGGTGCCGCTCGTCGTTCATGTCGTGCGTGTCCCAGCCGTTGTGCCAGACCTGCACGAACCGCACGCCGTGTTCGACAAGCCGCCGGGCCAGCAGGAACTGACGCCCCTGCCCCTTGTCGCCGTAGAGGTCGCGAACATGCTTGGGCTCGCGGGACAGGTCGAAGACGTCGCCGGCCTCGACCTGCATGCGAAACGCAGTCTCAAAAGCTTGGATGCGTCCGTCGAGGATCGCCTGCTCGGGGTGTTTTGCGGCATACCGCTCGTGCATCTCCCGCAGCAGGTCGAGCTGCCGCCGCTGCTCGCGGAGCGAAGTCGAACCACTGCGAACATTCTCGATCATCCTCGACAGCGTCATGTCCTTCGTGGGAATGCCGGTGCCGCCACACCATGCTGGAAGGAATGCATTGCCCCACGGTCGGTCGCCGCCCCCGACGCTGCCATTGGCCGACAGGGCGATCAGGGCGGGGAGATTCTGATTGACCGTGCCCAGTCCGTAGACCGACCACGCTCCCAGGCTCGGCCGCACGCTGGCGAAGTCGCCCGTGTTCATCAGCACCTGCGCGACCTCGTGCACTGAGCTCTTGCTCTGCATCGAGCGGATCATGCAGAGTTCGTCAGCGTGCGTGGCCAGCTTCGGGAACAGCTCGCTGATCTCCATCCCGCACTGGCCATGCTTTGCGAAGGCGAAGGGCGACTGCTTCAGCTTTCCGGAGAGGCGATTGCCGCCCACGAGTTCGCCGGTGGCCTTCAGGGCCGACTTGCCGTAGTCCTTCACGACATCGTCGATCTGTTGGCCGTCATACTTCGCAAGCGCGGGCTTGGGATCGAACGTGTCGACCTGCGAGGGGCCGCCTTCGCAGAAGATCTGGATCACCCGCTTCGCCCTCGGCGCGAAGTGCGGCTGTCGGGCCGCCAGCGGCGAGCCGGCCGGCGCGTCGCCTGCCAGGCCAACTTCGTGCAGGAGCGTTGCCAACCCCAGACCGCCCAGCCCCAAGCCGGTGCGGGTGAGCAGATCGCGGCGGGTGACCAGTGAGCGAGTGCTGGAGCAGAGGTGGCGGTTCATGGCTTCGCTCATGGGAGGTGGACGCAACCCAGAAATTATACACCCGACAAGGCGGGCCGGGGCTATGGAAGCATCATGAATTCGCCGGAAACGAGCAGTACCTGCGCCAGTTCCTCCCAAGGACCCAGCGGGGCGGGCATCGCCTTTGGGTCGAGAAAATCGTGCCGGGCATCCCACCGCATTGGCATCCCAGGCATCGAGGGCATCTCGCGGCCGGGCATCGTGATCGTGGGCGACCAAAGGAAGCCGCTCTTGGTCGGGTCGACGTCGGTGAGGGCGACGAAGTCGATTGTGTCGCCCACGTCGCACTGCACGCCGTCGACCTTCGTCATCACGCCCTCAGTCGTCGCCCGCCACTCGCCGAGCAGGCCGTGGCGGCTGTGCACGATCCGGCATAGAACCGGCGGAGGGGTGGTCGGAGCCGCGGTGGCGGATGCGTCGCCGGCAGCCGGTGCCTGCGCACCAGAGGGAGCCGGTGCCTGCGCACCAGAGGCAGCCTGTTTTTGCGCACCAGCGGGAGCCGGCTGGGCCGCTGCGAACAGGTGGATCAGTTCGGCATCGATCCGCACCAATCCCTTCTCGGGCGCGGTCCAGCGGCGCACCGCCGCCTTGCCGGGCGCAGCCTTGCCGCCCTCGGGCGTGATTTCCATCGCCGTCACATCGACGTTGCCGACCTTCTGCCCCTTGACGATGGCACCCACGAAATTCGACAGCGACGTGAAGTTTTCCACGTTCTGAGAGTCCTCGCTGGAATCGGCAAAGCCGTACGTCCAATCGTCGGCCTCCGGCCTGACGACATCCTTCTCCGGGTAGCCCACCACGAAATCGAGTGCCCGCGCGAGCTCCGTCGGCGACGGCGACCGCTGCAGTGCCGCCTGCCAGAGCGCCCGCACTGCCGCCTCCATCGCCGATACCGCATCGGCCTGCGCGGCCGCATCCGCAGCCGGCTGCGGCGGCTGCACGCGGGCCACCAACGCCTTGGCGGCCGAGATCGTGAACGGGCTGTTCAACAGCCACAGCGACTGCGGGGCCAACGCCGACCGCGACCGGCCCGACGACGAGAACGTCGGCTCCGGCACGTCGAAGATCCGCATCACGGGCGTAAAATTCTTGCGATCAACCTTCGCATACACCGTACGCCGCCTCGCCTGGGCGTCGGCCACATCAAACGGCTTGCCACCCGGCTTCAGATCGATCGTGCCGCCCACCGCCAGCATGGCGTCGCGAACCACCTCAAACTCGACCGACCGCGTGTGAAACCGCCAGAGCAACCGGTTGTCGGCATCGATCGCCCGGGCGGATTCCGGCAACGCGGGTCCGGCAGGCAGGGCCGAGGCCTGCTGGTAGACATGCGATTGCATGATGATCGCGTGGAGTTTTTTGAGCGACCAGCCGTCGGCCATGAACCGGGCCGCGAGCCAATCGAGCAGCTCCGGATGGGTGGGCGGCTCGCCGCGGAGGCCGAAGTCGCTGGGCGTGCGGACGAGTCCCTGGCCGAAGTGCCACGCCCAGACACGGTTGACGATCACGCGGGCCGTGAGCGGGTTGGACGGGCTGGCGATCAGTTCGGCGAGCTGCTGCCGGCCGCTCTGGTCCTTTGGAAAGGGCTGCGCATCGGCGGCCCGCAACGCGGTCAGATATTGCCGCGGTGCTTCCACGCCGGGCGACTGCGGATTGCCCCGCACCAGCACCTTCGCGTCGAACGGCTTCTCCTCCCGCAGCGCCATCAGCCGGACCGGCGCCCCTGCATGCTCGATCAGTTTGTTGACGGCCGCCGTGGCATTCCGCCGCAGGCCGTCGGCCACGTCGCGCGACGGAAACAGCGGAATCTTATTGTCGACGAAGACAAACGGCGAATCGTCGGCGACGAGTACCTTCGCGATGGCCGCCTGGCTTTCGGCCTCGGGGATCGGCGCCGCCGCCTCCGCTTTGTGGACCCGCGCGATGGCACGCTGCTCCAGGTCGGCGATGCTGATGTCCTCCTCGTCCTCAGCCAGCACGCAGAGCTTGTCGAGCGACCCGCGAAACCGTTCGCCCCACAGCGTGTCGATCATGGCGAAGAGCTTGGTGTAGCGCTGAGCGACCTCCTGGATCGTCTGCGGCGGAACGTCGCCGCCGAACATCGCCGCCACGAGTTTGTGCAGGCCGCCATCGGCGTTGGCCGCGTAGGCCTTGCACATCTCCGGCGACTTCGCGGCGAATTCCGCGTCGGGCACCTCGGCGAGTTCCAGCCACGGCCTGAAGACCGCCTGGTTGCCCTTGAGCCACTTGTCTCGTTTCTGCACGAGCGATGAGTAGATGCTCGCATGCAGCTCGCGGGGCTTGAGAATCTCCTTGTCGACTCTGGCGTTGTTGTCGTTGACGGGCTTGTAGTGTCCGTCGCGGGCCGCGAGCAGGTAGTCACCCACGCGGTCGCGGAACGCCACCACCCCCTTCTCCGCCTCGAACGCCAGCACGCGAATGAAATGCTCGCGGGCGCGCCGGTTCTCCAGCTTGTAGGCCTCCCAGTCGGCGCTGGCCGGCTGGGGCTTGAGCGCGGGGTAGACCGCAGCCTCGTTGCAGCTCTTCAGGATTCCGTAGAGGCCGTAGTAGTCGACCGTGGGGATCGGCTCCAGTTTGTGGTCGTGGCAGCGGGAGCAACTCACCGTCAGGCCGAGCAGGCCTCGGGTGATGACGTCGATACGGTCATCGATCACGTCGTCGTCAATCCGGCCATTCGGCCGCCGGCCCACCGTGATGAAGCCGAGCGCCGCCAGTGCCGAATTCTCATCGGCCGAGACGGCGGTCAGGTCGGCCGCGATCTGCTCCACGACGAACCGGTCGAACGGTTTGTCTTCGTTGAAGGCCCGGATGACGTAATCGCGGTAGGTCCACGCGTAGGGGTAGGGCTCGGAATGATTGAAGGTTCCCCCTGCTCCATCGGCATAGCGGGCCACGTCGAGCCAGTGGCGGGCCCAACGCTCGCCGTACTGCGGGCTTGCCAGGAGTTCGGCCACCATCCGGTCGAAGGCGGTGGCGGACGGATCGGCCTCGAAGGCCGCCACCTGCTCAGGCCGCGGCGGCAGACCCAGCAGATCGAGCGCCGACCGGCGAACGAGCGTGCGAGCGTCGGCCCGCGGTGCCATCGACCAACCGCGTTCCTCCAGCTTCGCCTGCACGAAGGCGTCGATCGGAGTGCGCACCAGTTCCTTCGCCTTCACCTCAGGAGGCTGCGGCGCGGAGACGGGCTGAAACGACCAGTGCGACTTCCCGGCAGCGATCAGCCGCTCGATCGGAGAGGGCGTGCCACCGCCGGTGCGCGGATCGGGCGCGCCCATCTCGATCCACTTCGCCAGATCGGCGATCTGCTCTTCCGAGAGCGGCTCCTCGGGGGCGGGGGGCATCTCCAAGCCCTTCTCCTGCCGCACGGCCTTCATGAGCCGGCTCTCGGCGGGCTTGCCCGCCACGATCACAGGCCCGTGCTCGCCCCCTTTTTTCAGGCCCGCCGCCGTGTCGAGCTGGAGACCGCCGTTGGCGTCGACGGCATGGCATTCATAGCAGCGTTCCACCAGCAGCGGCCGGATCCGCTTCTCGAAAAAATCGACCTGCTCGGCCGGGATGGCCGGCGGCGGCTGGTCGGTGCCGACGGCAGACCGCCCACTGATCGCAGTCGCGATCGCGGCGATCACCCATGCTGTCCGCAGTCGGCGATTTTTCACGCAGCCCCTTCCACACAATTCCATGCCCGCATGCCCGCAATCCCGAGCCCGTCGCGTCCGCCACGGCGGCCGCGGACAGACACACCGTGCCAACACCTACGCGAAGAGTTGCTCGATCACGCGGCCGTGCACGTCAGTGAGACGGAAATCCCGTCCCGAGTGCCGAAACGTGAGCTTCTTATGGTCGAGCCCCAGCAGATGCAAAATCGTCGCGTGCAGGTCGTGCACATCGAGTGGATTCTCCACGGCACAAGCCCCAAAGTCGTCCGACGCCCCGTAGACCGTACCGCCGCGCACGCCGCCACCGGCCAGAAAGATCGTGAACCCGCCCGCATTGTGATCGCGACCGATCCCCTTCTTGCTCGCCACATCGTTGTTGTCGGAGGTGGGCGTCCGGCCGAATTCACCCGCCCAGACGATGAGCGTGTCTTTGAGGAGATCCCGCGCCTTGAGATCCTGGATCAGGGCGGCCATCGGCTGGTCGGCCTCTTTGCAGAGCGTCCGGTGCCGCGAGTCGTTTTCGTCGTGCGTATCCCAGCCGTTGTGCCAGAGCTGCACGAACCGCACGCCGCGTTCGACCAGCCGCCGAGCCAGCAGGCACTGGCGGCCCATGAACGATTCGCCGTAGAGCTTCTGCATGCCCTGCGGCTCGCGGGCCAGGTCAAACGCCTCGCGCGCCTCCATCTGCATCCGGAAGGCGGTCTCAAACTGGCCGATCCGGCCGTCAAGAAAACTGTTTTCTCCCTGCCGCTCGGCATGCTCGCGGTGCATGCTCTCCAGCAGGTCGAGTTGCCGCCGCTGTTCGCGGAGCGACGTGCTGCCGCTGCGAAGATGCTGGATCAGCTTGCCTGGGTCGAACTTGCCCGACTCGATGCCGCGGGTTGCGATGCCGGTGCCGGCCGTCCAGCCTGGGAGAAATGCGTTGCTCCAGTTGCGATCGCCGGACGATGTGGTGCCGTTGGCATGCAGCGACACGAAGGCCGGTAGGTTGCTGTTCTCCGAGCCGAGGCCGAATACGGACCATGCGCCGACGCTCGGCCGGATGAGCGCCGGGTCGCCGGTGTTCATCGCCAGTTGGGCGAGTTCGTGCACGCTGTTCTTCGCCGTCATGCTCCGCACAACACAGAGTTCATCGATCACACCGGCCATGTGGGGCAGCAGTTCGCTGACCTCGATGCCCGACTGGCCGTGTTTGGCAAACGCAAACGGGCTCTGCTGCAGCTTGCCAGACAGGCGGCCCATCCCCTTGGCCGCCTCGGGGGCATTGGCGATGTACTCCTTCAACACCTCCTCGATCGGCCGGTTGTGATATTCGGTCAGCTTTGGCTTCGGGTCGAACGTGTCGACCTGCGAGGCGCCCCCCTCGGTGAAGATGTGGATCACATGCTTGGCACGCGCCGCGAAATGGGGGCCGATGCCGCCGGGGCCCACACTGACAGAGCCCTGATCGGCAAGCAGTCCGCCGTCGGCCAAGAGGGAGGCCAGGCCGAGCGACCCAAAGCCCAAGCCTGTGCGAGCGAGCATCTCACGGCGGGAGACCGGCGAGCGGGCGCTGGAGCAGAGGTGGCGGTTCATGGCGGGCTCATGGGAGGTGGACGGATGGATCACAGACCGCGGTCAGCGAACGCTTTCCCTGCCATTGTCATTCATCGACATGCGGCAGCATGCGGCAGCATGCGGCAGCATGCGGCGTCATGCGGCGTCATCTGCCAGCATGCAGGGAGCACTCAGGCGGGCAGCACAACGCCCCCTATCATCACAGTTTACCACGCTGAGCGTACCACTTCTTTGAGGCCTGCGACAACGCGCAGGGCCCTTTGTTTCAGGCGGGTTTTTATCCCGGTTTTCCCAGCCGACTCCGCTCCGTGTGGCACTTGATGTGCGCAGGACCCCCGCGGGTCAAACACGGACTTTCTGCCCAATCTGCCCGTGGACAAAGTCCTCCATGCACTTTGTCCACTTAAAAACCTCCTGTTTTTTACGGGTTCTACGCACCCGCGACCGCATCGTGCGGTCCAACACGCGGTGTATCCACAGCCTGCTGTGCGTTCTCTTCTGAAGGAGAGCCCAATGGGTGACTACAAAAAGAGTGACTTGCGGGTCGGTTTCTGACCGTACTGTGAAGCTGAACTGTCTGGGTAGCCGTGTGA
>Ga0209829_10003023_pt1 | contig 12466 bp, 6 predicted proteins | sample C_140205_EF_Meta_FD_187311 | JGI IMG/M metagenome (GOLD analysis project Ga0209829, IMG submission 187311) | Freshwater microbial communities from Lake Croche, Canada to study carbon cycling - C_140205_EF_MetaG (SPAdes) (version 2) | ecosystem: Environmental > Aquatic > Freshwater > Lake...
GATGAGCTTCGGCACGTAGCGCTTCGGCCCCCCCGGAATCGAGACGACCGGTTCGATGACAAGGTCGTCGAGCCGGGCCAGGACATGGGAGAGCCCGTCAGGGCGGCCGCACCACCACGACTGCGGCGACGGAAGGAGCAACTCCTCGCCGAGGAGACGACGGGCAACGGCGGGGATGTAGCCCATAAAACCGGGTGACTCCACCAGCGCGCTGCCGAGCGGATTGGCCAGCGCCACGCGGCCACCGCGCACCGCCTGCACGAGCCCCGGGGTGCCGGCCAGAGCGCCGCTGTCCAACTCGAGCGGGTCGCATTCACGATCGAAGACGCGGCGGAGGAGGACGTCGATCGGCACGAGCCCGCCGAGGGTCTTCAGGCAGGCACGGTCCTCGCGAACGGCGAGATCGCCCCCCTCGACCAGTTGCAGCCCCAGGTAGCGGGCTAGGTAGGCATCCTCGAACCAGGTCGGGCTCGACGGCCCGGGGCTGAACAGCGCGATCCGCGGGACGTCCCGCCCGGTGTCGAGCGCCCGCAGCATCGACCGCAGACCGATGAAGAAGGGGGCCAATCGCTCCACGTGTGACTCGTGGAACGCCGCCGGGAGGAGTCGCGAGACGACGAGCCGGTTCTCGAGCGCGTAGCCGAGCCCGTGCGGCACGCCGGTGCGATCGCCGAGCACGTGCCAACGACCGTCGCCGTGGCGGGCGAGCACGGAGGCGTGGAGATGGAGATGACGCCCTCCCGGCAACCGAATGCCGTGGCAACAGCGGAGGAACGCCGGATGGCCGAGGACGAGCTCGGCGGGCACCACCCGTTCTTTGAGGAGATGCTGCGGGCCGTAGAGATCGGCGAGGAGGGCGTCGAGGACCCGCAGGCGCTGACGGATCCCTGCTTCGATTTCCCGCCAATCGTCGGCCGCGATGACCAACGGGATCGGATCGAGGACCCACGGACGCTGCCCCCCCTGGGCATCCTCGTGGATGTTGTAGGTGACGCCGTTGTCGCGGATCAGCCGCCGCGCCTGCTCCCAGCGCTCGGACAGCTCCGCTTGATCCCACTGCCGGAGAATCGATGCCAGCCGCCGCCAGTGCGGGCGCGGCTCGCCTGCCGAGGAGAACTCGTCGTGTGAGCCGGCTGGGACGCGGTACGACGCGAACGGATCGACCGGCCCGAGGGGCTCGGTTTCGGGGTAGGGCATCGGCAACAGAAACTCCGGAATGAACCGGAGTGTACCACGCACGCCGGTCAGCCACTCAATCGACGAGCGTCTCCTCCAGCTCGTCGACGAGGGAGGCGAACCTCGTCAAGCCCGTGGCCACCGGCTCCGGCCGCTCAAGATCGACGCCCGCATCGCGGAGCAGTTCGAGCGACCACCGCGAACAGCCACCGCGGAGGAACCCCAGGTAAGCGTCGATCTCCGCTTGGCCACCGCCGGCCACCCGTTCGGAAAGGGCGATCGCGGCCGACAATCCAGTGGCGTACTTGTAGACGTAGAACGCGCTGTAGAAGTGGGGGATCCGCAGGCACTCCAGTTCGAGCTGGTCGTCGATGACGAACCGGGGGCCGAAATAGGCATCGAGCAGTCCCCGGTAGAGACCGCGGAGGTGCTCGAGCGTCAGCGGCTGGCCGGCTTCGGCCGAGGCGTGTGTGAGCCGCTCGAACTCGGCGAACATCGTCTGCCTGACGATGGTGGCCCGGATGCCGTCGATCTCCCGGGCGAGGATCGCCGCCCGCTCGCGCGGGGTCCGCGCCTTGGCCAGGAGCGCCCGGGCGAGGAGTTGCTCGTTGAACGTGCTCGCCACCTCGGCGACGAAGATCGTGTAGCCGGCGAGCTGGTAGGGCTGGGCCTCCGCCGAGAGCCGCGTGTGCATCGAATGCCCCGCCTCGTGGGCGAGCGTGAACACGTGCTCGATCCCCTCCTCCTGGAAGTTCATGAGGATGTAGGGATCGGAATCATAGGTGCCGGAGCTGAAGGCCCCGGACTGCTTGCCGGCGTTCGGGTAGCGGTCGCACCACCGCCCCCTCAAGCCCGCCTCGAGGCGGCGGCGATACTCGGCACCGAGGGGCTCGAGGGCACCGACGACAAGCCCCACCGCCTCGTCCCAGGTGTGCCGCATGGGCACATCCTGGGCGAGGGGGACGTAGCAATCGTAATGGTGGATCTCATCGAGGCCGAGGAGACGGCGGCGAAGATCGTAGTAGCGGTGAACGGTGGGGAGGTGCGCGCGGACGGCGGCCACGAGCTGGTCGTACACCGCCACCGGAATGTTGTCGTTGAACAGCGCGGCGCCGACGGCGGTGGGATGGTGGCGCACCCGGGCGGCGTAGACATCCCGCTCCACCGAGCCGGAGAGGGCGGCGGCGAGCGTGTTGGCATGGGCGGCGTACTCGTCGTAGAGCTGGTGGAAGGCGGTCCGGCGCACGCCCCGATCGGCATCAAGGAGAAACGTCGTGAAGGTGGCGTTGGAGAGCTCCGACGATCTTCCCTGGCCGTCCACGACCGAGCCGAACTTCATGTCGGCGTCGGTGAGCTGCCGAAAGACCTTGGCGGCAGTCCCGGCGAACGTCCCCTGCATGGCGAGCAGTTTTTCCTCCCGTTCCGAAAGGACGTGCGGACGGGTGCGAACGAGCCGCTCGAGGCCGATGGAGTGGGGCGTCAGGATCGGCAGGTCGAGCCAAGCGGCGAGCGTCGCCGGATCGATGCCGAGGATCTCGGGCCGGAGAAAGCTCGTCTTCTCCGCCAACAACGTGGCAACATGCTGGAATCGCCCCACCATCCTCTGCGGCTCCGGAGCGGCCTGATCCTCGCTGGCCCGCAGATGGGCGTAGGTGCCGAGCCGGTCTCCCACCCGGTCGACCTCGATGTCATAGGCGAGGCAGCAGGCGAGATCCTCGGGCGAACGGCCGAGCGAGCCGGCGAAGGCGACGAATTGGGGGATCATCCCCTCCCAGGCCGCCAGAGCCTCTTCCCACTCCCCGTCGGAGGCAAACAAGCTGGCGAGATCCCAGGTATCCCCCACCGGTATGTCTCTGCGGGCCTTGAGGGCGCCGTCGGTATCGCTGCGGTCCATTCAGGGGAATCCTTTCAGGGGAACGGGGGAAAGGGATCATGGGCCAGACGCCGAGCCGGGCGCGGGGGGGTCGGCTGTCACAGCCGCCACACGGCGCTCCCCCAGGCGAGGCCACCGCCGAACCCGCACACGGCAATCGTGCTCCCGGGCCCGACGCGCCCCTCGCGCCAGGCTTCATCGATCGCCAGCGGAATCGATCCGCTCGAGGTGTTGCCGTAGCGGTCGATGTTGATGGCAAACCGATCGGCCGGTACGCCGAGGGCCTGCCGCGTCGCCTCGATGATCCGCAGATTCGCCTGATGGAGGACGAAGCAATCGATGTCGTCGAGCGTGAGGCCGGCGGAATCGACCACGGCGCGGAGATTCTCCTCGGCCAGGCGGATGGCCCACTTGAAGACGGCCCGGCCGTCCATCCGCATGAACTGCTCGCGCCGGGCCAAACCCTCGGCGCTGACCGGCTGGCGTGAGCCGCTCATCGGGCAGACGAGGAGGCCGGCACCGCGGCCATCGGACCCGAGCGCGAAGGAGAGAAGCCCGTGCTGTTCGCCCGCGGCAGGATCCTCGGTCCGCTCCAAGAGCACCGCCCCCGCGCCGTCCCCGAACAACGGCCAGGTCTTGATGTCGTCGGGATCGACGACGCGGGAGTTGGTATCGGCACCGATCACCAGCGCGTGCCGGCTGGCTCCGGTGGCGACAAACTGTGCGGCCGTGATCAGGGCGTAGACGAATCCCGCACAGGCCGCCGTCACGTCCATCGCCGGTGCCTCGATGCCAAGCCCCTCCTGGACGATGCAGGCAGTCGACGGGATCGACATGTCGGGGGTGAACGTGCCGAGGACGAGGAGATCGACGTCCGCCGGGGAAACGCCGCTGTTGCGGAACAGGTCGCGCCCCGCCGCTGTGGCGAGATCGCTGGTGGCCATCGACGCCGGCGCGTGCCGGCGCTCGCGGATCCCGGTCCGTTCGAGGATCCACTGCGCATCACAGCCGAGCCGGGCGAGGTCTTCGTTGGTGACGACTTCGTCCGGAACGGCATGCCCGACCCCGCGGAGCCGGAAGCCGGTGGTCCTGCCGAACCGCGACGCGCGGGGCGACGTGAGGATGTCAGACATCACGATCCGGCCGGTGGCACGGGCTCCGGTGTCGCGGGTGGCACCGGGGCATCGACAGGCGCGGCGGGCTCGGTGGCGGGAGCGGGCGCGTCTGCCGGCGGGGCGGTGTCCCCGACCGGGGCTGAAGGAGCCTCCTCCCCTGCAGGGGCCGGAGGTGCCGTGTCGGCATCGGCGGGGGCATCGGCGGCCGGCGGTGCGGCAGTCTCGACCGGGGCGTCTGCCGCCGGGGCGGGCTCCGCCGGCGGGGGTGTCGGTGCGGGGCGGGCTGTGGGGCGACTCAGGGGAGCCCCCCCACCGGCACCGAAGGGCAATCCTCCCCCCGGCGGCCCGGCATCGGCGGCATCGGTCCCCTTTGGCTGCACGACCGCGGCCCGATTGAGATGGATCTTCGCGAACTCCTTCGCCGGCACGATGTAGTACCAGTCGGCGAACCGGGCATTGAGGTCACGGACACGGCGCTGGGCCGCCTTCACCTTCGCGTCGTAGTCGTCCTGGCGCCGTCGGTTTTCCCGTTCCACGGCACGGCGCGCCTCGAGCGCTGCCTGGGCCTTGGCCTCCGCTTCGTCGGCCGCCTTGAGTTGATCGGCGGCATCCCCCTCGGCGGCAGGCTCCTTGCCGCCGGCCCCGGCTGGCTCGCCGCCGTCGGCCGGCACCTCCTCGAGGAGCGGTTTCTCGAGGAGACCCTCGTTGAATCGGGCCATGACGAGGAGATACCGCCCCGTCGACTCGTCCGCCACCACATCCCCGCCGGTGCCACTGCCCACGGAGGTGCCAGCACCGAACCGGAGCACGTATTCGACGCCGTCCTTCATCCCGACGATCGTCTCGCCATCGGTTGAGAGGATGTCGCCTGACTTCAGTGGCAGGAAGCCGCGCTGCTGCATCGAGCGCACCGCCTCCTCGTCGGCGGTGAACTTCTCCTCCGCCTTGAGCTCCGCGGAGAGGCCGGGCGGCTTGCGGACGACGTCGATGATCTTCAGGTCGCCAAGGGCGTTGCGCAGATCATTGAGACGTGGTGCGGCAAGCTCCTCCCCGTCGCCGAGGGTCTCGAGCTTCGGCTCGGCGCCGCCGGCGAAGGCCTCGAGTCCGACGAGTGTCCACTGCTGGTCCTTGTCGTTGTAGGCCACCTCGATGCGGTCCTTGCGATTCTGCTCGACACGGATCCTTCCCCCCGACTCGACCGCGCCGAGCGAGTAGTCGTCGACCACGGCGCGCCGCACGTCCCACGGCGAGAGCTTGAGGAGGTCCTTCTCGATCCAGTCGTCGAAGCGCGTCGTGAACTTCGAGGTGTCGATCTCGACGCGGTAGACCGGATCCTGCCCCGCCTTGCGCACGAACCGAAGCTTCTTCCCCCCGGCAGCGGACGACCCGGGCCGTTTGTCTTCCTTGCCGACGACGAGGCGCGCGAGCTTGCTCCCACCGGCATCGCGGATCTCGATCAGCTCGCCGACGCCGGTCATGCCCGGCTTGATCTTCTCCGGATCGGGCTCGATGACGCCGTAGGTCTCGTGATCGGCCGCCGACGTGCTGACGACGTCGAGCGACTCGAGATCGACCAGCTCCGTCGCCGCCGCGGCGAGGTGTTCCTTGGCATCAGCCGGATAGTTCTGGTGCGACGGAAGCACCCACACCCCCCCAGCCTGGATCACCTTGAACGGCTGCAGGGTCGCCAGTTCCTCGTCGTATTTGACCACCTCGAGGCTGGCGGCCTTCTGGACGTCGGCGAGCTCGGGAAAGAGGATCCGCTCCGCCTCGGGCTTCACCTCACGGCTCTGGTAGCGGGGCTGCGCGAGCCAGCCGAGGAGGAGCATGCCGGCCCCTCCGAGGAGAAACAGCGAGGTTTTCCCCCACGCGCCGCGCGTAGCCCCGCCGGCGTCCTCCTCCATTCGGCGACGAACCCGGGCGCCTGCTCCCCCAATGGGAAGGGACGGGGGAACGTCGTTTTGATCGTGATGATTCCGGGCCTTGTGGTCGTCTGCCATGATTCTTCTCTCCGGGGAACTGTCCCGTGTCGGTCGGCTCTCGTGTCGGTCGGCTCTCGTGTCAAAGGCGCCGACGGCCGTGGTCGCTCACCGCAGCCGCGTCTTCGCCACGCCCTCGCGCTCCTGGGCTCGGCGGCGGAAGTAGACGAAGAACGCCACCACCAGCGGCGGGATCGGCGGCAGGAGCACCGCCAGCCACTTTTGCCGGTCCTGCTCCTGTCGAACCTTGGCACCGAGTTGGCGTTCGACCTTCTCCATCTCGATGTCGCGCTGCCGGGTGAGCTGCTCGGTTTTTGTCTCCAGGCGCCGCTGCGCCAGCGCCCGCTTCGCGGCCAACTGCTGCATCATCTGCATCGCGGCTTGGGGATCGGCGTCGCCGCTGGCCTCGAGCTCCTTGATCTTCCGTTCGAAATCCCCCACCTCCTTCTCGAGTTGGCCGTTCGCCTCGCGTTCGGCGAGGTCGGCCTGCTCGATGAACTTTTGCCGCTCCGTGTCGGCCTGCTCCCGCGCGTCGGCGACGGTCGCCTCAATGCGCTCGAGCGTGCGGTGCTTCGGCTTCCGCTTGCGGATCTCGAGAAACCGCTCGTCGCCGGCGAGCGAGTCGAGGATGTTGAGGGCAAAGGTGACGTTGTCGAAATCGAGCCCGAAGACCTCGTCCTGACGGTTCCGCAAACCAAAGATCCGGCCATCGAGGAGATCGATGTCGGCGACGATGACGGCCTTCACCGGGGCCCCCTCGCTGCCGGCCGGTGGCCGGCGCTCGATCGCAGCGGCGAGGACCATCGCCTGCTTCCCCTGCTTCTCGAAGACCTGCAACTGCGCCATGTCGCCGCGGTTGCGCATCACTTGCTCAACCTCGATCGTTCCGGATCGCGTGCTCGTCTGGACCAGCGGCGTCCAGTCGACATCGGCGGTGTCGTCTTTCGAGACGGCGCCGGGGAAGGGGAAGAGGATTTCCTGGAGGCCGGCCGTCACGGCGCTGGTTTGGCTGAAGGAATCGGCGAGGCCTGACCCGAGGCCAAGATCGTTGTCGATAAACACGAACTCATGCGGCATCTGGAGCTTCGGATGGGGGTTGTAGTCTTGCCAGATGACGAGCGACCCCGCTCCCATCTGCCCCATCGCCGGCCGCCCCTCCCGCGCCGCGGGCTTCGCGCCGAGCACCTGCCAGAGGAGACCGATCTCCCCCTTCGGCTGCCCCTGGGGCTGGAACATCGCCATCGGTCCCCCGGGTCCGCGCCGCGGCTGGTCGGTCCCCGGGACGCCCGTCATGAGGACGGGGAGCGGATCCTCGAAGATCGCCACCGGTTGGCCCTCCCGCACCGCGGCGACGAGATGCCCCATCTGCTCCGGGCCGAGGGTCGACGGCTGGACCGCGAGGAGGACGTCGTATTTCTCGGTGATCGGCGCCGTGGCATCGACCTGGACGACGTCGTATTGCTTCTCGAGCTCGTCGACGATCGCCTGCCGGGGCCGCTGCTGGCCGGTCATCATGTCGACGCCGCCGAACAGATCGGCGTCGGTTGTGAGCACGCCGAGGCGCTTCCGCCCCTCGTTGCCCACGGTGGAGATCGAGCGGATCAGCTCGTACTCGACCGGCGTGCCCTTGTCGAAGAACGGCACAACAACCTTCTCGAGGCCGCTGGTGAAGGCACAGCCGAGGAAGATGTCCTCGTCGCGGTACGTGCCGCGGACCCGCGACATGACTTTCACCGGCTCGATGCCGAACTGCTGCCTGGCCAGGGCCGCGGCATCGGTCTTCGGCTCGGCCGACACCACCTGGACGTTCACCTTGCCACGGCCGAGTCGCTCGAACTGCCGGAGCATGTTGAGGAGCGTCAGCCGCGTCTGGGTGTATTCCTCGGGGACGCTCGGGCTGACGTAGGCGGTGATCTCCACGGGCCGGGGGGGATTGAACTCCGCCAGGAGCTTGCGCGTGTCGGCCGAGAGCGAGCTGATCTGCTCCGCGGAAAAGTCGTGGCGAACATCCATCGCCCGGCAGACGAGCACCGACCCCAGCGCCACTCCAGCCAGCCCCAGCGCCCGCAGCGCGAAATGGACGCCGAGCTTGGCGCCGTCGCGGCGCCCGGTCCAGTGGCGGCGGCCGATGAGCACCATGGCGATGTAGAGGGCCACGGCCACGATCCCGAGAAAGAACACGGCCGACGACACGCTGATGATCCCGCGGCCGAAATCGGAGAAGTTCTCCGCCAGACTCCAGGCCCGGACCCGATCGGCCATCTTCGGATCCATGACCGTCACCGCCTGATCGGCCACGGCGAGCGGCGCGTTGAGGATCAGCCCGAGGATGAAGGCGACGGTGAGGTTGCTGGTGAGAAAGCTCGCCACCATCCCGATGGCCAGCATCGACAGCCCGACAAACCAGTAGCCGAGGTAATTGGTGAGGAACAGGCCTCCGTCGGGGGTGCCCCAGCGCAGCAGGATGATGAGATTGCAGATGCAGGAGAACATCAGGGCGACGGTGTAGATCCCGACCGTGGCGAGATACTTGCCAAACACCACCTCCCAGTCGCTCGCCGGGATCGTCAGCAGCAGTTCGTCGGTCCCCTGACGGCGCTCGTCCGCCCACACGCTCATCGTGATCGCCGGGATGAAGACGAGGAGGATGAAGGGGAGATAGCGGTTGAGCTGGTCGAGATTGGCGAGGTTGGAGTTGAAGAACTCAGGAGGCCAAAAGGCCGCCAGCGACCCGAGCAGCACGAACACACAGATGAAAACGTAGCCGGTGGGACTGGAAAAGTAGGCGACGAAGTTCCGCTTGAACACCGCGTCGAGAACGTGCCAGTTCATGATGATTCCCCGGACTTGCTGTGAAACGGATCGGTTGAATGTCTTTGATCGATGCGGCCACCCCGGCCCGGGGTGGTGATCGGCAGGTGCCGGCCCGCCCCGCGGGGAACACCACCGCCCGGCCCCCGCCCGGCGTCACGTCGACCGGGTCATCTCGTAGAAGTGTTCGTCGAGCCCGCGGCCGTCTCGGACGAGGTCCCGGGGCGTGCCGTCGAACCGCTTCCGTCCCTCGGCGATGAGGATCACACGATCCGCCAAGGCGTCGACCTCTTGGAGGATGTGCGTGGAAAGGAGAATTGTTTTTTTCTCACCCAATCGGCGGATCGTTTCGCGCACCTCGCGGATCTGGTTCGGATCGAGGCCGCTGGTGGGCTCGTCGAGGATCAGCACGTCGGGCTCGTGGAGGAGCACCTGCGCCATGCCGACACGCTGCCGGTAGCCCTTGGAGAGCTTCGAGATCGCCTTGCCGATCACGCTCCCGAGTTGGCACTGCTTCACCACCGCCTCGATCCGCTCCTCCTTCTGCCGTTTTTTCATGCCCCGGGCATCAGCGAAGAATTCGAGGAGCGTCCGCGGCGTCATGTCGGGGTAGAGCGGGCCGTTCTCCGGCAGATAGCCGAGCCTAGTCGCCCCGGCGAGGCGGTCGGTCGACATGTCGTGACCGGCGATCCGCGCCGTCCCGGCCGACGGAGCCAGATAGCCGGTGAGGATCTTCATCGTCGTGCTCTTGCCCGCACCGTTGGGCCCGAGGAACGCTACGACCTCGCCCCGCGGCACGCGGAACGAGACATCCTCGATGGCGATGAAGGGACCGTAATACTTGCAGAGGCCATCGGCCTCGATCATGGCTTCTCCGCCAGGACTGTTCGTTTCAGACATGGCTGATGGGCTGCTGGACGGGTGGAGGGATGAGGAAACAACCCATTCTGGGGTGTGAAGCCCCCGCTGGGCAATCCCCCGCCCCCACCCGGCCTGACCGCGGGCCCGTGGCGGCCGTTGCGGCCGCTGCCCGGGAAGCCCGGTCAGGCGGGGACGGCACTCCCGCCGGGAAGTGGTTCGCGCCACGGTCCGGCGGCACCCCTCCGCCAGGCGACATGGCACAGCCAGTCGTCGAGCGTGGCGGGATGGTCACGACGGACATGCACGCCGCGGGTCTCCTCCCGCTCCAGCGCCGAGCGGATCATGAGCCGGGAGACTTCGAGCATGTTTTGGAGCTGCCAGCCGGCCGGGTCGGAGAATTGCCGCGGCAAGACATACCGGCACCAGCCCTCGACCGTGTCGAGCGCCTCGCTCAGCGAGTCTCCGATCCGCTCAACACCAACATGTCGCCACATCAGGCTGCGGAGGGAGTTGCGGATATCGGCCAGGTCGAGGGCGCCACGGGTGTCGGCAACGCGCGGGTTGGCAAGCGAGGGGACGCGGAAATCGTCGGGCGGCCCGGCGAGGATGTCGGCGCTGGCGGCACTCCCCGCCCTCGCGCCGTAGACAAGCCCCTCCAATAAGCTGTTGCTCGCCAGCCGGTTGGCGCCGTGAAGGCCGCTCGACGTCACCTCGCCGGCGGCGAACAATCCCGGCAGGGTCGTCCGGCCGATGGCGTCGACGACGGCCCCTCCGACCATGTAATGGGCCCCCGGCCGCACCGGGATCCGGTCCCGGGCGAGATCGAGACCGAACTTCGCACAGATCTGGGCCATCCCCGGGAACCGGGCGAGCACCCCAGCGGCATCGAGATGCGACAGATCGAGGTAGACGTTGGAGTGGTGGGTGCGGGCCATGACGACGGTGATCGCCCGCGACACGACATCGCGGGGGGCGAGTTCGGCGCGAGGATCGAAGTCGGGCATGAACCGGTGGCCATCGCGATCGACGAGCCATGCACCGGCACCGCGGACGGCCTCGGTGATCAGGCTGCGGGAACCGCCGGCGATGTAGAGGACCGTCGGATGGAACTGCATGAACTCCATGTCGCGGAGCTCGCACCCGGCGCGCCACGCCAGCGCCATCCCGTCGCCGACGGCCCCCTCGGGATTGGTCGATTCCCGGTAGAGCTGGCCGGCACCCCCGGTGGCGAGGATCGTGCGCCTGGCCCAGACGAGCGTCTTGCCATGCGCGCCGTTCCACACCAGCGCCCCCCGGCAGATCCCTTCGTGCGTGAGGAGGTCGATGGAGAACGTGCCGGGCCACATCGCGATGTGGTCGAACCCCCGGACCCGCTCGATGATCGCCCGCATCACCTCCCGGCCGGTGGCGTCGCCAAGGGCGTGAACGATCCGGTGGTGGCTGTGCCCCCCTTCACGGCCTAGTTCGAGCAGGCCGTCACGTTCGTCGAACTTTGTCCCCCAGGAGATCAGCTCGGCGATCCGCTGTGGCGCCTCGCGCACGACCGAATCGACCACCCCGTCGTGACACAGCCCGACGCCGGCCACGAGCGTGTCGGCGACATGGTTGTCGAAGCGATCCTCCGGATCGACGACCCCCGCGATCCCCCCCTGTGCCCATTGGCTCGACGAAGTCAGAAGATCGTCCTTCGTGACGACGGTGACCGAAAGCGAAGGGTCGACCGCCAGCGCGGCACGGAGCCCGGCCACACCTCCCCCGAGGACGAGGACGTCGGTGAAACAGTGCTGGACTCGCTTCGGACCGAAGGCGACGAGGTACCGCGGGCCATCGAACACCTTGGTCATTCTCCGGTTGTCCCCTGGGTATAGGCCTTGAACTGCTCCCGATATTCGCTCGGCGGCCGGCTTCGTCGCCCCTCCGCCTGCCCCCCCTTTACGTCCGCCGGCACATCCCGGCTGCTGCGGGCCCCCTCGGCCCGCAGACCGAGGCTCCGCACCGCCCGATCAAACTCGCTCCGTTTGACCGGATCATTGCTCTTTTCGAGGGACCGCATCGCCTCCCATCGCTGGAGGAAGGCCCGCGCCTGATCGCGCGTCCAGCCGAGTTCGTCGAGAAGATCCGTCCTCCCCTTGTCGAGATCATCCTTCAGTGCCCGAACCGCCAGATCGGCAGCGTTGCGGGCATGCGCGGTGTCCTGATCCCCCCACTCGGCTTCGGTCTTGGGGGCGTCGCCGCCGCGGCTGGGCTCCTTGTCGGGGGCTGTTCCATCGCCATTGGACCATCCGCCATTCCCCGTCGGGCTTGCGGCCGATCCGGGTTGTCCGTCGGGCGGTTGGTCGGGCTCGGCCCCGCCGCCCCCTTCCTGATCGCCTTCCTTCGCCCCGCCGGCCTGGGCATTTCGTGGCGGTGCTTTGGGCCCAGGCTGAGATGGATCGCTGCCGGGTTTGGCTTTGCCGCCAGGCTTCTCTCCTCCCTCACCCTGCTCTCCCTCACCACCGCTGCCTTCTCCTTCGCCCTGCTGGCCTTCACCCTGCTTCCCTTCACCCTGCTTCCCTTCACCCTGCTTCCCTTCACCCTGCTTCCCTTCACCCTGCTTGCCTTCACCCTGCTTCCCTTCACCCTGCTTCCCTTCACCCTGCTTCCCTTCACCC
>Ga0209829_10003024_pt1 | contig 12464 bp, 6 predicted proteins | sample C_140205_EF_Meta_FD_187311 | JGI IMG/M metagenome (GOLD analysis project Ga0209829, IMG submission 187311) | Freshwater microbial communities from Lake Croche, Canada to study carbon cycling - C_140205_EF_MetaG (SPAdes) (version 2) | ecosystem: Environmental > Aquatic > Freshwater > Lake...
ACAGTGGACGTTCCGAGCAAACCCTTAACCGTCTTCGTGAGAATCCGTTCGCCGAAGCGTGACAAGGTTGTCGTCACGGCATCAGCACCAGCACCCTCCTTCATAACCGCAAGCGCCGTGTCAGCCCCCCACGTCAACTCAACCGGGCGAGTACCACCAGCGATCGTGCGCACGCGGCCACCGGCGTCGTGTGTCAGCGTCACCTTGGTCTTACCGGTTGCGTCACCGGAGACCAGCGGATCTGTGGTCGACACCAACCGGCCTTGATCGTCGTGGCAAGACACGTAGGGGACACCGGCACGCGAACCACCAGTGCGCAGAATGTCGGCACCAGCATTGGGATAAGCCTTAGCTGCAGGTCCGCAGGAAGCATCCTGAGCATCCGCGTAGTCGTAACGGTAATTTGTGTCGGTGCCAGCCACGCCATTGTTTGTCGTGGAGATCAGCACCTTGGTCATACGCCTCGCAGCGTCATATTCGTAGGAACGGTCCTCTGTGAATTTTGACGGTGACAATTGGCTAGTGGCAACCGAGCGGATGCGGCCAAAAACCGTGTAGTCGATTGTTTGCCTAAAGTCATAGTTGCCGCCACTGGTGACTAAGCCCGAAGGTTGACCACTGGGCGCATATGTCAGTGATTCGGCAATTGTTCCTGCGGCATAGGTGATGTCTTCTACTCGCCCGGTCGCGTACTTGTACGTAACTTCAGCAGCCACTCGGTCATTGACGACAACGCGAGTCAACTGACCATCTACCGGTCGATAGTCGTAGGTGCTTGTAATGGAGGGTCGCATCGCGTTAGGCGGCTGCATAGCGACACTGGCTTGATCGTCCAAGACCGTGTAGGTCGTGAGCGTCGTGGTGCCGCTCTCATCGACGTAACGCACTGGCAACCCATGCAAATTCACGGTTGTCACAGTCGTCACAGAGACACCCGGCTCTACCGGCGCGGCCGGACCATGCTGGACCGTCGTGCGCAACGTCAAGGGGTCACCATCGACGGCTGGCTCTACTGTCGTTCGTTCAATCAGCGCTCCAGAGTTGCTCCATACGCTCGCCGAACGCAGCGATCCGTCCTCGAGATACTCCATGCATGATGTTTGAGTACGACCAGCGTCTCCCGTGAGAACTTGAGCGATAGGGCGACCCGAGATGTCGTAGTACGTCGTGATCTTCATGCTGTCGACGCGGGTGACGGTGCGCTTCTGGCCGGACATTTCGGCCATTGCGGTTCCGCAGAGGCTCGGCTCAGCGATTTGCCCAGACGAAGGCCAGTAGGTCGTCTCCTGAACCTGACCACCCGGGCTGACTGTGGCGATCTGACGCCCCCACTGATCGGCAGCCGGGTTGCTTGGCTCATAAGCCATGGTCGTTTTGATGCCGCCTGGAGCCGAATAGGTGGTCGGCGATTCAACGGCCGGATTTTCGTAGCCGACATCTACTGCCGGGGCGCGAACGGATCCAGAGTAGGTGTCGTTGAATTCCACGTGTGTTGCTCGCTGAAACCCTGGCTCTACCTGAGTCGCAGGGACCAAGACCGGAGTCGCATTCGCCGGTGCAGCCTTAATCGAGACAAATCCGCCCGCGGCCGGAATCTCCGACATCTCGATCGTGATCTGCTTTGACCCACTCGCAAGATTAGGAATAGTGCAGCCAGGCAGCGGACATACGACCGGGCCAATCATCACGGTGAAGCGAAGACCCGGTTTGTTTGCAATCTCGAATTTCCATCCGCCGACGCCCTCACGCGCCGCCTCGTCATCGTCGGTCTTGGAAGGAGTCCACTTTGCAGTCAGCCTCGCCGAATACGCCGCAGACTTAGCGGGCGTAACGATATCGAGGCCAGCATCAAAGGAACGTGGCTTCCAGTACTGACGCTCGACGATGTCGCCGAGGAATTTCGGCCCTTGGAAGACATCGGCCTTGAACCCCTGAATCGCTACATCCTTGCCGTTCTTGGGTGTTGTGTCATAGGAGATCTGCTGCTCCATGCCCGCCCGTGACGGCTGACTTGGATTGACAATGAATGGACCCTTCTCGCTAATGAGCGAACCCGTTGCGTCGGTCTTGTACGTCGTTACTCGCCCGAGTGGATCAACAGTGCCCACGACCTGACCAGTTTCGGGATCAATCTGCGAGGCAGACACAGCCTGAGCCTTGTCTTTGGACTTCAGCGACTCGTAGGTGCGACTGTCAATCCAGTACGTGATGCCCATGTCGAAGCCGCCACCAACTGATGTCACAGACGCCTGGAGTGGATCGGATGAAGTGATCGTGGTCTCTGTGATGGGCGGGAAGGTGATGCGATTGGTGATGAAGTTGCCGCCCACAGATGCAGGCGCATCCTTAAGAACGAATCCTCGCCCTTTCGCGTCATATTCCACTCGCGCCAGTACGTTCTTTGCCTCTGGGTTCACCGTGGCGACTTGATTAACAAGCGCTGCTCGAGTTGAGACGAGTCGACCCACGGAGTCCCAGCCCAAAGAGGTGCCTTGGTTGCCCGGGTCCTTTATCAACGCGATCTGCGGGGCGACCAAGCCTGTCGCCACATAACCAAAGTCAGTGACTTGTCCGCCCGGGTAACGAATCTGGCACAACATCCCGCTCGGTGGTGGTGCGAATCCATTGCCCCAAGACGAGCTCGGGCATTCGTCAGTCCCTGCATACAACAATTTGATGCTTCGCCCAGAAGAGGCCACGACCTCAATGAGGCGATCCCCGTTCCATTTCATCCGAGCAATGGGCTGATCCTGGGCGACAACAGAGACGGCCTTGCCATTGCGGAACTCTGTGACCATGCCGTCTACATCAGTGAACTTCCATACGCGCTCGGAACCTCCGCAAAGCGACAAGGTGTTCGAAAATCCTGGCACGGCTACACCACCAGTGACCTGCTGATAGATGCCCGACTCGTTACGTTCGAAGGTCAACGCAGTGCCGTCCCAACCGCGCATAAACACAGCTGACGGTGCCGAACTAGTCGCGATGGAATCACAGCCCACGGGTTCGCTTGCGGCGCGCGTCGCCTTGGCTCCGTATTCCGTCAAAATAGCCCACGGTGAGCCATTGTTGACGCCAAGCTTCCAGCCAGCAGGCAAGCCCGGGGTGGCCTGCTGACGCGCGACCCAAGACAGGCCCACAGCAACACCATCCGTGGGTGCTGGAAGCGAAGGCGATCCCCAGCCCCACTGCACTTCTCCCGTGATCACTGAAGAACTGATGCCACCGGATGAGGCCGAAGGACCAGATCGTTTGGATGAGGCAGCGACGGCAAAACTTCCGAGCGCCTGCCAGGAGGCTGCTTGGGGGTTGAATCCAAAGACGGCATAGCCGTGTCCGGGAGACAAAGTTGTGGTGATGCGTGCCCAGCCATTGTTCAACGTGCCAGACCATACGTAGTTGCTATCGACACTGCTCGCCTGTCCAATCGACACATCAAAGATCTTGACGTCGACTGAAGCGTCGTCCTTGCGATCGGGCACATTGAGAAACGGAAATTGCGGGTTGAAGACCCTGCCGTCGGGGAGAGTCGCGACCGACGGGGGCAACTCTGCGACAAGTGGACCAGTTGCTTTTTCGACGGCGATGGGGCCAAGAGTCTCAACCCCTGAGATGCTGCCGCGAAGTTTGGTGGGCGCAGCGGCAGGTGCCGCAGCTTGAGCCGGTGCGGTGATCTCGCCGGGCAGAGCGCTTGCTACGAGAGCAACCGCCGCTGCCGCGGCGAGAACAAAAGCAGGTTTCACGCCACGGAGTCGATTTCACCCGCGAGCCGGATCGTCCATGTGACGTTTGCGCTCACCGTCTGGGGTGCATCAGTGGTGACGTTTTGCACCTTCAACTGCGAGTCCATCCAGTTCTGGCCGGGAATCGGCGTCCAGGTGAAGTACGCCGAGGAGGTTACGTCCTTACCGTTGGCGTCCTTGCCCGTGGGGAACACTCGGCGTTCGCGTTGCCCCTGATCGGTCGGCACTGCCCAGACCGTAGGCACAAAGCCCTGGATGCAGGCGTTGTTACGCGATGGCTTCAGATCGTTCCAGTACTCGCCGCTCGTGCAAGAACCGGAATTGTCATCGAAGTTGCCCAATTGGTAGCCGACCTTAACCGTGCCCGAGGGACGTTCCATTTCCTCGCCCGTCACCGGATCCACCGGCCATGTCCACGTGCCATCGGTATCGGCGGTGAGCCGGTATTCCATGACCTGCCGCGAATCGGCGATGCTGCCCCAGCCGGAGAGCACGAAAGACTGCCCACCACCAGGGATTGTGTACGGAGAGGGCAACTCGAAATCAGAAGGCTTGCTCGGCTTGGTAAAGCGAGACTGACGATAGCCACTTGGCCAAGAACCAGAGATGTTCGCATCAGTGATCCGCCATGACAACTTGCGGGTCACTGAGCGCTTCGGAGTTTCGGTCGAGTACTTCGCTGGGATCACGATCGTTGCCGTTGACGAGATCAACGTTTTCATCGCTGGTGCCCATGCATGAGTCTCGAAACGGATCGAACGCTTCCACGGACCCTGATACATCAGCTGGTAACAACCCAGTGTGCTGTAACGAGAGGTAGTGGTGCACCCGCGACCGGTACGTGGCTCTGAATTGCCGTAGTACGTCATGTCCCAAAAGTGGCGGACCCGTGAATCCTTGAAGACTTCATCCTCACACGCAGGTGCCTTTCCAGCTCGAGGATCGACTCCCTTGCTCGAGTCGCTTCCTACGAATCCAGAGCCGGAGTTGGTCGTGCTCCATGAGTAGCCTGAATCGCTTGCCCCAGGTGTTCCACGACAGGTGAACTTCACATAACCCTTGGGGCCTTCATAGGAATACTCCTTGGGAATCCCCCACCACTTCTCCACGCCTACACGCACGGGGCTGCCGTTGTAGCCGAAGGCGGAGGCAACGTCACTCTTGCCTTGTCCGATGGCGTACATGATGTTCGTCTGGCAACCGACGTTGTCCATGGTGCCCCACCAGTGATCCGCGTCGAATCTCGATCCGGACAGGATCTGCTTGGCATCGGTCACGGCGCCACCCTCCATGTAAGGGGTGCGCTGCCCGAGCCACACATCTGGGGCCTCCGGAGTCACAAGTCGATAGGCATCGGCGCCAACTCCCGCACGGGGTCTTACGGCATTCGGATATTTATCCGCCAGCGATTTGGGCAACCACTTGCTAATCGTGATGCCTCGCGGGATGTCGTTCTGGAGCATGCCAAAGGAGATCGGAGAACTCCCCACGACACCAGAGTCGTATTCCTCCCAGCAGCCAGTCACCTGATCGGTCGGACGGGCACTAGCCACGCCCGGCGTCAACAGGCCGGCGCTCAACCCAATGGCACAGGCGCCCAAGGTGACAAGCCGATAAGACCTCTTCATGGACCCTCCTAGGTCGTAGCGGGGCCGCCAGCGCCCTCAGCAGACAAAATACTGACATCCGGTGGCCGGAGGCAACCGATAGACCCCGATCCGGACGTACACTCGCAGAATGGGAGCCCTTATCGCAGTCATCGTGATCGTCGTCATCCTCATCATCCTCGCCCTCGTAGTCGTGGGGCAGTTCAACAAACTTCGGCGTTTGGATCTACTGAGCCAGGGTGCATTCGCCGATATCGACACCTTGCTCACCAAGCGGGCCGACCTAGTGCCCAATTTGGTGGCCACAGTGCAAGGCGCCAAGGAGTTCGAAGCCGGCACTTTGACCGCCGTCACTCAGGCGCGTTCGATGAGCGTGCAGGCCAATAGCGGGTCAATGGGAGACAAGGCTGCTGCCGACGGCATGCTCACGGCAGCGCTGGGCAAACTCTTCGCGGTCGCGGAGGCGTACCCACAGTTGACCGCCACCGCTAACTTCCAGCAGCTTCAAGGACAGCTCAGCGAAATCGAAGGGCAGTTGCAGTTCGCGCGTCAGTACTACAACGACTCCGTCGTCGCACTCAACACGGCCGTACGCACCATCCCGTCTATGTGGTTTGCGGGCATGGCGAAGGTGACTGTGCGCGAGATGTACAACGAGCCGGACGAGGGTCGCCGTAGCGCACCCAAAGTCCAGTTCTAATGCGCACCGCCCAGCGCTGGGCGGTAGCGGCCCTCGGCCTCACTATCACCGCTCTACCGATAGCGATCGCCGCGCCCGCTCAGGCCGCGGAGAACATCACGGCATTCAGTGTTCAAGCTCAGATTAACGCTGACACGACGCTCGATCTCACCGAAACTTTTGCTTGGGACTTTGACGGGAACTACAAACACGGGGTCTTCCGCGCAATTCCGATTTACAGCGCACTACCTGACGGCTATCGCCAGTACTACGACATCAACGTGTTGTCCGTGACCCAGGACGGCAAACCTGCGAGGGCGTCCCAATCGGTTGAAGGTGCTTACCTTGTCGTCAAGATCGGCGATCCCAACGCCACCATCACGGGGACGCATTTATATTCGATCGACTACACCGTCGGTGGCGCCCTCACCACTATCGCGGCGAACGACACCAACCTACCCGCGGGAGTGAGTGCCGGTGACGCAGAGTTGTACTGGAACTTCATTGGAACCCAGTGGGACGTATATATCCGTTCAGCGAAGGCGACCATCAGCGGACCGGCAGCGCCACTAGGGACGAAGTGCTACACGGGCACCAGCGGTTCCACGAACAGTTGCACGATCACAACCAACGGCGACTCGGTCACACTCGGGCCAGAGATACTGAGGCCCACTGAGGCTTTGACTGGCGTGATCGCTTATTCCCCCAACGCATTCACTGCACCCATCACCCCCGATATTCGCAAGGGTCCGGGTGCGCAGGCGCTGTCCATCGCGCTCATCACGATTCCCGTCGCGCTGCTTCTCGGTGCGATTCCCATCTTCATCGCAATTGCCACTCGTCGTCGCAATAAGGGTGCAGATATTGCTTTTGCACCCGTACGCTACGGACCACCCGACGACCTTCGACCGGCAGAAATCTCTGCTGCATGGGCGGGCGAGGTAGACGGTCGTGCCCTCACAGCGACGGTGCTGGACCTCACCGCTCGTAAACACGTCACCGTGGCACAGCAGGGACACGACCAACTCCTGATCACGTGGCGCGGCGAAGCCACCGATCTTCGACCTTGGGAAAACGAACTTCTCGCTGCCGTGCTCAAGGGGCAGCCGCAGGCAACGCTGGGGCATTACGACCCAGAAGTAGCAGCCGCTGTCACGGCGACCAAGATTCAACTCATCAACGACGCACTCACGTCGGGCCGACGCAATCCTGATGGCGATAAGCCCGACCGGCCATGGAAGAGCTTGCTCGCGATTGGCGGTGTCTTGAGCGTCATCGTGCTGGTCATTTCTATTTGGGGTGGAGTTCCCGTCCTTGCGGCTGCTGTCCTTCCCTTTACGGCGATGGCCGCTATCAGTGGTGGCATTGCGGCATGGATCACGCCGCGTATGCAAACTCGAACCTCAGCGACGTTCCTTTCTGAGGTTGAGGGCTTCCGGCGTTTGCTCGACACCGATGCTGCAGCGGCTCGTCGAGAGTTCGTCCAAAAACTTGGACTGACCGATGTCGCCGTATTTGCGACGATGCTTCCTTATGCGGTTGTCTTTGGGCTCTCAGAATCGTGGGTTGGGGCATTCCCCGATCTGACTCCTGAGCAATTGCACGGCATCGGCTACAACGTCGCTGGCACGTACCTGCTCTGGTCGATGGTAAACACATCGACCATGGCACTCACGTCGAGCACTACTGCGCCCCAACGATCGGGCGGCTCGGGCTTCTCCGGTGGATTCTCAGGCGGTGGAGGCGGTGGCGGTGGAGGCGGATCGTGGTGAATCAGCCCTCGACGCCGAGCCGTTCGAGGAGTAGTTCGCGTACGCGACCCGCATCAGCCTGACCGCGTGTGGTCTTCATGACTGCGCCCACGATGGCACCGGCCGCTTGCAATTTGCCGCTGCGAATCTTCTCTGCCACATCAGGTTGCTCGGCAAGTGCCGCATCGATTGCCTCGAGCAGTGGGCCGTCATCACTCACGACAGCAAGACCGCGCGCTGCCACAACCTCGTCAGGTGATCCTTCGCCGGCAAGTACGCCCTCAAAAACCTGACGAGCGAGCTTGTCGTTGAGCGCGCCGGACGCGATGAGTTCCTCCACTCGCGCAATGTGAGCTGAAGTCACGGGCAAGTCAGCCGGCTCAACCCCACGCTCGCTCGCTGCCCGGGTGAACTCACCCGACCACCACTTGCGAGCCGCATCAGGAGCGACTCCAGCTGCAACAGTCTCTTCGACGATGTCGAGAACTCCAGCGTTGACCAGCGTCGCCATTTCGAACTCACCAATGCCCCATGCCGCAGCCAAACGGGCACGACGCACAGACGGCTGCTCGGGGAGAGTGAGCCGCAGCTCTTCCACCCACTCGCGCGATGGCGCGATGGGCACAAGGTCTGGCTCAGGGAAGTAGCGGTAATCCTCCGCCTGCTCTTTGGACCGGCCTGGTGTGGTGGTGCCGTCCTCTTCTTGGAAATGACGAGTCTCCTGATGCACTCGACCGCCATCATCGAGCACCGCCGCCTGACGTTCAATTTCAAAGCGCACTGCGCGCTCGACGGAGCGCAACGAGTTGACGTTCTTTGTCTCGGTGCGAGTACCCCACGGATCGCCGGGGCGATTGAGCGAGAGGTTGGCGTCGCAACGCAGCGAACCCTCTTCCATCTTCACGTCGGAGACACCCAGCGCACGCATCAGATCGCGCAGCTCGGTGACGTAGGCACGCGCAACTGCCGGGGCCAGTGCACCCGTGCCGACAACTGTCTTGGTCACAATCTCGACGAGTGGAATCCCGGCGCGGTTGTAATCAACCAGGGAATAATCCGCTCCACGGATACGACCGGTAGCACCGCCTGCGTGAAGAAGCTTTCCGGTGTCTTCTTCCATGTGGACGCGCTCAATCTCGACTCGTACGACCGCTCCGTCGACAGTGACGTCGAGGTAGCCGTCGGTGCAGATCGGTTCGTCGTACTGACTGATCTGGTAGTCCTTGGGCATGTCTGGGTAAAAGTAGTTCTTTCGGGCCATCCGGCACCACTCGGCAATCGAGCAATTAAGTGCGAGGCCAATACGGATGATGGATTCGATCGCGGCACGATTTGCGACGGGCATTGCTCCAGGGAGCGCCAGACACACTGGGCATACCTGCGTGTTCGGCTCAGCACCAAAATTTGTGGAGCACGAGCAAAACATTTTCGATTGCGTACCGAGTTCGACGTGCACTTCCAAACCAATCACCGGTTCGTAGCGCGACAAGGCCTCGTCAAAGGGAACGGTCTTCATAGCTCGGGTGCCTCCTCAATGAGCAGATGACCCCATCTATCGACGAGTGCCGCCTCGACGGCCGCGCCAGCACGGTAGAGCCGGTCATCACCCATCGGCGGGGCCATGATCTGCAGGCCCACTGGGAGACCATCTTCCGGCGCGAGGCCAATCGGCAGAGACATCGCGCAGTTGCCCGCGAGGTTGACCGGGATCGTCGCAATGTCATTGAGATACATGGCCACCGGATCATCGACCTTTTCGCCGATCTTGAAAGCAGTGGTCGGCGCAGTCGGTGAGATGAGCACGTCGACCTTTTCGAAGGCTTCCGTGAAGTCGCGTGTGATAAGCGTACGGACCTTCTGTGCCTGTCCGTAATACGCGTCGTAGTAGCCCGACGAAAGCGCATACGTGCCGATCATGATGCGGCGCTTGACCTCGGGCCCAAATCCAGCCTCGCGAGTGAGCGCCATAACTTCTTCGACTGAACGCGACCCGTCGTCGCCGACGCGCAATCCGTAACGCATGCCGTCGAAGCGCGCGAGATTGCTCGAGCACTCACTGGGCAGAATCAAGTAATAAGCGGCGAGCGCATATTCGAAGTGTGGGCACGAGACCTCGACAACTTCGGCACCTAGTTCGGTCAGAATTGCTACTGCTTCGTCGAAGCGCTGTTGCACACCGGTCTGATAACCGGCGCCCGAAAGCTCGCGCACCAGTCCAACCTTCATCCCTCGCACATCTGCGTTGAGTGCCGCTGCAACGACATCGGGGACAGCCGCATTGATCGACGTAGAGTCACGCGGATCATGACCCGCAATCGCCGCATGCAAAAGTGCCGTGTCGAGCACATTGCGCGCACACGGGCCCACCTGATCAAGTGACGAGGCGAGCGCGATGAGTCCGTACCGCGGGACCGCACCATAGGTTGGCTTGACCCCTACCGTTGCGGTAACTGCCGCGGGCTGACGGATCGAGCCGCCAGTATCGGTGCCGATGGCCAGTGGTGCTTCGAATGCCGCCAGTGCTGCTGCTGAACCACCACCGCTACCTCCCGGGATGCGATCAAGGTCCCATGGATTGTGCGTCGGGCCGTAGGCGGAGTGCTCAGTGGATGAGCCCATCGCGAACTCGTCCATGTTTGTCTTGCCCAAAATCACGATGTCGGCCGCACGTAAACGCTCGACAACCGCCGCGTCATACGGCGGAATCCAGCCTTCGAGAATCTTCGAACCAGCAGTGGTCGGCTGGCCCTTCATCGCTAGCACGTCCTTTAGCGCGAGTGGCACCCCAGCAAGCGGACCGAGCTTTTCACCGGCCGCGCGCTTGGCGTCAACACGCTTGGCCGCCGCAATCGCGCCGTCAGTGTCGACATGAAGAAACGCATGCACGCGCTCATCGACAGCCGCGATGCGATCGAGGTGCGCCCGAGTGACTTCCTCGCTACTCACTTCGCCCTCGGCGATCGCGGCGGCGAGGACGGAGGCGTTGTTGCGGATGAGGCTCACAGTCACTCCTCATCCAGAATGCGCGGAACCCGGAATCGGTCGTCCTCTATCGCTGGCGCTGCAGCAAAGGCCGCCTCACGGTCGAGGCCAGGGCGCGCTACGTCGTCGCGGAAGACGTTGAGAAGCGGCACCGGATGAGACATTGCCGGCACATCGGCGGCGGCAACCTCCCCCACTCGGGCAACCGACTGCAGGATCACGTCGAGTTGCTCGGCGTAATGGTCGAGTTGGTCCTCGGGGATGGCCAACCGAGCCAAACGAGCCAGATGGGCCACGTCGGCGCGGCTAATGGAGGTCACTCGTCAGAGTCTACTGGGGTCCCTAGTAGCGCCCGGAATCCGTCGACATCTAGGACCGGAACGCCGAGTTCGATTGCCTTGTCGTACTTAGAGCCCGGTGAATCGCCAACGACTACATACGACGTCTTCTTGGATACCGATCCGCTGGCCTTGCCGCCCCGGGACGTCACGGCCTCGGCGGCTTCGTCTCGTGAGATCCCGGCCAAGGTGCCGGTGATGACAAAAGTGAGTCCGGCGAAGGGCTGCGGCCGGTCTCTTTGGCTTCATCACGCATGCGCACGCCCGCCGCGGCCCACGTGGCCACGATGTCGCGATGCCAGTCGTCGGCGAACCACTCCACGACCGCCTCGGCGATGATGGCGCCTACGCCATCGGTCAGCGCTATCTCCTCGGCCGAGGCGCCTGCAAGGGCTTCAAGTGAGTCGAACTCGCGCGTGATGGCTTGAGCCGTCGGCGGCCCAATGTGTCGAATTGAGAGCGCATTGACCACTCGCCATAGCGGCTGCGACTTTGCCTTCTGCAGACCTTCTAGTAGCGATTCGCCCGCCTTGCTGAGTTGCGGGCCTTCCTCACCCTTCCTAGGCGCGCGCGTGAAGTAGACCGTCTGCCGCAACTGATCGGCAGAGATGTCGAAAAGTGCTCCCTCATCGGCAATCACGCTTTCATCCAGCAGTGCCCGTGCACTCTTTTCACCGAGGCCCTCAATGTCAAAGGCAGCGCGAGATCCAAGGTATGCGAGTCGTTCGCGAAGTTGACCCGGGCAAGAGCGGGCATTGGGGCATCGAATGTCGGCGTCGGCCTCCTTCTCGGGCCGAAGCTCAGCTCCGCACTCGGGGCAATGGGTCGGCATCACAAATGGGCGTTCGGCACCTGTACGCGCCTCCAGCACTGGCCCAAGAATTTCGGGGATAACATCGCCGGCTTTGCGCAGGAATACGAGATCGCCGATGAGCACGCCCTTGCGTTGCACCTCGTGCCCATTGTGCAAGGTGGCCGAAGAAACGGTGGATCCAGCCACGAACACAGGCTCCATCACGGCGTACGGCGTGACTCGGCCCGTGCGACCCACTTGCACCGCGACATCGAGCAGCCGGGTGCGTACGACCTCGGGCGGGTATTTATAGGCAATTGCCCATCGCGGAGCACGAGAAGTGGCACCGAGTGCCTCTTGCAACGAAAGTTGATCGACTTTGACTACTGCCCCATCAATGTCGTGCTCGACTTCGTGGCGCCCCTCGCCAAAACGGGAAATAAACGCTGCGACTTCTGCTGGCGACGAGAGCACTTGCACACGATCGCTCGTCGGCATGCCGAGGCTCTTGAGCACCTCGTAGGCCTGACTCTGTCGCTCGATCTCAAGGCCTTCATGGGCGCCAATGCCG
>Ga0209829_10003025_pt1 | contig 12455 bp, 13 predicted proteins | sample C_140205_EF_Meta_FD_187311 | JGI IMG/M metagenome (GOLD analysis project Ga0209829, IMG submission 187311) | Freshwater microbial communities from Lake Croche, Canada to study carbon cycling - C_140205_EF_MetaG (SPAdes) (version 2) | ecosystem: Environmental > Aquatic > Freshwater > Lake...
CGCTGGGCAATTCTCGCACGATAGTGGCAAGACGTTTGACCGGGAGGGTAACCGAGCCGGTTTCCTTCACCTCGGCCTTTATTTTGCACCGGATGCCTAGATCGAGATTAGTGGTGGAAAGAGAAATCTGATCTTTTTCCGCTTCAATCAGCACATTGCTTAAGATGGGCATCGTGGCCTTGGAGCCGACGACGTTCAACACTTGGGCTAGGCCGTTGGCGAAATGGTCGCGGTTGATTTTGAATTTCATGGAAATTTGGACGGGGAAAGGAACGATGCGCGTGAGGAAGCTAACAAACGTTAAAAGAATACAGGTTCAATAAGGAATTATATCAGTATCAGTATAGCCTGGGAATAACCGTAGCAACTGAGCTTTTCCCCTCTGAAAATTAGCGAAAAAAGCTTGTGAAAAAAACGCGGGCTCCGACCGGTAAATCCGGGGTTATTCGCAGGGGTAAAGTTATTGGTCATTAGTGATCAGGTTGCTCACACGCTTTTCGCAGGGGGTGGGGCGTCGTCTTGGGTTATTTTTGCTAACCGAGGTCGCCTGATTTGGCGAATAAGCCCGAAAAAGATATAGCCGAGGCACACTACGAGCAGGGCGACTTCTTTAAACAGATAAACCAAAAAAACCACGAGCAGGATTAAGATGAAGGGCAACAGCTTGGTTTGGGTCTGCAAATCAACTTTTTTGCCGCTCGGGTACCGCACGGTACTCATCATTAGTACGGCGATGAGGAGCATTAAAAAAGGCAAAACCAGGGCCCAGCGATTGAGGGTTTTATCGGAATCCTCGAGTTTAAGAAGGAATAACACCAACGAAGCGACGGTTCCGGCAGCTGCGGGAACCGGCAAGCCGATGAAGTCTTTAGAGGAATCTTTCTTCCCGCTGTGTAGAAGTGGGTTGGTAATTACATTGAAACGAGCCAAGCGCATCGCCGCGCATAACAAATACACAAAGCCTACAAACCAACCGATGTTACGAAACCAGGTGATCCCTTGAGTGGGTGATAGGATGAAAAAAAACATCATCAAGGCAGGTGCCATACCGAAGGACACAACATCGGCCAGAGAGTCGAACTCGGCGCCAAACAAAGATTCCCGCCCGCCCATGCGCGCCAAGCGACCATCCAAGGTATCAAAGGCTGCGGCTCCCAGGATAAACCATACGGCCATGCGATAATGGCCGCCGGGCGTCGCATCGAGGTATTCGCCGGTTAAAGAGGTCTCGGCGAGACGGGCTTGGATACAGTTAACCACCGCCATGAAACCACAGAAGAGATTGCCGGCCGTCATCGCATTGGGCCAGAAGAAGATACGGCTCGCTTGAGAGACGTTATAGGGGTCCTCGGGATTGGTCTGAGAGGCGCGGCGCGTAGGGATCATTTTTTCGCGAGACTTTCGAGGTATTTCCAGAATTTCGAATCGTGTTCGAAGAGTTGTTGCTCGGAGACAGGAAATTTATTGCGCAACAGAAAATCTTCGAGGGAATTTTTATGCAGGATGTAGTTTACGTGCAATTTTTCCCCTTGGGCATCAAAGTATAAACGAAATTCACCTGCCCTCAACCGGTAGAATTCTTTACCTGCCCGGCTGAATCGACCCAAGGGCTCACGTGGGTGAGCAAGATCATCCGGTTTCAGCGAACTGATGGGCTCAACCAGATCAAGCTGCCTTAGCTTATCTAGCTGGTTGAGTTCGTGCATCGCTTGCGCGGAAAAAGTAACCTGATACATGGGAATCTAAGAGCTAGCGCACACCCGACGTTCGGCAACGCTATTTCCCCTGTATGCCTAGGCGGGTTTCACCTTTCCAAAATATAGGTCCACCCCTGCGCAAATCTGTGGCGTAATCATCGCTAGCACCGGCCGCCATGGGCTTGCTCTGGCTTACCCAGAAAAGCGAGGTGGTATGCTTTTAATGCATCATTCCGATTTCGGATAATCCGAGGGGGATCTGACTGTGGCTAAAATCTCTCGAGCGGCGGTAACATCATCATCTTCAACCTGCACACGAAGCCCGCCAATCGCGTAGTTGTAAAAATTGCCTGAGGTCTGAGCGATGAGTTCTTCTGGAAGATAAGCTTTGATGCCACTGCCGCCGAGGGTGGCTTGCAGGATTTGCGCTTCGATCAGGCGCTGGCAGATCGCGATAGTGGTCATTGTGAAGATTTTTGTTTTACCCCCCCCTTTTCACGCAAGTCGAACAGGGCTGGCTTCGGACTGGTTTTCGCGTGCGGTGCACCTCAGGGTAATGTTTCTCTATCAAGCCCCCGATGAAAAGAAACACGCTTCTGATCTTTGCTTTGAGTTTACTAGGTGGTTTCGTGGCAACAGCGACGGAAAATAAAACCCGCAACGTGATCCTTATCACGATCGACGGGCTGCGCTGGCAGGAAGTGTTTCGCGGCGCCGATGAGGCGCTCATGAACAAAGAAAAAAATTCTGGGGGGGTGCCTGCGGGAGAGTTGGTCGCGTTGAAATCGGATTTTCTCGGCGCCACAGCGCAAGAGCGGCGGGAAAAGCTCATGCCTTTTTTTTGGAGTACTCTAGTACGAGGCGGTCAGGCCTTTGGTAATCGCGACCAAGCAAGTGCCGTCCGGGTGCTCAACGCCGAGCGGGTCTCTTATCCCGGGTACAACGAGTTACTGACCGGAGCTCCAGATCCTTTGATTACCTCCAACGCGCCCGTGCCTAATCGTAATGTTACGGTATTGGAGTGGTTAAACACGCGGCCTGGTTTCGCGGGCCGCGTTGCGGTGGTGGGAGCATGGAATGTGTTTGCGCCGATCATTAATGTTGGGCGCAGCCGGTTACCGTTGTTCGTTACCGGCCAACATTCAGCGCCGGGCACAGTGTCGCCCAGAATCACGGAATTGGAGCGCTGGATGGATGACATCCCGCCGATCAGTAGCACCGAGAACTTTGATGCCTTTGTGTATCACGCGGCGGTGGATCGCATAGATACGCACCGGCCGCGGGTTTTTTTAATGGGCTTGGGTGAGCCGGACGAATGGGCGCACGCGCACCGGTATGATCGTTATCTGCAATCAATCCGGCGCTGTGATCGATTTATTCGTCAACTCTGGGAGAAACTCCAAGCGCTGCCAGAGTATCGTGATTGTACTACGATTGTGCTCACCCCGGATCATGGGCGCGGGGTGAGCTTGGAAGACTGGAGTGGCCATGGAAAAAAAATTCCCCACTCCGAAGAAACTTGGTTTGCCGTTTACGGGCCGGATACCGCCGCACTGGGAGAACGTGGTCAGGGCGTGCCGGAAGTATATCAGGCGCAAGTCGCCGCGACTGTGGCCGCTCTATTAGGAGAAGATTTCCGTGCGGCTTATCCGCAAGCCGCGGCGCCGGTGACAGCGGTCTTGCCCGTGGGCGCGGTAAAATAATTCAGGCGCGCTATTTTACTTTTGAGCAGAGGATGCAATCGCGTGGCTCGGGCCCGATATTAGGTGCAACGTGCCAGCGACGCAGGAGGGCTTCGCGGGTTAATCCAGCTTTTTCCATGACGCGGGCGGAACCAGGATTAGCGGCGTCGCAAAACGCCCAAATGCGAAATACGTCGGGTTGCGCCATGGTCCAATCGACCAAGTGGGTCAGCGCTTCGGTCATCATACCACGACCCCAAAAATTTTTCGCCAGGACGTAACCACACATTACTTTACCGCCGTCAGGCATGATGCCGATGGAACCAATAGGGGTGTCTGTGCCGCGCAGACAAAGTAGCCACGCGTAGTGTGGAGATTTAGGACGGTTCCAATCAGCGGCGCGGTCGCGCAAAAAATCCGCAAGGAGTTCCAAGCGTGTGTACGGTGCCCAAGCAAGGTAGCGGGTGACTTCAGGATCGCTGGCGTAGGCGGCGAATACAGCAGCGGCATCTTCGGCGCGGGGCAGTCGCGCGGTGAGGCGCGCGGTGGCGAAGGTGGCGGGTGGACGAATCATGAAAGTGGGGTGGGGTGTTACCCGCGAAAACGAGGCATAAAACCAAAACGTGGTGGAATCCTGAGTTGAGTTCTAATTATGGAATCAGGTGAGGGCTTCACGGACGAGCTCAGCGATGGCGGGTGGGAGTGTGAGGCCAGTGGCGACGTGTTGCGCGGAGGGGCTTAATTTGCGCCAAGTTTTTTTCAAAATATCGATAAATTTTTCGCGGGGATAATGGGCATGGTTTGCGGCGAAGGTGCTGATCTCCTTTTCAAGGAAAACAAGGACCGCGGCGTCTTCGAGTGCTTGAGTGCTGGGGTTAGTTTTTAGACCCGTTTTAGAAACCCAAGTTGCGACCTCGTCGGCTTCAGCGGCAATGACGCCCGCAGTAAGCAGAAGTTCTCGGGCGCGTTCAGCTTGTTTCACGTAGAGCGAGCGGCGCCAAGTCAGGTAACCGACTTTACCGTCAGGAAAGGTGGCGCGAGGGGTGAGCCAGCGTTCGAGATGTTGGCAACGGGCAGCCAGGCGCAGAAGCGGGCTGGCGTCCACCACGAGGCGGACGACCCAGGCCTCGACGCGTTCGCCGTAGACGAGTTCAGCGGGGCGGCCGTCATCTGCGCAGGTGGGATCAGCGGCGTGAGCGGTGTCGATCAACTGGCGGGCGTGGGTGTAGGCATCCATGCGATGCGTGAATCGAAACAGTTGCGTGGGTGGCGGCAAGCGACAGGTTAGAGGGGTCATGCCTTTACCCCCGGTGTGTCTGCGCTGCGGCGTCTGTTGTTTTTCCAAGCTGGAAACCTATGTCCGTGTGACGGGCGAGGATTGGACCCGTCTTGGCGCGGAGGTGGAAGGAGTGGCTCATTTTATCGGAAATCGCGCGTATATGCGCATGCGCGACGGACATTGTGGGGCGCTGCAGCTGAGAGCAGGCGCTGATGGGTCGCGGGAATATTTTTGTTCGGTGTATGATAAGCGACCGTCCACGTGTCGCCAGTTGGAGCGGGGTTCACCGCAGTGTGAAGGTGAAATCGCGTTGAAGGGTGAGCGGCCTTTGGCGTTAGCGCTTCTAGAATGAGCGGCTGATCGCCTCTCTGATTCATTAGTGCAATCTATGATCAAAAAAAAACTAAAAGAGCTTTTCTACACCTGGGCGCGCACCCACCCACCCACCCACAGCCCCGTTTGGAATCCCAAGAAGCTCTTCCCTTTAGGCCGCCCAGGGTGTCCCCTACAAAAATCGGGCTTAGAGCCAGCGGGCGCCAAATTCCCGGCGCTCGACGGGCCATTTCCGCCAACGGGGCTGGGTGGGTTGGGCGGCGGGGAGCGTGATGCGGGCGGCTTCGGCGAGGTTGTGGCAGACGACGCGTAAGTCCTCTTTGCACCAGAAATCGCGGGCGGCAGCGGGGTCGTATTGGGTGGCGATCATAGCGGCGCGGGAAAGCACGAGGCCGGACATGGGTGGGATCGAGCAACCCAGGGTGACGAGCACGCCTTGGAGGCGTGAGAGGATGCCTTTGCCGCCGGTGCTGTGTTCGCTGATGACGAGCGCGGCGGGTTTACCCAGCCACAGTGCGGTCCCTTCGGTGGGGGTGGCGACTTCTAGAAAATTTTGGAGAACGCTACTCCAGGAATCCCAATGGGTACCGGTGCCGAAGAGAAAACCATCGGCGCGCTTGAGGTGAGTGCGCAGCTTTGGATCAAGGGTGGAAGCCGAGGTGATCGGGGCGGCGGTGGGGATAGGTGCGAGAGTGAGAGATTCGAGGGTAGCGTAGCGGGCAAGATGCCGGCGAGCTTCTGTAAGTAGAACCGCGGTATTACCGGTATCGCCGGCGAGGGCCGCATTGATTAACAACAGATGGGGGCGGCAGCGGGAGGGCATTAAGGTAATTTGGATTCCTTTAATTAATAAAATTATAGTTAAGCGGAATGAAGCCTCGGCTGGTAGCGGACCAATTTTTGGTCACCAGGGACGTAGAGGGGGTGACGGGGGTGGCCGGCTTGCGTGGTGCCAAGGCACCACAGTTCGCGTGCGCCGAAGAGGCGGACGACGGCATCGGCGCGGGCTTGGTAATCACCGCTTACGCCCCAAGCGGCGACAATCTGGTCACAGCGGGAGGCTCCGGCAAGCAGTGAGGCGTCGTTTTCTGACCCGATGGGATCAGGGGCAGATTTCATTTCTTTAGGATACGGCGTGCGCAGACCGAAGAGATTAGCCATCCAGAAGCCCTCGAAGCCGTCGCGTTCAGAGAAACGGGCGATGCGGCGCAGGGTGGGATCGAGTTGGGACTCATCGGCGGTGCTGGGATTGAGGCCGATCCACATGATTAGGCGGTCGCCACCGAGGAGTGGATTGCAGTGGTGGATGAGACTGTAGCGGTGGCGACGGTCCGGAGAGAAATGGCAGGCGTTTTCCATCGCGGCCAAGGCGGTCGAGGGGGGAGGGGGCTTTAAGAGAGGATTTGGCGGAGGCTGTCGAGGTCGAGGACGCTGGCGAGGGATTCTTCCTGAACGACGGCGTTAGCGAGGGCGGCTTTGTCGCGTTGGAGGGCGAGGATTTTTTGCTCCACGGTGTCGGCTGCGACCAAGCGGTAGGCGACGACGGGTTGGGTCTGACCGATGCGGTGGGTGCGGTCGATGGCTTGGGCTTCCACGGCGGGATTCCACCACGGATCGCACAGAATGACGTAGCTAGCGGCGGTCAGGTTGAGGCCGGAGCCGGCGGCTTTAAGTGAGAGTAGAAAAACCGTTTTCGAGCGGTCGCTTTGAAACTGATCGACGAGTTCGGCGCGGTTTTCGGTGGCGCCGGTGAGTTTCAAGTAACCGATGTCGGCGGCTTGGAGCCGGGGTTCGATCAGTTCGAGCAGGGAGACGAACTGGCTGAATACGAGAACTTGCTGGCCTTCGTCGCGGAGTTCTTCGAGCCGCTCGAGAAGGGCGTCGAGTTTAGCGCTGGGTAGTTCGCTGTGGGCGTCGGAGACGAGTGCTGGGTGGCAGCAGATCTGGCGCAGGCGCAGCAGACTCGCCAAGACGTTGAAGCGCACGGCATCGAGGGCGCGGGCAGTTTCGATGCCGAGGAGTTGCGCGCGAGCGCGTTTCAACTCGGCGTCGTAGAGGGAGCGTTGTTCGCCGTCGAGATCGACTAGGATGATGTCTTCGGTGCGCGGTGGAAGTTCGGGGGCGACTTGGGCCTTAGTGCGGCGCAGCATGAAGTGACGAACGCGGCGGCGCAGACGGGAGGCGGAGGTCGGGTCTTCTGCGGGGTATTGGCGGCGAAAACCCGCTTGAGAACCGAGGAGCCCGGGTTGGGCGAAGGCGAAGAGGCTCCAAAGATCTAGGAGTCGGTTTTCAATGGGTGTGCCAGTGAGCGCGACCCGGTGGGCGGCGGGGATGGCGCGTGCGATGGCGGCGGTCTGGCTGGTGGGGTTTTTGATGAACTGGGCTTCGTCGAGGATGACCGCATCCCAGCTGTGGCGGTGAAACCACGTGGTGTTCAGGCGCAGTTGGGCGTAGTTAACGACCAGTAGGGCGCCGCGATGGGCGGCGCCGGGGGTTTTGGTGCCGTAGGAGATCTGCGGGGTGAAGATTTCGGCGGCGAGTTCCGGGGCGAAGCGTTCCGTCTCGGTGACCCAGCCGTGCATGACACTCTTGGGGCAGATGACGAGGGCGCGGAACGGTTTTTTATCGGTGGAGCCCGCTTGAGCGGCCGCGTGGGTGTGGGCTTGGTGTAGCAGCCAAGCGAGGGTTTGCACGGTTTTACCCAGACCCATGTCGTCGGCCAAAATACCGCCGAAGCCGCGCGCGGCGAGGTGGGCCAGAAATTGAAATCCTTCTTCTTGATAAGGGCGCAAGGTGGCGCGCAGGCCGGTGGGAAGAGCGGGGGTGGGAATGGCGGCGAGGGCGGCGGCGCGCTCGCGCAGGGTATCGGCAAGTAAGGCGTCTTGGGCGGCGAAAGTATCGATTTCGGCGACCAGTTGAAGGGCATGCAGCCGATGTTTAGCGGGCTTGCCGGCGGTGAGCATGTCCTCGGCGCGGAGGCCGAGGCGGTCCAAGGCCGCTTCGGTGCCGTTATTAGCGGCGGGGGCGAGTTCTAGGCGCCGCCAACCGTGGTTGGGCAGGCGGACCCACTTACCGCGGGCCTTGAGCAGCAAGGCGAGTTCGTCGGGTTTGAGGGTAGTGTCTTCGACGCGCAGTTCGACGGTGAGATCAAACCAGTCGCGGCCTTCGCCGGCGGCGGGTGCGGCGGAGAATTCCACGTGACCTTGTAGGGCGGGGCCGAGCAGGCCGGATAACATCGGTGAGGCCTCGATCTCCAGATCGGGCGGGAGGGTTTCGCGCCACGCGAGAAATTCCTCGGGGAAGGTCTTGGTCATCGAGCGAGCCCAGACGTTGACCCAGCGGTTCCAAGAGAGACGGAATTCGGCGAAGTGACCCGCGATGGCGTTGGCACCGTTAAGATCAAATTCTAGCAGGGGCTCATCGGCGGCGCGGGGTTTAGGGGCGTGGCCGGGGGTCCATTGCCAACCGCGTTCGCCGTCCCATTGTTGCTCGCAAGTAGGATTGTTGGAGCGGGCGAAGAGTTGAGCGTGAAAATATTCTGAAGCATCGGGCTCGGTATCGGCGGTGCTCCAACATTTGATGATGGGGCGCAGGGGAACGTGCCGGACCCGATTTTCCAAGGCCGCGGGCAGGCGTAGGCCTGAGGCGCGCAACCGGGACATGAGCCCGGCATCGGTTAGAACGGCGGCGGGGATGTGGCGGGCGGGCAGCGGCGGCGGGCCACGCCAGATGCGGCCGGAGAACAGGTAGAGAGGCTCGGGTTTTTTAGTGATGAGCCGAGCTTCCTCGGCGTTACGGCCGTCGGGGGTGAGTAGGCGCAGTTCCAGGCGGTCGCGTTGCGCGGTGGAGATGACCGCTTCGGGAATGAGAGGCTCGGGTTCGATGATGAAGGGTTGTTCATCGGTGCGGACAATGGCATCACGGGCGGCCGCGGTGGTGAGGAGTGCGGCGGCGCCGTCGGCGGAGAGGGTCAAGCGCGGGGTGTATTGCCAGGCGTAGCCGCGGCATTCGGTGATCAGCAAGTTAGCCAGGGCGGCTTCGGCGGGCGGACGATCGGAGAAATCGGCGGGGCGCGAAGCGGCGAGGGCGGTGAACCAGCGTTGGGTGGGAGGGCGCCAAGGTTTGTCAGCGGAGGGTCGAATCTCGATTAAGAATTTCCCGAGTGGGTTGATGCGGGCGCGTAGGCCGACTATATCGGTTGCGGGATTATCGGCGTGGCTGGTGCCGGTGGTCTCGGGTGCAGCAAAGGCGGTGCGCCAGACGGCGAGTTCTTGTTGGACTAATTGATCGTCCACGGCGGCGTGGACGGCGCTGGTGTCGGTGAGCGGCTGAAGAAATTCGGGGATTTCGCGCCCCGTCTGTTCGTAGTGGTAGGCGAGGTATTGCCAGAGTGCCCACGGGTCGCGGGGTGGAGCTTCGGGGTTCCACCAATCTTCGAAAATTGGGGTATGCAGCTCATGGCCGGGGGTTGGGACGTATTCGAAGCCGTGGGTGCGCAGTTGGCTGGCGTGAAGTTTGCCGGAGCCGCGCGCGAAATCGGCGAAGAGGGCGGCGAGATTACCGAGTTGGCGGCCTTCGCTTTCGGTGAGAGTGCGGCCGAGTTTTTCGGCGAGGACTGGTGACCATTGCACCCGAAAGGTGTGGCGGTTGACTGGAGCGGAGGGAGCGGAAGATTTGGCGGTGGTGGGGAGCTTGGCGGTGGCCGCGGCGGCGTTATCAGCGCCCGCGGGCGCACCGGCGTTGGCTTCGGCGAGCCAAGCCAGACCGGTGGCGTAGATATGGCGGCAGTCTTTACGCAATTCACAGGCGCACTTGGCGGTCCACTGGCCGCGGGTGAGAAAGAGGGTGACGAGAAATTTTTCTTCTGCTTCGGCGACGAGCGCTTCGAGATAGTGATCGGCTTGGGCGCCGATTTTTTGGACCTGTTTAGTGGTGAAGGTAGTTTCACCTAGCTTGCGGGTCTTGGGCTCGAAGGTGTCGAGCCAAGCGCGCAGCGAGGCGAGGGCGTCCGGGGTTTGGACGCTACGGACTACGGCGGGGCGTGCGCGGGCGCACATGGCGGGTTAGTAAACCTGCTCTTCCAGTAGAGCGAAAAGTTCAGCCTCGGTGACGCGGCGTTGCTGCATGGTGTCGCGGTCGCGAAGGGTAAAGGTGTCACCCGGTTTCTCAATCGTGTCGAAATCGATGGTCACGCACCAAGGTGTACCAATCTCATCCTGGCGACGGTAACGGCGACCAATGGCGGCCGTTTCGTCGTAAAATACGGCGTAGCGGCGTTGCAGTTTTTTGTAGAGAGCTTGGGCCCGGGCGACGAGCACCTCTTTGTTTTTAAGCAGGGGCAGGACCGCCACCTTGACCGGCGCGATGCGGGGGCTGAGGCGCAGCACGGTGCGCACTTCGGTGTTACCCTTGTCATCGGTGACCGCCTCTTCGGCGTAGCCGGCGCAGAGGACCGCTAGAAAGATACGATCGACGCCCACCGCGGGTTCGATGACGTGCGGGACGAATTTCTTTTTCGTGGTTTCGTCGAAGATTTCTTGGGGTTTACCTGAGGCTTGGGCGTGCTGGGTGAGATCGTAGCTGCCGCGGGCGGCGATACCCCACAACTCCTGTACGCCAAAGGGGTATTTGAACATGATGTCCACGGTCCCACGGGAGTAGAACGCGAGTTTCTCTTTGGGGTGCGCGTAGCGCGAGAGGTGGGAGTCGGGCAGGCCGATGCTTTTTAACCACGCTTCGCACCAAGCGATCCATTCTTCGTGGACCTTGGACCAGTCGGCGTCTTCGTGGATGAAGTATTCCATTTCCATTTGCTCGAATTCACGGGAGCGGAAGATGAAGTTGCGTGGGGTGATCTCGTTGCGGAAAGACTTACCGATTTGCGCGATGCCGAAAGGCAATTTCACACGCCCGGTATCCACGACGTTCTTGAAATCCACAAACATACCCTGTGCGGTCTCAGGTCTTAGGTAAGCGACGGAAGAACCATCGGTCATAGCGCCGACGTTCGTCTGGAACATCATATTGAAAGCGCGCGGGGCGGTGAGGCTGCCGGGCTCGCCGGTGGCCGGTGAGGGGATTAACGCGATTTCGTCTTCGCGGGCTTCGGTGAGGTCTTTAGCAACGACGGGTGAGAGGGTGCCTTGAATGGCCTTTTTGCGCTTAAACGACTCGGCGGCGGCCTGCAGTTCGCCCGCGGTATTTTCACTTTCGAGGGCTGAGACGTAACCGATAGTCTGAGCGACGCCCTCTAGGCCGGTGACGATAATGGGCGAGAAAAACAACTGGTCCGCGCGGTAGCGTTGCTTGGAAACTTTGCAGTCCACGAGGGGGTCGCTGAAACCGGCGACGTGGCCAGAAGCCTCCCAGACTTTCGGGTGCATGATGATTGAGGTCTCGATACCCACGACATCGTCGCGGCGTTGCACCATATCGGCCCACCAGCAATCGCGGATGTTTTTCTTTAACTCCGCGCCGAGTGGGCCGTAATCGAAGAAGCCGTTGAAACCGCCATAAATCTCGGAGGACTGGAAAATAAAACCGCGGCGCTTCGCGAGCGCGACGAGGTTATCCATCGAAACGGGAGCCGGGGCGGCGGTAGCGGGAGAGGTGGCGTCTGACATAGCCGGAGAGATATGCCGCGTCAGTAGGGCGCGGTCAAGGGCGGGAGCAGGTTAGCGTGCAATGGCTCGGAGGATATTTTAAGGTCGAGGGAACCCGCTCGAGTTGAAAAAGTCTGAGCAGCCAGTAGATTACCCCCTAAATCTAAATTATGCATCCTCGATTCCCTCGTTTAACGCTCGTCTTAGTCGCGCTCCTGACCGCTAGCGGGGTCGCGCACCCCGCGCTGCGCGCCGAAGAAAAAATCAAAACCCCTGAGCGCACGCCGCTCACGCTGAAGGCCGACCCCAAGGCGATCAATCGCGACACGCCAGAGCGCATCAGCTACGCCGCCATTGTAAAAAAAACTGCGCCAAGTGTGGTCTACGTATTCACCTCGAAGAAAATCAAAACCGCGTCTGAGGCCTCGCCGTTTTTCAATGATCCGCAATTTCGCCGCTTTTTTGGTGTGCCTGATTCGGGTGAACGCGAAGAACGCAGTGGGCGCGGCAATCGCGGGGGTCGCAGTGAGAGCCCTCCGGTCCAAACAGGACTGGGTTCAGGCGTCATTATTTCTTCTGATGGTTATATTTTGACTAACAACCACGTGATCGACGGCGCCGACGAGGTGAAGGTCGCCTTTGGTGAGCCGCGGCGTGAATTTAAAGCGACCATCATCGGCCGTGATTCGAAGGCTGACGTCGCCGTCATCAAAATCGCCGCCACCGATCTTATGCCGGCAACGCTCGGCGATAGTGATCAGCTCGAAATCGGCGACGTGGTTCTCGCCATCGGCAATCCTTTTGGGATTGGGCAATCGGTTACGCGCGGGATTGTGAGTGCGCTCAGTCGCGGGGGTCTCGG
>Ga0209829_10003028_pt1 | contig 12451 bp, 11 predicted proteins | sample C_140205_EF_Meta_FD_187311 | JGI IMG/M metagenome (GOLD analysis project Ga0209829, IMG submission 187311) | Freshwater microbial communities from Lake Croche, Canada to study carbon cycling - C_140205_EF_MetaG (SPAdes) (version 2) | ecosystem: Environmental > Aquatic > Freshwater > Lake...
AAAAAGCAAAAAAAGAAAAAGAAGACGTTGAGGAAAAATTTAGAAAAAGTAATGAGACCCTTTATGAATTACAAAAACAAAAAGGAGAACAACATGAAAAGCTAATGAAAGCGGCATTGAATGCAAATCAAAACGCTTTTAAAGCAGCATCAGAAAAAGAAACACAAATAGAAATAGCTGAAAAAAACGCAATTGATAAACTAGCAGAAGTCGAAGAATGGTATGATATTACACAAAAAGAAACGCAAGGTATAACAAATGCTAAGGAAGAAACTAAAATTGCGTACAATGAATTACAAAAAATATCCATAAAGCATGGATCTAAATTATCTATACTACGATATTTAGTATTTTTACCGAAAAATACTGAACAAGAAGCAGTAATTTCTATAAGTATTCCTTCACAAGATTACGAATTATCTATAACACAAGCAAGATATAATTATAAATCTTTTCAACATCCCGTTGAAGCAATTAAAATATTACCTTTTAATGACTGTAAGTTCTATCAAAAATTAGAAGATAATAATTATTTAACACAAACTGAGAAAGCAGCATTCTGTGTTTTACAAAAATGGAATTGTGATCAAAATGACGCAATATTAAATGCTTTAGTTCCCAATTCATGTTTATTATCTGTAGATAAACCGGCTATAGCGGCTACAATAGCACGAGGTGGAAATGCTTTCTTATTTGGAGATAAATCAGGAAATGGTATATACAAAAATAAGAAATTTTACAAAATTTTGTCTCCTGCTGAGGCTGGTGCTGGAGCTGAAAGTAATAATTATAAGATCTTTCCTCAAAGGGAAGAACCAGCAAGACAAGTAGAAACAGCAGCACAAAGAAGACAAAGAAGAAAAGATGCAGCAACTGGAGGAGTAGCAGCTGCAAGAGCAGCACTAGCAGGAGGAGGTGGAGCAGGAGAAGGTGGAGCAGGAGCAGGAGCAGCACCAATGAAAGAAAGACACCACCACCGCTTTTCCCGCAAACCCAATAAACCCCGTCGTCGTTCCACACGAAAGCATAAAAACTAAAAAATTTGATACCCAAAAATACCATATTAGTAAGCATAAAAATGCTGTCTAATAAGGTACGTAATGACTCTTGGTGGCTTCTGAAATGCTTTGACTATCTTGCAGGTCCGCTCCAGATGGCCGACCAGAATCGGAATAATTTCCTTGACTTTCGCCGCGTGATTGAGGAGCGGATGGCTGAGTATTCTCGGGAGATTGAAGGCCTTGAGGGAAAACTTAAGGAGGAAAAGGAAAAGTCTCATCGTGTTTCTCTTGAAATTACCGAGAAGCCTCCTGTTTCACAAGCGCAGGTGGTTCCTACTATCCAGCACGCAAATCAGTTTCTTGAGGTTCTTGAGCCAGTCGCTCCTGTAAGCCGTGTAACAGTTACAAAGGAGACTTCTCCAGTAAAGGCTAAGGTTGTTGTCCCTCTTGCTCCTCCAGCCGATGAGCCCGAAGAGGAAGAAGCCGAGGAGGAAGAGGAGGCTGAGGAAGAGGCTGAGGAGGAGGCTGAAGAGGAGGATGAGCCGGAGCCCGAGGAGAACTACGAACAGATTCGCATTAAGAAGACGAATTATTGGCTAGAGACTATTAGTCGGAAGGTCTATCAGATTACCGCAGAAGGTGATGTGGGTGACCTTGTTGCGAATTATAAACTTGTCAACGGCGTAGCTACTCTTGCGCCCCTATAATTCCCCCTCTAGGGAAAATTCCACCTATAGAATAGAGGATGGATGTTAAAGAATATTGTACTCCCGCAACAACCTATATGTGTTTCGCAGTCGCATGGACTATTTATTGTTTTTTTGAGTTGAATCTAACAGGTGCGCTTATTGCGATTGTATTCGGAATTCTCGGTGTTGCCGCGCTAGAATTTCTCTGCCGAAACTTGAGTCCGGTTGTTTCATGGGTTCTTTTGAGTTTGCCTTTGATATACATCACAATTGTTGCTGGAATGTTTGCCTACACAAAGACAATTGCCCGCCTTCAAACATCAGTCTTGCCTGGATGTCATGGAGCCTTCTGTATGAAAGGTCGCGCATATTAAGCCTAAAGCCATAAAAACAAAATAGAGCAATGGATAATTACACAAAAATAACTCTAATTGCTGGATTTGCTTGGAGTTATATTAAGAGATTTATCTATGAAAAAACCTTTCCGGTCACCAATGTTCTCCGGCAACTAGATGGTAATGTGTGGATTTGGGATGATGGGCGTTCAAGTCTTGTTGCTCCGACAGTTGAATCTGATAATGTTGGCTGCTGGTTCTACGATGCTCTAGCAAATCGTCTTTCTCTTTGTGTTGCTGAATCTACTGTATCCGTTGTACGCCGGATTCCTTGGATGGCTGTTACCTTAGAACAGGGTGGTGCGACAATTGATGTATCCGACCATTTTACGGGATTAACTTATCAATCTCCTTACGGAACTTTGCCTTCTATTATGATTATTCGCACTCTTCTAACACAGAAACTCGGTATCTATGTTGGAGGAACGGCTGTTTTTCACGTATATTGTCGGTCTGATTTAGTTAATGAAAAAGTATTTGGAGCTGACTTGGAGGAAGAGAATGATATAGAAGAATGGAATTCTTCTTGGGATTAAGACATCTTCTGGTCAACGTGGGGCTTGTAGATGATATCCGCATATGTAAGTGACGGCAGAAGAACGCGCACATCTGTCTCCTTCTTGAATGTAAGTGACTGGAGATTCCACAACTTAATAATATTAAATCCCTTCTTTGGTGAAATAGTTACGCCAACGATGAGATTCTCGGGGTCCAGCGATACAAGTGACATGACAGACGCTGCCATATACCGCTCAAAGCACTCTAGACCCTGATCCTGATGGACCTTAATACTGTAAGAGCCTCCGCGCTTATTCATCTTATTCTCCCACATGGGAGGGTAAGGATCTAGCATCCAGAAGTACATGCCTTCCAAGAACTTCTTGCTGCCAATTTCCTTCATCATTCCAAACATTTCTTCAAAACTGACTGGAGTGCCAATCTTCTTATACGATTCCTCCGACCAGTCCTCATTGTCCGGGTCGTGGTGATACAGTGTCCATTTCTGATTATAATTCATTTCTGCCGGCGTGCCCTTTTTTCCTTGGCAAGTGGGTTTCAAATTTTAGCGATTGCCAGGTACAGTCAACTCTGTTGGACAATCCTGCTGTTACAGATAACAAGCTATCTGTTTCCAGGCTGCTTATGCGGAGCCAAAGCCAACTTAATCTCACCCAGGCCCGCTACCGCATACTCTACGATGACGGGGTAGTCATTCTTGAGATAGAGCGTAATATCCGAGCAGAGGGATGTACACTTACAGAACATATTCAAATGCTTGAGGGAAAAGTGACCCTGTACAATGTCCAACTGATTCTGCTTGACTGTCATTGTGTTTCCAACATGGAAAACCGTCTCCTGCTCGGCGAAGTCACCGCGGCACTTGAAGACCAATTCATTCGCAGCTGAACGCACTTCCACCGTTTCCGCCAAGGAGAACATATCACGGATAACCTTCTGGAAGTCTGTAGAGGGCATTGTAATTGTTGTCTGGAAAGCAACCGGCGGAATCTCAATCGGGTGAATATCCAACTCAATCAAGTTAAGGTGATACTTGGTCGTCTTCTGGTTCTCACCATTCAGCGTTGTGATGCTAAGACGCGTGGTGTCCTCCTTCTCCATGCTCAGAATGAGCGACTCATTATTGCTGACCGTCTTAATGAGCTTGAAAAAATTAATCATGTTGAGGCCAAGGATCAAGCGCTGAGGGCAATAGAATTCCTCAAACCACTCGGAGTGAAGACGCAAGTGAACTAGAACCGTCTGTGTGCCATCCATCGCAATAATCTTTAGGCCGTTCGGGTCAATCTCCAAATTAGCCTCTGTAAGAATTTCCTTCAGAGCCTCAATCAAAATACGGAAAGGACTTGCCTTAACAGTCCGGATGCGGAATGCGTGTTTTTCAGTTTCATTTACCATGCGTTTAATTTGTTTTTGCCGACTTGCGTTTAAATACGGTTCCTCGTACCCTTCTTACCTTTGAGGGTTTTGAGCAACTTATAACCCAGATAAATGGAAAGAGGAGCTGCTAGAGCCTCAACATTCTTCAAGAAGGGTCCCATAACTGTGGGGGAAAATCCGCCGCGCATCTTGCGGGTACGGTTTTGCTTTTGTTGCTTTTGTTGCTTCTGCTGCTTTTGCTGTTGCTTCTTATAGCCTCCCCTCTGGCTCATCAGAGCCGGGCGAATCATTGAGGAGGTCGCATTCGTTGAGACTTGAGCCCCTGGGAGAGATGGCAGGCCAGATGTGGTAGGAGCAAAATAACTTTGAGGCAAAGATGTGGCTGCTCCACCGCGCTGCTTACGGGTTCTAGCAGAAGGCATTTCTACTCTAGGCTGAGTTTTTACCGGCGTTGTTTTCGGGTCCGGCGATTTGAACGAGATGGTATTTTATATGAACCATTTGGAGAAAGTACTCTGTAAAAAATATTGAAGCCATTTCTTTCTCTTTTATCCATTCTTTTGTTTTTATAAATAAGTTCCAAATGGTTTATAAGATCATAAATTGTGCCTTTTTCATCATCAAAACGCGTAAAAATATCACTAAAATGAACCTCCATATGTGCTCTTAAATAATTTTGTATGATTGGTCTTTCTTCTGCTGGTTCATGCTGCGCAACCCGCCTGTTAATTTGGTCTGTTATTTTTCTACGCTTTTCATTTTCCCATAGAAATTTGTTAACTACTTCCTCTGATACTGCTCCAGGCGCATTCCCATCATTTCTTTTATATTGAAGAAAGTCCAATAACTCCGGTAGATCATCTTTTATTATTGAAGCATCAAAATTTTCATCAAAAATATATGTTAATCGTTCCCATACCGCTTCATCATATGATCTTTTTGTTAAAATAAGGTTACTTCTTTGGATAACTAAATTTTTCACATTTTCTCCAGCAGTTCCTTGCTGATTATTTAATAACATTTTGATAAAATCACTGTGCGTGTACCAATAGTATAGCCAAAGGCCACTTAGTTGAATTGTTTCTGAAGACATATCTACTTGGGCTAGGTCAAAATTTTCAGACTTAAAAATTTGTCTAAATTTTTCAGAATTGTCTGTCGCTCCGTTACTACTTAAAAATTTGAAACCCTAAGGAACGGTTATAAACGTAAGGCAGAATGAATCCGGAAAATTATACTAAGAAGGAACTTGAGGAGCATATTTTGGAGCTCCCCGATACGTATATTGGGTCAATTGATACGGCGACACAGAGTCGTTGGATCTTTGACCCCGCAATCAAGCGCATGGTGTGGAAGAAGACTCAGTTCTGCCCAGGTTTCTTTAAGATTTTCGATGAAATTCTCGTAAATGCGACAGACCATTATGTCCGGCAGCAGGAGCGAATCCGCAAGAAGGAGTCGGGTGTTAATCCCGTAACGCAGATTCGCATTGACATTTCACCCACACAGATTTCAGTATCAAATGACGGTGACGCCATTTCAACTGAGATGCATCCCGAATATAAGATTCCGCTGCCGGAACTCATCTTTGGCCAGTGCCTAACGAGTGGAAACTACAACAAGGAGGAAGAGAAGATTGTGGGCGGCAAGAATGGTTACGGCGCAAAGCTGACCAATATCTTCAGCAAGGAGTTCTCAGTGAAGATTGTCAGCGTAAAGACACAGATGCTAACAACTTACACTTGGAAGGACAACAAGAAGGTCAAGTTGGACCCGATTGTCAAGAAGATGAAGGCGACTGAGCCGAAAACCATGATTACGTACAAACCAGATTTGTCGCGCTTTCACTGGTCCGAAAGTGATGCGGAAATCACCGAGATTCCAGCAGATATGCTTGATGTCTTGAAGACGCGATGCTACGAGGCTGCTGTCTGTGTTCCCGGATGCGCGATTTATCTAAATGGTACTGCTATTCCCATTCCATCAATGGCCGCCTACATGGAACTCTTTGCTCCTCTAGATACTGCGGGGATGCCTGATGATATCAAGAAGTTGACACCCAAGAAGCGGCGCGACGCTCTTATTGCTTATGAGGATGCCGGTGAACGCTGGGAGATTGGTGCCATTCTGACAAGCCGTCTTTACAAGGACGAGCCCCCCGATGACCGTCATCTTTCATTTGTAAATGGTATTCTGACGCGCCGGGGCGGAAAGCACGTTGATTATGTCGCAACCCATGTTCTTAAGGAGTTCTGCGAACTTGCCAAGAAGAAGAAGGTGGAAGTTACGCCCCCGCTTCTAAAGGATTCACTAACATGGTTCATTCGCTCAGTCATTGTTAATCCCAGTTTTGACACGCAGACTAAGGAGTCGCTGACAACTCTTGCTACAAAGTTTGGTTCAAAGCCTAAAATCTCGGAGCGATTCTGTGAATCTCTAGTAAAGATTGGACTGCTAGACGAAGCCCAGCACATTCTAGCAGCTCGGCTCATGAAGGATGCTAAGAAGACTGATGGAAAGAAGCGGGCTTCTGTGCGTGGTATCGTGAAATTGGAGGATGCTCTATGGGCGGGAACGGCGAAATCCAATGAGTGTACACTGATTCTGACTGAGGGAGATTCAGCCGCATCTACTGCGATTTCAGGTCTCAAGGTTGTGGGTCGTGAACGCTACGGAGTCTTTCCTTTGCGTGGTAAGCTCTTGAATGTAAAAGATATGGCTCTAGCAAAGAAAAATGCGAATGCTGAGCTCAACCAAATCAAGCAGATTCTCGGTTTATCATACGGTCAGAAGTATACTAAGCTTGAGCAACTTCGCTATGGACGCGTCATGATTATGACCGACCAGGATGTGGATGGGTCGCACATTAAGGGTCTTCTCATCAATCTCTTTCACACAGAGTGGCCCGAACTTCTTAAGATGGGTTTTCTCTGCTCGTTGCTAACTCCGCTTCTTAAGGTTTTCAAGACTGGAAAGGACCCTTTGTCTTTCTACAGCCAGCAGGAGTATGACAAGTGGTCGGCTGCTAATGACGGAGGCCGTGGCTGGAAGAGTAAGTATTATAAGGGATTGGGAACATCTACAGCGGCGGAAGCCCGTGAATACTTTGAGAACATGACAACAGCAGATTTTGAGTGGGATGCGGCGGCCGATGGAAGTATAGACATGGCCTTTAACAAGAAGCGGGCGGATGACCGCAAGAACTGGTTGGCAACCTATGATGCTAAGCGCGTTCTCTCGGTGGAGAAGGGTGGCTCTAAGATTCCCTATACGAAATTTATCAATGATGAACTGATTCATTTCTCATCAGCGGATAATATTCGGTCTCTTCCAAGCATTCTGGACGGTTTGAAGCCGGGTCAGCGAAAGATTATGTGGGCGTGCTTCAAGCGTAATCTAACACAGGAGATTCGTGTTGCGCAGTTGGCAGGTTATGTCTCCGAAATAGCAGCTTATCATCACGGTGAAGCATCACTGACTAGTACGATTATTGGTATGGCGCAAATCTTTGTAGGCTCAAATAACATTAATCTGCTGGCTCCTAATGGTCAGTTCGGAACACGGTTGATGGGCGGAAAGGATTCGGCTTCTCCTCGTTATATTCATACTCATCTAGAGCCAGTGCTGAAGACGATTTTCCGCAAGGAGGATGAGCCGATTCTCCAGCATGTAGACGATGATGGTGTGCCAGTTGAGCCGGAGACATACTTCACGACGATTCCTATGCTTCTAGTCAATGGCAGCATTGGTATTGGCACGGGTTTCTCCACTGACATTCTGCCTTATAATCCAGTGGACTTGGTGGCAGCAATTAAGGACCGACTTTCTGGCGTGGTGAATGATCTAACAAATCGTTCTTTTCAGCCATGGTGGCTTGGTTTCCGCGGAGTAGTAAAAGCAATGGAGGGAGGCAAGGGGTGGTCAACATCAGGTATTATCAAGTGGGATGATGAGAAGTATCAGATTCGTATCAAGGAATTACCTGTTGGAATGTGGACGCGGGACTACAAGGAGTTCTTGGAGGGAATGTTGGCTGGCGAATGTGCTGGAATGGATGAACAGGGAGGCAAACTTACACTCAAGGGGTTTGAGGAAGCATATAATGATGTAGATGTTGACTTTATCTTGACGCTATCAGAATCATCGTACTGGCATTTCCGGCAGACGCCTGCCTATGAGATTGAGTTTATGTCTAAATTCAAACTTAATTCAACATTTAGGCTGACAAATATGGTGGCATTTGACTCTGCTGGAAAGATTCGGCGCTATACAACTGTCGGTGAAATCATTGAGGAGTTCATTGGTGCTCGTCTAGGAGCATATGTCAAGCGGAAGATCCACAAGTTGGCTTCTTTGAAGAGCCATCTTCTGGAGATGCAGGCTAAGCGTAAGTTCATTATGGCGGTGATTGATGGAACACTAGTTATTGGTAAGACTGAGGACTCAGTGCTTCTAGCAGGGCTCCAGCAGTTGGAACTTCCAGCCCTATCTAAGGGTGACGGTCTTGATGGTTACGAATATCTCCTACGAATGCGAATTGACCGTCTTAAGGCGTCGGCTGTTATCACACTGGAGGGAGAAATCGCAGGTGTTGAAGAGGAGATTAGTGTTCTAGAGGGAACGACACCAGAGAAATTGTGGCTTGCGGACCTAGATGAGTTCATGGCTGCGTGGACTCCATATACTGAATGGCGTCAGGAAGTGAATGTACCGGCAGAATCTTCCGGTCCTAAGCCTAAGAAGAAGATCGTTAAAAGAAAGGCTTAAGAGGAAGACTCTTAGTTCCAGCACGGCTGATATTAACGGGCTGTAACATTGGTACTGGAAGAGTTGTTATATCCTTGCGATACTGATGATACATATCCACTTCACTTAGAATCTTAGGAACTGCGTAATCAACAACATATGTATTTAGTTCCTGAATTTGCTCTTTTATATTACATTCTAGATTTTTGCCATACTGATAATACATAGCACGCATGATAATTAGTAAATTTTCGGCACTTTGAGGACCTACGCGGTGTTTTCCCTGACTTCTGGCATAGACTTCATATTGAAGACGATTTTGGATAATTTTTACATTTTCCGGACTAAAGTAAGTCATATTAAGTGTATTTTTTTCAATATTTCCTCTTACTAAGTCCGCTGCAACTGTTGAATTTAGGGCTGTTGTGTAACTAAATTGACTAGCAACCTGATTAAATGACCCAGTTTGGCTTTGTGCCGGTTCAAGATTTACACGACCATTCATTCTCTCTATTTTAGATATAGGATAAAAAAAAATCTCTATATAGTATATAACAATGTCTGTCATGCGCTCCCCCGCTCAAATCAACGTAAGCAAGTTCTTTATCAATGTATCTTCATGCCACAATGCCATCTTTTCTCTGAATGCGGCAAATGGCGCCGTGCCTCTTAATAGTCAGGCTGGTTGGTTCTCATCTCTTATTGCTTACAATAACGTCAGCACCCCTGGTCAGGTTATTGTGAAGGACATGGGTCGCTCAGTTTTCGTTAGCACACAGTCAACTGTCTACCGTAAGGTTCAGTTGGTTACGCCGCGTGGCCCGGGTGGTGCTTTTGGTGAGACTGGTACTTCTAACGGCACGGATTTCGCCACGGGCTACATTGAGCTCGGTTGGTTTGACGGTGCGGCTGGTGGAAATACCTATGGTTCTCAGGGCACGGTTGCGGGCCCTGGCTCTATGTCTGTTTGGGCGCGCACTGGTTAAATATAAATCTAATCATATACAAATTTCAGGGCATTTATACTGCCAGAAATTTAGTATAATTTTTATAAGGTAAAGTAGAGATGGCTATATCAAAGAGAACTCTTGATTTTCTTGCTCGGATATACACACCACTTGCTTTTGGCATTTTAATCTTCTTCGTTTATGTTGCATTAACGGGAACATACCTTGACAGAGAAGGGCGGCCGTTTTTGGCAATCGGCGGCGGCTTATTTATTGCGGCTCTCTTCTGGATGTTCTATGTCCGCTGGTTTGTAGCAGCATCACAATTTACATACCCCACTTGGCCTCCGTACCTTTCATCATGCCCTGACTATCTGACTTTTATGGGAACACACTCAAATGGTAAAATGATGTGCGTTGATTTCATTGGTGTTTCTCGCCGTAACGGTCTGAAGAAATCGGACCCTCTCCTCCCGCCTAGACCCGAAGAAAAAGATTACATTTTCTTAACATCAGCAACTGATACTCAGCAGAAGAAGTGTAATGATGCTCTGAGCCGCGGTCTTTCATGGGCGGGAATCACTGCTGGAACAGGCTGTGCGTAAAAATATAATAGTATATTTGATCTAAGTTTATCTGCCCATATAAAACATGGACGGACAAATCAAAGCAGGATGGCTGAAGAAATTCATCAAGACATATTTCTTAAACTTTTAGAATGGGCAAGTAAATCGGGTCGGCGCGATCCCGTTGCTGTATTTTTATATGGAGGCCCGGGTGTAGGAAAAACAACTCTAGCATATCGTGTATGTGCGGCTTCTAACTTACGAGCAGTTGAATGTAATGCTAGTCATGTGCGAAACCGTGCTGGTGTTGCGGAAATAATTCAGCCCTTGCTTCAAAGTAATAATGTTGCTGATTTTTTTCGCCCTGAAGGTCATCGTCCTCTTGGTGTAATCTTGGATGAGATTGATGGAATGTCTTCGGGTGACCGTGGTGGTTTAACTGAAATTATCAAAGCCCTGAAAGAATACACTGGTGTAAATGCGATTTTTTGTATTAGTAACGAGTGGGCTGACAAGAAATATCGTCCACTGATGAGATTATGTCTTTCATTTGAAATCATTCCACCTTCTATTAGTGAAATTCAGAATCTGTTGATTAAAAAGCATCCGACAGTTACTCCGAGTCCCGATACAGTTACGGAATTATCTCTTCTTCATCAAGGAGATTTACGGAAAATTCTTCAAATCTGGAGCACTAATGTCCAAAAATACGGGCTGACTAAAAGCGGAGATTTTAAACCACGAATTGAAAGCACAAATCGGATTAGTCGCTTGGAAAATCTGAAAGCGGCTGTAATGCAAATTCTCAATAATCAAGTGGATATTATGCGTGAAGTAGCTTTGGAAAATAACGACATGAACCTGGCAGGTCTTCATTTACATGAAACACTTCCGCATTGGCTAAAGAGCAATATAACAGATACACGCAAATCATATCAATATTATAGGACACTTTTACATGATATCCTTCAATCTGATAGAATTGATTATTACACATTTTTCTTCCAGTACTGGAATTTATTTCCCTATTCTTATACCGCAAAACTTCAAGCAGTTAATACCCGTCTATTTTTTGAATTAATGAATAGTATTAAAAAACCCGTAAAGGATGTTACAATGGTTTATACTGCTGTTCTAAGTCGTCAATCCTGGCTCTTTAACCAGTTTAAATATTTGGGTGAAGTCCGAGATTTCTTATCAAATCATAAATCACCCCATCGGAATGCGGGGTTTGAAGGAGCATATCGCATCCTAATCTCTTTTGCTGCTTCCAATAAGACAGCAAATGCCTGGTTTGAATTAACTTGTGTTCGTGAAATGCCACCAGCAGAACGTCTTGAAAAATGGTTGGAAGTTTTACTACCGCCGACTGTTCGTCCAATTCATGGTTCACGTGTTATAGTTCCTGTGGCTGCTGTATCAATTCCAACTCCTGCGACACGCGCTCCCCGAAAGAAGACCATAAAAGTTAAAGGTGAAGAATAACATTTCCCTGATCGTGTGCTAGAAAGTGATTAGAATCATATGCTGCTCCGGTCTCATTTGCGTGGAGTAGGTGAATAACCTCCAATTCTGACTGACGACCGAAACGATAAGCACGACCAATAATCTGCTTTTCAATCTCCTCTGCCATCCTGTGAAACAGAATGACATGGGAAGCAACCTCAATATTAAGACCTGCTCCAAAGTGACGAGCATTCAAACATAGAACCTGGTGCTTGCTCTCGCCAAATTCACGGATAATCTTCTGAATACGAGCAGAAGTCCCATTTACCATACTGTATGTGATACCCTTTTCCTCAAAGATGGGCGTCAACTTATTGAACGTTTTGTCGTAGTTACTGAAGAGCAAAACCTTGGCCGACTTATTGCTATCTAGAAACTCTAGAAGACGGACAGCCTTAGTCTTCTCCTCGTTTGTCAATGGCTTGGCCTCCTTCTTCTTTTCCTTGGGCTGTGCTTTTTCACCAAGGACCTTGAGCTGACTGAGAGAAATATTTGCGCGGCAGAGGGGACAGGCCGGATTACGGCGGAGTGACTCAACCATACAGACGAAACAGAAGAGATTTTTACAGCAGGGCGTAAGTGTGGGCTTCTCAAGATCACAGAAGCAGATAGGACATGACTTGTCCTTGTATTCAGTGACACGCTCCTTCAGCGCAGCCAGCTTTGCCTCAATCTCAGTGATTTTTCCGTCACATTTTTCCT
>Ga0209829_10003031_pt1 | contig 12432 bp, 8 predicted proteins | sample C_140205_EF_Meta_FD_187311 | JGI IMG/M metagenome (GOLD analysis project Ga0209829, IMG submission 187311) | Freshwater microbial communities from Lake Croche, Canada to study carbon cycling - C_140205_EF_MetaG (SPAdes) (version 2) | ecosystem: Environmental > Aquatic > Freshwater > Lake...
AAACACTGCAACTTTCTTGCAACCACGCGCGCCGGCTTCGACGGCCTTCGGCCTTGAACTGCATCCTGCTCACCGCGGCCGATTTTTCCCGTGCCCGGTGTAAATAAATATTTGAATTCAGCCTTTTCCCACCATCAGCCGCCGGGGACGTCACGGATTTTCGTCCGCGTTCCGCTCCGTTCCTGGCAGCAAATGCTGTGGGTCGCGGGGTTTGCCGCCGCTTATTTTTTCTGCGCCTTCGCGTCGGTCCGGACCTTTTGGCTACCGTGCGGTTTTGCGCTGGCCGCATTTCTCCTCGTCGAGCGCCGCGGTTGGATCCTTTTGGCCACCGCGATGCTGCTCGGCGAAGGCGGCTACAATTTCTTCAGTTCCTCCACGTGGCCGTGGTGGGCGACCTGGTCGCTCTCCTTTTCGAACATCGGCTCGGCCGTCGTCGGCGCGTTGCTCTGCCAATGGATCTTTCCCGGCAAACCCTCCCTGGATTCCGTTCCGCGCTTCCTTGTCGTCCTTTGTTTCGGGGGCTTGCTCGCCCTCGCGCCGACCGCGGCCATCGGCGCGAATTTTGCCCGGCTGATGGGCTCCAAACGCGACTTCGTATCGATTTGCACGAGCTGGTATCTCCGCGACTGCCTGGGCGTGGTCCTCGCGACCCCGCTGATGCTTTCCTGGCTGACGCCGGTGGGGCGCGCCGACCGGACCTGGACGAGTCGCCGGCAGGTGGAAGCGTGGCTGCTGATCGCGACGCTCGTCGGCGTACTCGCGAGCGCTTTTTTAATCAGTGAAACCCTTAACCAGATCATCCGGATTGCGGCGATACCGGTGTTGCTTTGGTCGAGCATGCGCTTCGGGGTCCGGGGCGTCAGCGCGATCACGTTCATTTTCTCCCTCGGCGCCGGCTGGCTGGCCATGCGGGGCTACGGCGTCGGGCCGCTGGATGCCCGCACGGTCGCCGCCCGCAATCTCGAACTGCAGAGCACCCTCGCGTCGATGGCCTTCATCGGGCTCATCCCCGCAATCATCGTGCAAATCCAACGGCAGGCGGAAGGCCGGCTGCGCGATGAGCGCAATCTCTTCCTTACGACCCTCGATCACGAACCCGACGGCGTGCTCCTGATCGGCCTGAACGGCCGGCTGCTCCAGATCAATCGGGCCGGATTGAATCTTCTGCAGGTGGCGGCCCAAACCGACCCCACCCTCCTCGCGCCGGTCAATTTCATCTTCCCCGAGTACCGCGCGGCCTACCTCGCGGCGCTCCAGCGCGGTGAGGCCGGGGCCAGCCAGCAATTGATCTTCCGCTTGCAGGACCGGGACCGCGCCGGCCGGTTGATCGAGGCCAAGCTGGTTCCCGTGCGCAACGCCGACGGCATCATCTATGCCGTCCTGAATACGTGGCGCGACATCACGGAGGAGCGGCGCCTGCTGGCGGACCTGACCGTGGCTCGATTCACCGTTGATCGCACCACGGTGCCGATGTTGTGGGTCGCCCAAGATGGTCGGGTGGTGGATACCAATGAGGCCCTGTGCCGCCTGCTGGACTGTTCGCGGGAGGAAATGCTGACGCAGTTCGTGCGGGACTTCGATCTCGAGTACTCGGCGGAGCGCTGGCCCGAATTTTGGAAAAGAACCGCGAAGGATCGCTCGGTAAACTTTGAAACCACGCTCGTCCGCCGTCAGGGCGGCAGGCTCAGCGTCGAGATCCGCGCCCACTCCATCGAGCTCGATCTGGGGACGGAGCGGCGGGAATTATTGTGCGCCTTTATTCAGGATGTGACCGCGCAACGACACGCCGCCGAAATTTTGCGGCGCAGCGAAGAGCGGCTGTCGTTGATCTTTGGTGCCGTCGCCGAGGGCATCATCGTATACGACGGCCGCGGCCTCATGCTCGACGCGAATCCCGCCGCCCGGCGCAGCTTCGATTTTCTGCCGGAGGACGGTCGCGAGCACACGGCCGCCGATCTGGGCCGGCAGCTGGTGCTCGAAGAGGATCGCCCCGCCGAGGGGCAGGAAGATCCGGTCCTGTCGACCGTCCGCACCGGTCGGGCCGTCCGCGGCGCGGTGCGCGGTTTCACCCGGCGCAACGGCGAGCGCATCTGGCTCTCGGTGAGCACCGAGCCCCTGCTCAACGGCCAGGGCGAGGTGATCCTGGTCGTAAGCAGCTACTCGGACATCACGTCGCTGCGCTCCCTCCAGGACCAACTGCGTCACTCCCAAAAAATGGAGGTCTTCGGCCAGCTGGCCGGCGGCATCGCCCACGATTTCAACAACATCCTCACGTCGATCGGGCTCAATCTCTACCTGCTTGAGGGCACCCCGCTTTTGAAAGGGACGGGCAACCGCTTCATCAAGGACCTGCATAGCCTGACCAAGCGGGCGGCCGGGCTCACCGAACAGTTGCTCCTGTTTGCCCAGCGCCGGGTCGTGCAGATGCGGCCGCTCGACCTCAACTCCAGTCTCAAGGGATTGATCAAAATCCTCGGCCCCGCCCTGGGGGAAAAGGTCAAGCTTACGTATCAGCTCTCGCGTGACAGCGTCTGGGTCTCGGCCGATCCCGGCATGATCGATCAGATCGGGATGAATCTCTGCATCAATGCCCGCGATGCGATGCCCGCCGGTGGCCGGATTACGATTACCACGGGAGTCGAGTACGCGCATCCGGCGAAGGCCGCCGCGTCCGGTTTCACCCATGCCCGGGCCGGCGAATTCGCCTTTTTCCGGGTCAGCGATACCGGCACCGGCATCTCGCCGGCGGTATTGGCGCGGATTTTCGAACCGTTTTTCACCACCAAGGATACCGGCAAGGGCACCGGCCTCGGCCTGGCCACCGTGCACGGCATCCTCGATCAACACCAGGGCTGGGCGTCGGTGTACAGCGTCGAGGGCGAGGGCACCGCGTTCACGGTCTACCTCCCCTTCATCCCGCCGCAATTGCTGGACCCCGCCTTGGCCCAGCCCGACCCGGCCCAACTCCGCGGCACCGAGACCATCCTCCTGGTCGAGGATGAAGCGGACGTGCGCGCCCCGATCGCCGCCCTCCTCGGGAAGAACGGCTACCGGGTCATCGAGGCCGGGCATCCCGCGCAGGCCATCGAACGGTGGCAGACGCAGGCCGCAAGTATCGACCTTCTGATTACCGACATGGTCATGCCGGGAAACCTGAGCGGGCTTGACCTCGTCTCGCACCTCCGGCAGACGCGCCCGGACCTGAAGGTGATTGTGATCAGCGGCTACAACGAGGAGATCATGAAATCCGAACAGTTGCAGCAGCTCCAGGTGGTGCTGCTTCCCAAACCGTTTGATTTTTACACCCTCAGCCAAACCATCCGCACCACCCTTGATACGACCGCGTAAGCCAGGCCGGACCGGCCGCCCCGGAGACTAATCGGATCGCGCCCTCCGTGCCCCGCCTCCGCCGGAGGGGAAGCCCGGGACCGGCGTCAGGAAATCGGCGGGCGCCCGGCGCGCGAAGGAACGATGCCCTCGCCGGCGGTTTTCCGATCCCGAGCCGCGCGGGCGCCGCGAGTGACGCCGGCCGGCCGGCCGCGCGCACCACCCACTTTCTCCATGACTCTCCACCTGCAGCACGATCGCAACCGATTGGTCTTTTCCGGACGGCTCGACGCCACCGGCGCCCGTGAACTGGACGCCTGGCTGGCCGGCGCCGACGCCGTACCGGCCGTGTGGGACCTCAGCGGACTCGTGTTTCTCTCGAGCGCCGGCATCCGCAGCCTACTGACTTTGGACCGCCGCCTGCGCGCCGGCGGCCGGCGGGCCCAGGTGGTCGTCCCAGCCGGCTCGTTGGTCGCCGACATCCTCGAGTTGGCGGGACTCGCGGCGCAATGGGACATCCACGCTGAAGCCGCCGCGGCCCAGCGTCATGCGCTGCCGGTGACGAGCGGGGGGCTGAGCCGGACCGCCTCCGGCCGCTCCTACCGGATCATGCCCGCCCGCGGCCGCGGCCGCGTCACCACCCTGGCCGCGGCGCCGGAGGGGCGATAACTTACTCGTTGACAGCGAGGGCCGGAGGCCGGTCCATTTCCTACGTGATCGCTGCGACCGACGTTCGAATATCAGCCAACCCGCCTTCAAAATCGGACGGTTTGTTAAATTTTTGCTCCGAAATCTTTGTTAACCGGCTCTTCGCGCCGCAGACCGGTCAGACTGTCGTGAGAGTTGGGGGACACCAAGGGTCCGATTCCGTTTCTATCAGCCACCCTCCCCTTAAACCCCTCCCGGACCCGATCACCCTGAAAATCCAGTCCCCTATCAGTAACGAGGCTGACGTGATTCAATCTGCTGGCGCGCCGCAGTCGACGGTTTGCTCGACGCCGGCTTGCCGGGGTGGATTTCGCCGGAGCGGCATTGAACGTGTTCGATGGCCGGAGGATTGCACTGGAGGGTTTACGGGGCGTTGTCTCTCCTCATGAGCATTTATCGCCTATTCGACTGCCTCCTGGCCGCCGCCAAGGCAATTTCCACGATGAGACTGCCATTGCTTGTTGCCATCCTCGCATTGTTGGGTGTCGCCGGTTACGCGCAGGAAGTTGAAACCAAGACGGGCCAGCAGAAAGCGAAGGAGCTCCGTGACGCGATGTTGGCTCAGGTGTCGGATGTCCCGGGATTGCCCCGCGTGCTGCTGTTGGGCGATTCGATTTCGATGATGTATACCGTGCAAGTTCGCGCACAGTTGCGCGGTATGGCCAATGTCCATCGGCCGGCGGAGAACTGCTTCTACAGTGCCAACGGCGTGAAGAAAATCGACGCGTGGCTCGGGTCGGGAAAGTGGGAGGTGATTCATTTCAACTTCGGCCTGCACGATAATAATCACGTCGATGCTGAGGGAAAGCTGACTGATGTCGCGAAGGGCAAGATCATCGCGACGCCCGCCGAGTATGAGCAGAACATGCGCTTGATCGTGGAGCGGCTGAGGAAGACTGGCGCGGTCTTGATCTTTGCGACCACCACGCCGATTCCACCCGACAGTATGGGGCGCCGCGAAGGCGCCGAGCTGACCTACAACGAGGTGGCCGAGCGCGTGATGCGCGAGGGAGGTGTGCTGATCAACGATCTCCATCACGTGGTGGTGGAGCAAAAGCTCGCCCGGCTGGCGCCCAACAACGTGCATTTTACCGAAGCCTCATCGCAAAAATTGGCGGAGGTGGTGGCCGCAAAAATCACCGCCGCGCTGGCGGTCGCGAAGTGAATTCTTGATCACCCAAGCCTATTCGTGCGGGGTTGGGCGAAGGGGCAGCTCCGATCTGGTGAACTTGTTCGATAGAGTCGCGATTGCGACGACCGAGTTGCTCGCGCACCGTAACAAAGTCACCCCGTCACCCCAATTGCCGACCAAACTGACCGAGTCCAGGGCAGGAATCCGTTTACTCGAACTATCCCCATGAACACCCACTCCGAACCGAGCAGAGTTGCTTCGCGCGGCGCATCGCTGGCGGTTTTCGCCGGTTGCGTCTTGTTGGTCAGCCGCCCGGTCGCGGCGCAGAGCTCGGCGCTTCCGAAAGCCGATGAGCCCGTGCAGCTCTCGCCCTTTTCGGTCACAGTCGATGCGGATCAGGGTTACAATCCGACTGAGACCCTTTCCGGGACACGGTTGCGCTCCAGCACCAAAGACACCGCATCGGCGCTCACGATTCTGACGCCGCAGCTCCTGAACGATCTTGGGATCGTGAACGCGGAGGAGGCGCTTAGTTTTGTCGCAAATACGGAGCCCTATGGGATCACCGATGACGACACCGCAAGTTTTCAAGGGCGCGTGATGACGAAGCCGTTTCGCACGCGCGGGTTGACGAGCAGTTCCTATAGCTCGGGATTTTTTGACACGATCGCGCCGATTGACCGGTTCAACACCGGATCCTTCTCATTTATGCGCGGGCCCAATTCGATTTTGTTTGGGACGGGTGCCGCCGGAGGGATGTTGGACGCGCAACCGAAGCGCGCGACCTTCAAGAGCGTCACGTCGCTGGACAGCCGATTCGACAGCCTCGGCTCGTGGCGGGTGGCCAGTGAGCTCAATCGCGAATTGGTGAAAAACAAGGTGGCGGTGCAACTGGATCTCCTGAGTGACGAGCGTTACTCATATCGTAAACCTGCGACCGAGGATCGTAAATCGGCGTTCGGCACCGTTGGCTGGAAAGTGAGCAGCGCGACGACCGTGACGGCCAATGCGGAAATGGGACGAATCAACAAAGTGGTGCCGTGGCCGATGATGTTTTTTGACTACTATACGACGTGGGTGAACGCCGGTTCAAAGACACTGGCGGCGGGGGAGGCTCCGGGTGCGGCGACGGGCACGCGCACGGTGTCGGCTGGGACGAACGCCTACTACGTGAGTATCGCAAATCCAGATGCCACGAGCGTTCCGGTGATGAACTGGCGAGGGGCGGGCCAGGGCGATTTTCCAACGCTGGGTGGCGCGGTGCGTAACAATGTCCCGTTTGCGAGCGAGGCACTTTCTCCGATCCCGCGCTCCACTGCGATCGAGGGACCGGGTAACCGACGCGATTCGCACTACCGCACCTTTCAGGCGATTTTGGAGCACCGGTTCTCGAATGATTTTTATGTGGAAGCCGCGTGGAATCGCATGACGTCGCACTTCAGTGATCTCACGACGATCCGAGCCAACGCGCTCGGCATTTACGTCGACCCCAATCGGACACAGCCGAACGGGCAGCCGAACCCCAACGTCGGCTTGCCGTATGTGGAGACGAATCCGTTTCAGTTTTTGCAAACGGGCACGTTTGACGAGAATCAGGGGCGCATCTCCGCCGCCTATTACAAAGATCTGGAAAAACACCGGTTGTTTGGGGATGTCGGGCTCGGTCGTTACCAGTTTGGCGCGTTTCTGACCGGCACCGAGACGGACGAGTATGCGGACACTTATCAAGAGGTCGTGAACGTAAACTCGTTCGTCACGGGCAAGGCCAACAATGCCCAAAATTTTCTCCATCGCCGCTATTATCTGAAGCCGGGCGGGCAGAGTTACCTCACCGACCAACTGCCGCATCTGCTCCAGAACGCGGGGACCGCAGTTGTCCCGGCGGTCAACACGGGGTTTCTCCAAACGTCACAGGGATCGCGCGTCACTCGCGTGCGAATCTACGGCATCTCCCTCGTCGGGCAGGCTTCGTGGTGGCGTGACCGGATCGTTTACACGGCAGGCATTCGAAAGGACCGCACGATCAACACGCGCGCCCAGATGCCGATCGGCCCGGACGGAACCTATTTGCCGTTTGACGATGCGACGGCCCTGTGGTCCACGCTGACGTATCAGGGACAAACGACGAGCAACGGGCTGACGCTTCATGTTACCAAGGAAGTCAGTCTCTTCGCGAGTCGCTCGGGAAATTTTGTGCCGCCCTCGATCAACCGCTACACGTTTATCGACACGGTGCCGCCACCCATCGAGGGGCGGGGCAGTGAGACCGGCGTTCGCTTCGATCTCTTCGACGGTCGGTTGACGGGAACGGTGTCCTACTACGACACCGAGGAGCGCAATCGCGCCGACAGTGTCATTTCAGCCAACAAGCAGATCTGGGTTCAGTATTTGTGGGATGCGATCAAGGGACCGGGCTACTACATCGCACCGGCCAATCCGTTCGCGGACACGCTCGATCGGAAGTCGACGGGTTACGAATTGCAGCTCACGGCGAGTCCCATTCCCAGCATCCGGGTTTATGGCAACGTTTCGAAGACCAAGGTGGTCGCTTCCAACGTCGACCCCTACTTCACCGGATATTTCAACGCAAACGTGGCGACCTGGGCGGCCAATCGCAGCCGGACGGTGGATGATTTCCGGAATTTTGGTTTCAAGACGGTTGGCGATACGTTGGATCGCCTCTCCCAGGAGTTTGCCGGAAATCTGGCAGTCACTGGTCAACGTCCCGTGAACACGCGCGAATGGCTCGGCAGTCTCGCCGTGACGTATATCGTGCCGAAGAAAATCGTGAATGGCCTGCGGCTGACGGGACGCGCGAGTTGGCTCGGCCAGCCGGTCATCGGATATCTCACCAACAGCTCCGCAATCCTCGGGCACAGCGAAGCCACCTATGATCTTTCGGCTAGCTACGAGCGGCGGCTGAAACTGGGTCAACGGACGATCGCGGCGCGGGCGACGTTGCAATTCCTCAATGTCACCGACGCGCAGAAACCCGTTCCGTTGAGTGCTGTGGCGCTGGGCGCGGGGCCGAACGACTACTATGTGAGCAACCAGCGATTGCCGGCTCCGCGAATCGTCCAGTTTTCGATGGGATTCGATTTCTAGTTTCCCTCCACCAATCGGTCCGAACAACTCAGGAGATGCGCGCGATTCATGTTTTAATCTTTTCCGGTTGGCTGGCGATGGTCGCAGTAGGATCAGTCCGCGCCGATCTCGGTCAGCTGAAGATTTTTTCGCCGGATCAGCCCGTGAGTTTTTTCTTCCGGGACACCGAGGCGACGGCTGCACGGCACACCCTGACCTACGAGGAGTGGAGCGCCCGCTACAGCCGCCTCGCGGGGGTGATGGGAAAAATGCTGGACGAAGAGGTATTGGGACGAAGTGCCGCTCAGCCCTACTACCGTCGCTTCAAAGTCGAACATCCGGACCAGGCTGTGTTGCTGCACGCCAACGGAGATTTCCGCAATCCCCTCGCGGATAATCGCGCCTACCACGCGGGTCACTGGCTCTACTACAACGGCGCGCGCGTCCTCGATGCAGTCGCGGGTTCCGGCGATGAAATCACGGTGCGGGTGTCCGATGTCACGCCCTTCAACCTGACCCCCTATCGCGTGAATCCGAAGCTGCCCGATGACGTGGGGCTGTGTGGGCTGACGGTCGACGGAAAGCCCGATTGGAATCGTGCGGAGCAAACGCGATTGATCGCGATCGATGCCAAGCAGGGAACGATTACCCTCAAGCGTGGGCTCTACGGATCGGCGCGGCAGACGTTTGCGGCGGGACAAGCCTACGTGGCCGCCCATGTCGCGCAAACGTGGGGCACGACGAACAAGCTTTGGCAGTTTAACTTGTCCACGACGTGCCCGCGCGATGCGGAGGGACGCGGTGCAGCCGATATTTGGTCGTCTGAGTTGATCACGTCGATGAAGCCCGGGGGCGCGCTCGATTATCTGGACGGACTGGAGTTTGACGTGCCGTTTATTCGCCCAGTGACGCTCGGGCGAAATCGTCAGGCCGACTGCGACGCCGATGGTCGCGCCGACGACGGAGTGGTAGCGGGCAAGCCAGTCTATGCCCTCGGCGTGGATCAATTTTATCGGACACTGCGGGCGGCGCTGCCGGACCGACTTATCATGGCCGACGTCGGAGAACGGGCGCAGCGATCGACGGCGACGCTGAACGGGGTGGAGACCGAGGGTTGGCCGCATCTCCGCGACACCAATTTTGAATTCTGGTCCGCAGGGCTCAATGAACAGGCCTTCTGGCACGCGCGGGCGCGGGCGCCGATCTTTACCTACGGGCTCCTCAAGTTTCGCGATGGTGGCTCGGCGCAAACTGAGAGTGAAGTGCCACTCTCATCGGTGCGCCTCGCGCTGGCCGGCCCGGTGCTGGTGGGCTCGGCGGTGCCAATCGGCTATGCGACCCCGGCGGGGGCAAATGGCGTGTGGGATGAGTTAGTGGGAGGGACGCTCGGCAAGGCCGGCTGGCTGGGACGCGCAGTGGCGCCGGTGCGGCACTTGGCGCTTGAGTCGCCAGACTTGTTGCGGGCCGAAAATCTGGTGAAGCGACTCTCGTCGAACGATGCCGTTATCCGTGCGGGCGCGAACGGTGGAATTACGGCGCGGGCGCGCGATGCGAAGGCGGCGCAATTCACCGTGCGGTTGGCAGGCCTGAGTCACCAAGCCGCGGGCGACCTGGTCGTTTCGTTGACTGCGACCGCGGAGCACATGCCGGATTACGGCAGTGATTTTTACCGACTGCTGGCGGTGGACATCGTGCCAACCGGCGGGACGAGTAGGCGCGGGAGAAGTGATCCGGCCCCCACGAGCCCGGTCGCGGGGGAGGCGTTCCAGTCGTTCTTCTATCAACGCAATGTGCCGGCGGGGGATGTTGATGTGGTCATCGTGGCCGAGGGTGCGCAAGCGATCGGGATTGAAGCGATGGCGATCCATGCGGCGTCGGACTGCATGGTGCGGGAGTTCGAACACGGAGTCATCCTGGCAAATCCTTCGTTTGCGCCGCGGGCGTTTGTTCTCGCGACGTTGTTTCCGGGAAAGTCATTTCACCGTCTCACCGCGACCGCAGCGCAGGACGCCAAGACGAACGATGGTTCGCGGGTCGCGGGCGTGGTCACGTTACCGCCGAAAGACGCGCTCTTTTTGATCAAAGATTGATCGATCTTCGCCCGTATTTTCCTGCGGAAACTCCGTCCGTCGCCCTCAGATTTTTATCTATGTTGAAATCACTTCGCCCTCTTCTATTCGCGTGCGTTGGTTTGATCGTGGGTCGCTTGGCGGCCGCGGACGCGCCGACGAAACCGAATATAGTTTTGATTATCGCTGATGATTTGGGCGCGGAAGACAGCGGGCCCTACGGCAACAAAGGCGTGCACACGCCGAATCTCGATCGCCTCGCGCGCGAGGGTTTGCGGTGCACGGCGGCGTTCAACACGTGCAGTTCGTGCAGCCCGAGTCGTTCGAGCATCATCACGGGACGTTACCCGCACAGCACCGGCGCGGAGCGGTTGGGATCAGACAAAACACGTCAGGTCTTGACAATTGACATCAGTGATCGTTGTCCGGCATTTCTGTGGGTAGGCCAAGGCCGTTGGTATGAACCAAGCCGAGGGGGTCAAACCAAGCCGAGGGGGTCATGGCTCGACTCTTGACAGAAAAACGGGGTCAGCTTGCGAATCGTTCACTCAATTCCTGGGAGAAAAACGCAGGCGCGCAACGAGGTCGTGCCCTTGGGGGCAATCGAACGGGGCTCTTTGAGAGTCGTTCGTTTTTCATCAAAATTTGCAGGCGTTGGATGACCAACGCGCTGCCTGGGTTGCGCCGCAGCGAGCGAACTACTCACATCATCCGGCGACCAATACCTCGGGATGCTTGCGCTCAATACCGAGCAGGCGCAGCGCAGCGTCGGTCGGCGTCCTCCGCCCCCGCTCCCAGCTCGCGGCGGTCACCGTCGGGATGTTCATCATCGCGGCAAAAGCCGGCTGACTGACGTTCAGTTTCTTGCGGATCGATCGCACCTGTGAGGGCGTCAGCGATTTGACCAGCCTCGCAAGGATCGGCACCCGCCTCGGGCGACGCACCTTAGATCGACGGCTTCTCTCCAGCTCTCCGCACAACGAAAAGTTTTTCGCACGCCTCAATTCGACCGAGGCTGCCTCAGCTCATCCAACAACCCCCTCCCGAATCCAATTCCCCTGAAAATCCGGATTCCTGTCACTCAGTAGTCGAACGGAGGCGAGGGCCGGCGGGCGAATCAGGCGATGAGGTGCGAGCCGGGTATGCCGGTGTCAAAGGTTGCGAGGGTGAGGCCGGCTGATGCCGCGATCTGCGCCAGATAAGCGTCGGAGGTCTGGGCGCCTTTCCGGCACCACGACGGGAGTTTGGGCGAGGGAGAAGTGGAGACGAATCCGCCGACATCCCGCTTGATTTCAGCAAGGGCTTTTACCGCGGCCTCGGCAGAATACCCGAACACTTGGATCGACACCCGCAGGAAGCCGAGTTCGGCGTGGGCGCAGGTAGCGAGCGCACTAAATTTTTCCTGCGCCGCCCACGCGTGGAAAGCCGCGTGGTCCGTGGAACCAGGATGCCGCCATGCGAGCAGCGCATTCACATCGAGGAGGTATTTCATGGGAAATCGGCGAGCGCCGCTTTGATTTGTTCGCGTGTCACCAGCGGGCCGCCGACGCCGCCGGCATCATAGAGCAGCCCGGAGACCGGATGTTTCTTGATGATGATTTTCCGGGGGGCCGGTGGCGCGTCGAGCGCCCGGGTGCGCAGGAAGGCGGAGACGGTGGCACGCTCGGCGCGGGCTTTGCCGCGAATCGCGCGCGCTTCCTCGGGCGAGACTTTGAAGGTGAGAGTGGGCATAGGTATTACGTTATTACCCCAACGCGCGCCGTCAAGACGTGCGAGCGCGGCCGACGCTCGGGGCGACGATCAGACAAAGCACGTCGTCAGATCAGACAAAGCACGATCAGACAAAACACGTCAGATCAGACAAAACACGTCAGGTCTTGACACTTGACATCAGTGATCATTTTCCGGCATTGCTGTGGGTAGGCCAAGGCCGTTGAGCATCGAAAACCCCTCCCGGATCCGATCCTCCCGAAAATCCAGTCCCCTATCAGTAAAATCCAGTCCCCTATCAGTAAGGGTGCAGGCTTTCACGCGTGTTTAGGCGGAGTTTCTCCGGGCGAGAACGGCAATCTCCGGCGTCTGTGTAGAACGGTGCGGCGAATGCACGCTTCT
>Ga0209829_10003034_pt1 | contig 12422 bp, 8 predicted proteins | sample C_140205_EF_Meta_FD_187311 | JGI IMG/M metagenome (GOLD analysis project Ga0209829, IMG submission 187311) | Freshwater microbial communities from Lake Croche, Canada to study carbon cycling - C_140205_EF_MetaG (SPAdes) (version 2) | ecosystem: Environmental > Aquatic > Freshwater > Lake...
CTAGAGCTAAAATGATTCCCGGTAGTTTTAAAATTTTAGTGGTAAATAATTAAAGCAAAAAATAAAAAATGTTTAATAAAATTTATGGTTAATTGCTGATTGTCTTATGCTTTTTATTCGCAAACGAACTAAGTGCACAAGCATTACATGGAACCATTTTAGATAAAGTCGAAGGCGCCCCTTTATCTGGAGCATCCATTAAAATAGCAGGCACCAATAAAGGAGTGGTTAGTAATGAAAAAGGTGTTTTTGTTATTCAAAATGTACACTACGGCAATATACATTTAATTATAAGTCATACTGGATTTGAGTTAATGGACACTAGCTTTGAATTTACAGAAAAAAATAGTAGCCCCTTATTGATTAGTTTATCCGCAGCAAAAGAAGAATTAGAAGAAGTGATTATCGTATCCTCCTCCAGAACCAATTCAAGAATTGAAGACATGCCTACGAAAGTAGAAGTATTAGGTGCGGAAGAAGTAAAAGAAGAAAATGGAATTAAACCTGGTAATATAGCAAGTTTATTGGGCGATATTGCTGGCATTCAAATTCAGCAAACCAATGCCGCTACAGGCAATGCCGATATGCGCATTCAAGGTTTGCAAGGAAAATATACACAGATTTTAAGAGATGGTATGCCTTTATTTGGAGGCTATGCAGGTAGCTTTAGTATTTTACAAATTCCTCCTTTAGACTTACAACAAATCGAGTTGGTCAAAGGTGCAAGCTCTACTTTATATGGAGGAGGAGCCATTGCTGGTATGTTAAATTTAATTTCAAAAAAACCTAAACTGGGCAAACCTGAAAAAAGCTTAACACTTAATTACTCTAGTTTAAAAGAAACCAATTTTAATACATTCTTTTCTGGAAGAAATGAAAAAACTGGTTATTCAATTTATGCAGGGACCACCCAACAAAAAGAAGTAGATGTTGATAAGGATGGATTTTCGGATGTGCCTGCAGTAAAAAGTGTTTTTATACATCCTAGATTTTTTATTTATGGGAAAAATAATAGCAATATAACATTGGGTTATACTTTAAATTATGAAGATAGAAATGGAGGGGATATGACTGTATTAAATGGAACACCCTCTGCAACGCATCAATTTTTTAATCAAAACAAAACATTACGTAATACCGTCGATGGAGTTTGGGAAAAAAAATTAGCTGACGGAGGTACGTTAACCGCCAAAGCCAATTATAGTATGATGAATAGAGCTATCATCACCAATGTATTTGGCATGTCTGGAAAACAAGCAAGCTGGTATTCGGAAATGGCTTATGCAAAAAAATATACAGCACATAATTTAGTATTGGGTATTAATTTCAATGGAGAAAATTTTACAAAACAATTACCTGATAGTAGTTTATTGCCTAATGATGCTTTCACCACCCTGGGTGCCTTTGTACAGGACGATTGGAAATTAAATGACTTACTAACCCTGCAGTCTGGTTTAAGATTAGACCATAATAATACCTATGGTAATTTTTTATTGCCTAGAATGTCTCTAATGTATAAGGTGAATAGTCAGGTAACCATGCGAATGGCTGGTGGTGCTGGTTATAAAACACCAAGCTTATTCAATTCCGAAATGGACGAAAGAGATTATCATTATTTGCAAGGATTTTTACCGGGCATCCAGTCTGAAAAATCGGTGGGATATAATTTTGATGTAAATTATAAAACAAGATTAAATAGTTGGGAACTTACCTTAAACCAAACTGTTTTTTATAACGAAGTAAATCATCCCATAATTTACAACTCTAACAGGTATTATCTTCCGCTTTATCCTGGCTATATTCCTACTTCCCCTATTTATCAATATACCAATGAATCTAATGCTATTAGCTCTAAAGGCATGGAGAGCTATATTCAAGCAATGAAAGCACCCTATGAAATATATTTTGGATACGTATATACCGATGCAAGAAGAAATTACAATGCTACAAACCCTCATTTACCCTTAATAGCCAAGCATAAATTCGCCACTGTTATTGCTTACGAGTTGAGCGAAAATTTTAAAATAGGCATAGAATCATCTTTTACAGGTAAGCAATACTTAGACAATGGCAGCAGCACCGACCCGTATTTATTCATGGCAGCGATGATGAGGTATAATATAGGGAAAGCTAGTTTTGTATTGAATTGCGAGAACTTATTTGATCAACGCCAGAATAAAAATGGCTCGCTAGTGATCCCGCCATATACCAACCCTAGTTTTCCAGAAATTTGGGCTCCTTTAGATGGCAGGGTAGTTAACCTGTCCATGCATTTAAAATGGTAGCAAATGCATCCTAAATGGAGGATAATCATTAAAAGTAAATTTTAAATTAAAAGCTAGATTTGTTATATTTAACATAGCTTATTATTTATAAATTAAACTATACTATTATGAACAGCCGACGTATTTTTTTAAGAAATGCAGCGTTAACTTCTGGAGCTTTAGTGACCTCCAACTTATTTGCTAGTAGTAAAATTTTCAACACCGATACTTTAAGAGTTGCCACCATTGGTGTCAATGGAATGGGATGGGCAAATACTTTAGGTGCCCTATCCGTTAAAAATGTTGAAGTAGTTGCTTTGTGTGATATTGATGAAAATGTTTTAAACAAACGAAAAGCTGAATTATTGATTAAGCAGCCCGGCGTTACAAAAGTTGATACCTATAGCGACTATCGTAAAATTTTAGATCGTAAAGATATTGATATTGTAATTGTAGGTACCCCCGATCATTGGCATGCTTTACAAATGATTAATGCTTGCGCTGCAGGAAAACATGTTTATGTAGAAAAGCCAGCAGGTAATTCTATTGGAGAGTGTAATACAATGATTGCTGCTAAAAATAGATACAACCGCATCGTACAAGTAGGTCAATGGCAAAGAAGTCAAAAACATTTTAGAGATGCATTAGAGATTGTACATTCTGGACAATTAGGAAATATTCGTACTACTAAAGTATGGTGTTACCAAGGTTGGATGCGCCCTGAACCAGTGGTAGCTAATAGCGCCCCACCAGCAGGAGTTGATTATACCACTTGGTTAGGACCGGCACCCACTCGTGAATTCAATGCTAGTCGTTTCCATTTTCATTTTAGATGGTTTTGGGATTATGCAGGTGGATTGATGACAGATTGGGGTGTGCATTTATTAGACTATGCAATTCAAGGAATGAAAGCGGGCAATCCAAAAAGTGTGAGTGCTTTAGGAGGTAAATTCGCTTATCCTGAATTAGCAGAAGAAACCCCTGATACCTTAACTACCTTATATGAATTTGATAAATTCAATTTGGTATGGGATTCTGCAATGGGCATTGACAATGGTTCTTATGGCCGCGATCATGGTATTGCTTTTATTGGTAACAATGGAACCCTTATTTTAGATAGAGGCGGATGGGAAGTAATTGAAGAAAGACAAGCTAAAAATAAAGTTGCTATTCCACTTCATAAAAAAGAAGACAATGGAGTGAATTTACATTGGCTAAACTTTACAGATGCTATCAGAAACAATACACCAGACAGCTTACATTGTCCTATTGAAGAAGGTGCACACATTGCTACCGTTGCACAAATGGGCAATATTGCGTATCGTTCTGGACAAAAAGTAAACTGGGATGCCAACAAAAATATGTTTACAGATGATGCTATCAATAAACAATATTTTACTAAAGCATATCATAACGGATACAGCATACCTAAAGTATAATTATTGGCTTGCCCGTTGATGGATGAGCCATGATTTGGGTATCAATATTAAAAACGCTTTTTAACAAAATGGCGTCCACGATTTTTTCAGGGACGCCATTTTTAATTAAGGCGCCTTCCTTTAAAAAATATAATTGATCTGCATAGCTAAGTGCAATATTGATATCATGCACCACTCCAATTAATGTAGTATTTTCATTTAATAAGGAAACAGCAATGGATAAAAATAACTGTTGATAATAAATATCTAGATTATTTAAAGGTTCATCTAAAAATAAATAGCGATGTACTCCTTTAGGTTGCTCCCAAATCTGAGCCAGCACCCTTGCATAATGCACACGTTGTTTTTCACCACCACTAAGGGTTTGATAATTTCTTTTGGCAAAACTATGTAAATCTAATAAGGCCATCACTTCGTGTACAATGTCAATATCTTTTTTACCTGGATTAAATTCAAAATGTGGATTCCTTCCCAAAAGCACCACTTCTTCCACGAGCATTGGGAAACTTAATTCTGTTTGTTGACTTAATACCGCTCTAGAAGCAGCAAGGGATTGCTTATCAAAGGTTTTTAGATTCACTTCCCCATCATAGGTAACTTCTCCTTTATAATTTTCTAAAGCTCCGCTTAATAATTTAATGAGTGTAGATTTTCCTGAACCATTGGGGCCAATAATTAAATTACAAATGCCTGGTAAAAATTGCAGGGAAATAGTGTTTAAAATATTTTTATGCCCAATCTTATAGCTGATATTTACTGCTGTTATCATAATTACAAATCGTTTTGATTGAATTGATATTTCTTCAACAGAAAAATATACAAGGGCGCACCCACGATAGAGGTAATAATGCCAATAGGCATTTCCGAAGGCGCTAGTAAAAGTCGAGCACCCATATCGGCTAGCGTTAATAACAAAGCGCCCATCAGTATGGAGGCGGGAATTAATTTTCGATTGTCACTTCCAATAAGGAGTCTTAATACATGGGGGACAATCAAACCCATAAACGCAATAACGCCCACAAAAGAAGTGGCCACCGAAACCATAGCGGTATTCACTATTAAAATACTTGTTTTTAGTTTATTTACTTCCACCCCTAAATACCCGGCTTCTTGTTCTCCTAACAATAAAACATTTAATTTTTTTGCTTGTTTAAATGCAATGAAAATACAAATGATGGCAACGATACCCGTTACCCATACTTGAAACCAAGAAGCGCCTGAAAAAGTTCCTAAATTCCAAAAAGTAATACTTCTTGCTTGTGGATCTCTAGCAATATAAGTCATGAGTCCAACGCCACTTAAGCCAATGGCATTGATGGCCATCCCCACTAATAATAATGGAAGGATCGAAACTCGTTTGTTATTTTTTGCCAAACTATATACTATATAGGTAGCAGCCAAGCCGCCTACAAAAGCAAAAACAGGAACTAGGAAGGGTCCTAATATACTTTTAAAAACTGGTGACATGAATGGGCTTAAACTAAAAACGATAGAAGCTCCAAAAGCAGCGCCAGCACTTGTTCCTATCAGTCCTGGCTCTACAACGGGGTTTCTAAATAAGCCTTGCATCAATACCCCCGAAACGGCTAGGATAGCCCCTGTGATAGCACACAACATAACTCTCGGTAATCTTAATTGCAAGAAAACATTTTCATAAATGGATTGAGTATTTTCTGATTTAAACCAATGCACTAGTGCCGACAGCATTTCGGCCGGTAAAATACGAACTGCACCAAATGCAATAGCTGCTATCAGCACCAATACAAGTAGTAAAGTTAATACGCTAAAAAATATTTTATTATTTGGACGCATTCAATGTGGGATAAAATAAATGCATTAAGTTAATAATATTTTCGCCAGTTCTTGGACCATAATAAGTTAAATCATGTTCTTCAAATCTTACAATTCTTTTATTTTTTCCAGCTTTGGTTAAAGCTACGCCTGGTACGCCTGCTATAAATTTATCCATCGTGCCCATTTGATCAAAACCAAAATCGGTGGCAATGATAATATCTGGATTGGCTTCGGCAATAGCTTCGGCACTAATTTGCCTTGCACCCTTGGCATCATAATGGGCAACTTTAGCACCAGCCATTTTAATGAGTTGATCGCCAACTCCTTTTCTTCCACTCATTACAAAAAATACATTGCTTGCTCGTCCAAAATGTATAATCATCACAGTGGGTGTATCTTTTATTTTTAGCACTGCTACTGCATTACTTGCGTTGACTATTCCAGCATCTATCACACCACAAAGTGAATCTGCTTTAGCCCTCACTCCAAAAAAATCACCCAACGCTCTCAATAACATTTTAGCACTATCTGCAGTGTTAGCATTGCCAAAAGCTTTACACTGTAAACCTGCTTTTTGAATTTGTGGCAAGACCGTTTCTGGCCCAATATCATTGCTGTGCATCACCATATCGGGCATCATGGAAATAATTCCTTCCGGATTCAAAGCCCTATGGTAGCCAACAGGCTTAATTAATTTTGCACTATCAGGATAAGTACTGCTCCAATCAACCCCTACTATATTGCGACCTTTACCTAAAGCAAAAGTGAATTCGGTTAAGTGTTTGGATAAGCTTACGATTCTTAAATCTTTCGTACCATCCAGTGCTGTATTTTTAAATCTGCCGCAAGCCAATAGCCCCAGCATAATGACGAACCCTAAAAGTATTTTTTTCATGATTGATTTTTAAAAATTATATTTCAGATTGACGCCTCCAAAGTACAAAGCATTTTTTGGTGCTGCCGTATATACATCGGGCATTTGATTGGCGAAAATCATCATTGGATATTTAATTCCCATTAAGTTAGTCACTCCAACATAAACATCAAAATTCATTTTATTAGAAAGCTTAGTTTGATAGCCTAGTTTTCCATTGATTAAGCTATAACTAGTTGCATAATAATCATTCATGGAAGTAATAGGAGTTTTGTCTTTATAATTATAGGTCATATTGCCATACAAGCCAATATTGGTCAAAACATCTACGCCAAAATTAACCATGTATTTAGGCACCCCTGCTACCATTTTATTGGAATAATCTTCGGTTAAAACTACCGACTTTTGAATTTTAAAATTATCGCCATACGTAAAATTAGAATAGGTCAAATTTGCAAAGGGTCTAATGGAACTTATAAAATTGCTAGCAGATTGATATAAATTATATTTTAGCAATGCTTCCATCCCATTGTGTATTTCCTTGCCACCATTCACAACATAACTATATAAGGTAGTTGAAGGAGAAGCAGGTGAAACCACAGCAATTGCTGTCATTTTTTTTGAAAACACTGTATTAAAATAAGCTAACTCATAGGTTAATTTATTTTCAAACAATTGTCCCTTGGATCCAATTTCAAATTGATTGCCTTGTTCTGGAGACAATACATGATTTAAGCTTCCAGTGGCAGGTGTAACAGGTTTGGTAACCGCAGGGGTAGTAATATAAAAATAAGAACTAGTAGGTGCTTTAAACCCAGTACTATAAGAAGCATAGATGGAAATTAGCTTATTGATTACTTTATTGATAGCAAAATGAGGTGCAACCATGGCTTGATAAGATGTATCAAAACTAGCAGGTCTGGTTATTAATGCAGCATTGAATCGATCATTTAAATTTAAATGCATATTGCTCACACCTATACCGCCTAATATGGAAAAGTCCTTGGGTAAACTTAAAGTCCACTCCGTAAATAAATGATGATTCGTAGTAGTGGAATAAACATTGGAAGTATTTGCATTGATGACCCAATAAGGATTCACTCCATATACCCAAGTGCTTGCGCTATCAAAAGGATTTTGTTTCATAGTATAACCAACTACTTCTGCAACTTGTTGTTGCACTTCAATTCCAGTAACACCGCCTAATGTAATGTTATCTGCAATATAAATTTTAGTATTGATGGCCGATCTTAAACCATAATTGATGGCATTTTTATCGGTCCAACCCGCTGCCGAACTGGCATTGCTATTAAAGCCAATACCATACACGGTAGAAGTAATAGATACATTTTGACTATGCGTATAGACATGACTTAGCCCAGTTCTAAAGCTTATTACATTACTATGTCCATCTCTTTTTATATAATCTGGATTGCCTGAAAAATCATTATTTTCAAATTGAGTTACCGTTAATTCTCCCGAACGTTGATCATAACTATTGCTATAGCCAGCATAAATACTAAAACTATTTTTTTGGTTGGGTTGTAAATCGGCTATTACATTTACAAAATCTTTTTTAGAAGCATTGTGAATGGTATAGCCATCCGTTTGTTGATTGCCATAGTTGACCAATAAAGAAGATTTGTCTGTTCCAGCCCTTAAAGTAGTGGTGAATCTTCTGGTACCATAATCCCCCATTAAAATTTGTTGACTTATACTAGTTTTACCTTTTTCTGCTTTTTCACTGGTCAAGTTGATGGCGCCCGCAATAGCTAAACCATATAAAGTTCCAGCTGGCCCTTTCGCTACTTCCACATTGGCAATAGAACTATAATCAATATCATCCATAGTAGTAATACCTTCTGCATCAGTTAAAGGAATACCATTCAAATATACTTTGTATCCCTGGCCATCAAAATTGCTACTAATGCCTCTAGTACCTCTAGTGCCATTTCCATAACCTCTAATATTCAATTGCTGTCCGCCTCCGGCAGATCTTCTATTCATTTGTACCCCTGTTACATTGGTTTGTATAGCATCATCTAAATTCAAACCTGTATTTCGATTCAATTCAATTGAACCAATTTTTGCAATGGAACCTGGTTGATACAAAATTGATTTATTGGGATTAGAAGTATTAGATACTTCTACATCGATTAATGATAATGCAATGGGGGTTAAATAAAAAATATTGTTTTTTTCAGTAGGATCAATGCTTTTTGTTAAAGGAGCATAACCAATATAAGTAATAGTAATTTTATCTGCGCCAGAAATAGACATGGTAAATTCACCATTGGAATTGGTATTTATTTTTTTGGCCCCAATACTAATAGTGGCAATTGCCAAAGGCTTTTGTGTAATGGCATCTACTACTTTTCCAGAAAAATTATTTTGAGCAAATGCGGTTTGACCAACTAATAAAAATAGATATAAGATGAAGTGTTTAAATTTCATTCAAGAAAGTTTAATGTATAAAAAATGATAATAACCCCAAAAGCTAATGGCTTGGGGGAAAAGAAAGTACTAAAAATTTATACCCATCTTGGAGGTGGGGCATTCACGTCTAATGCACTCGAATGTATAGCGAACGCTATTAAATTAAAACGACTTTTACTCAAATTTTGCAATACGCGTAATTCATTGTTAGTAGTGAGTATAAAATATGAAAGTGAAAATTTTATTGCTTGTTTGCCATGGTTGCTATTAGGTAAGTTTGCATTACTCGACCTAATAGAATTAGTATAGCTATTGTACAATTGACTTTCCATGGTATCGTTGATACAATAATACCAAATTTCACCATTCACTTCTTTGGATTTTACAACATCATAAAAAGTACCTGCTAAGTAAAATTCTTTCCCTGCCTCCTCCCATTTAATTTCATGGCTGTTTTTAATTTTCGCCAATTGCTCCTCTGGAAGCTCGCGTGCCATTTGTTGTGCAATATTTTCCTTATTCAATTCCTGTTGTACTAAATACACTACATAAGTTCCCAATTGACTGCTCAATGCTAAAAATAATAATATAGAACTAGTGATTCGCTTCAATGCTATGTCTTTTCTGGGCCTAAATTTAGGCTCTTTTTGCCAAGAATTAGGTATAATAATGCCAATAGTATATCTATAATTGATTAACTTAGGTATTCAATTTATAGTTATGGCCAATAGACGCAATTTTATACAACACCTAGGCCTAATGGCTGGTGCTTTTTCGGCAAATAGCTTATTCAATCAAGCGCATGCTGCCGAATTTCAACATCTTAACCAACAAAAAAAATTAATCTCCGCCAAAGATTTAGCAATGGATGAGGATTATTGGAGTGTCATTCAACAAGGGTATACTGTAAATCCAGCTTTTGTAAATTTAAACAATGGGGGTGTTAGTCCAAGTCCAAGAGTGGTGCAAGAAGCGGTGGACAGATTTAATAAGATGACCAACGAAGGTCCTTCCTATTTTATGTGGCGCATATTAGATCAAGGAAGAGAACCCCTAAGATATAAGTTAGCACAATTGGCAGGATGTGATCCTGAAGAAATTGCTATTAATAGAAATTCAACTGAAGCATTAAATACGGTCATCTTTGGTTTAAGCTTGAAAGCGGGAGATGAAGTGATTGGAACTAAGCAAGATTATCCCAATATGATTAATGCTTGGAAACAAAGAGTGGCAAGAGAGGGATTGGTGTATACACAACTTGACTTTCAATACCCTATTGAAAATGACGAAGAAATAGTAAGCGCTTTTGAAAAAGCAATCACGCCCAATACAAAAATATTTCACATTACCCATATGGTGAATTGGGTGGGACAAATTATGCCTGTAAAAAAATTATGTACGCTTGCAAAAAAACATGGTATTGAAACCATTGTCGATGGGGCGCATAGTTTTGGTTTGATGGATTTCAAAATTCCTGATTTTGGTTGTGATTATTTTGGAACCTCCTTACATAAATTTTTATCCGCACCAATAGGAAGTGGGATGCTATGGATTAAAAAAGAAAATATTGAAAAAATTTGGCCTTTGGTTTGTAATGACAACCCAAAAGGAACTGATATTAGAAAGTTTGAAACCCTTGGTACCAGAAGCTTTCCTATTGAACAAGGTATTGGAGAGGCAGTTAATTTTCATATGGCCATTGGAAGCAAACGAAAAGAAGAACGTATTCGTTATTTGAAAAATTATTGGGCCACCCGCGTAAAAGATATTCCTAAAGTAAGAATTAAAACTTCGCTTAAAGACGCTTATTCTTGTGCTATTTGCGGCGTAACTATTGATGGTATGACCCCTGGAGAATTAGACAACGCATTATTCAATGATTATAAAATACATACCGTAGGTATTGTTTGGGGTAATATTAGTTGTGTTAGAATCACCCCACATGTGTATACAAGAATTCAGGATTTAGATAAATTAGTTTACGCAATAGAAAAATTAGCTAAAAAAGCATAAGACTATTGAAGTAAAAATTTCAATTCATTAAAAAGGTCCCCTCGAATATTCGGGGAGACCTTTTTAATGAAACGCTAATGAGTATTTAATGAAAACTTTTAGGGTTTCTTCACCGTTGGATATGTAACACCTAACTGTTCTAAATAGGTACCATACTTTTCTGGATGATAATAAAAGGGTTTCATTTGTGTTCTATAACGATCCATGATTTCTTTATTCAAATGAATTGCAGGTGGATCATTCGCCGTAATAAATGGTATGTATTTTACATCTTTGTTTTGAACATTGGTAAAATAAGACTTTGCCTCTTCTATTAATTTTGGATTCGTAAAGCAATCTAATAAAGTCATGGCTGCAGCTTCTGCGCCTACTAAAGAACCCTTGTGTGCAATAGGCGTAGCCATTGCTATAGCATCTGCCCAATGGTGTCCTTTGGTTCCGGGTATATTGGCAGGATACCTTAATACTATCGTAGGTACCGTCCAAGAAATATCTGCAATATCATCCGAACCTCCACCCCATGAAAAGGCAACCGATCCTTTGAGCGTATCTAAAACTGTTTTTAATCCATCAATAGGTTTGCCTTCATTGTCTTTTTTTGGCGCTTCCACTAATAATTGAACGGCTTTGGCCATTTGAATGTCTTTTTCATCCCAAGTGGGCATACCCACTTTTTTAATATTCGCATACATGGCTTCCGCTAAGGGTTTATTAAAATGTCCAGGCCAGGCAGTGCCTAAAATTTGATGTGATACAGATGTACCTGACATCATAGCAGCGCCTTCGGAAATTTTAATGCCTGTTTCATAGTTCGCTTTAATATCCTCATAAGTACGTTCTCTAAAATAATACCAAACACTTGCTTTACTAGGAACAACATTTGGTTGATCCCCGCCATCTACTACTACATAATGAGATCGATTGGTTGGTTTTAAATGTTCTCTTTTAAAGTTCCAACCAATGTCCATTAATTCAACACCATCTAATGCGCTTTTACCACGCCATGGTGCACCAGCTGCATGCGCAGCTTCTCCATTAAAATCAAAACGAACACTCACCAATCCATTGCCTCCATTGTCTCCATAGTTAGAACCAAAATCTCCACTTACATGGGTAAATATGCAAGCATCGATATTTTTAAAATAACCATCTCTAACATACCAAGCTTTTGTTCCAACTAATTCTTCCGCAACACCAGGCCAAATCACAATCGTGCCTGGCATATGTTCTTTCTCCATCATTTCTTTCATAGCAATGGCTGCATAAATGATAACTGCTTGACCAGAGTTGTGCCCTTCTCCATGTCCTGGAGCACCTTCCACTATTGGGTCTTTGTACGCTACACCTGGTTTCTGAGAAGCTTTTGGAATACAATCAATATCACTACCCAAGGCAATAACAGGCGAACCTGAACCCCATTTAGCCATCCATGCAGTAGGTACATTGGAAATGTTTTTTTCAATGGCAAATCCATTCTTTTCTAATACACTCGTTAAATAGGCTGAGGTTTCAAATTCTTGAAATCCCAATTCTCCATAACTAAAAATTTGATCTACCATTACTTGTACATCTTTAGCATGGCCTGCAACACTAGAAACTAAT
>Ga0209829_10003035_pt1 | contig 12412 bp, 20 predicted proteins | sample C_140205_EF_Meta_FD_187311 | JGI IMG/M metagenome (GOLD analysis project Ga0209829, IMG submission 187311) | Freshwater microbial communities from Lake Croche, Canada to study carbon cycling - C_140205_EF_MetaG (SPAdes) (version 2) | ecosystem: Environmental > Aquatic > Freshwater > Lake...
ACAGCACCCGGGGCTGACCATCGACATCGTCACCGCCGATCTGTCGGTAGCCGGTTCGGCGGCCGAACTCGCATCCAAGGTCGGCACCCTCGGCCGCACGATCGACATTCTCATCAATAACGCCGGCGTTGGACTGCACGGCGACTTCGTCACGCAGGGCGTCGCGGAGAACTCCGCACAGATCCAGTTGAACTGCGTGACACTCGTCGAACTCAGCGGGTTGTTCCTGCCCGCGATGACGAAGGCCGGGCGCGGACTGGTCATCAACGTCGCCTCGACCGCGGCCTTTCAACCCACTCCGAGTATGGCCGTCTACGGCGCCACCAAAGCATTCGTGTTGTCGTTCACCGAGGCGCTGTGGCAGGAGACGAAGTCGACCGGAGTTCGGGTGTTCGCGCTATGCCCGGGTGCCACCGAGACGGAGTTCTTCGCGCGCACCGGCGAGGAGTTCCTGACCAGAGGCCGGCAGACCTCGCAGCAGGTCGTCGAGACGGCGATGGCCGCGATCGACAAGTCGACGCCGACCGTCGTATCGGGACTGAAGAATTCGGTGCTGGCGAGTGCCTACCGCTACACGCCGAGAAAGCTGATGCTCGCGGTGTCCGAGCGCATCATGAAGGCGAACTAGCCTGAGATCGCCGCACTAGGGTGAGCGGCATGCATGAAGGCTGCGGCTGCGGTAGTGCGCACGACACCGGCGCGATCTCACGACGGGCCGCACTGGTGGCCGCCGGATCGACGGTCCTCGGCGCCGGCCTGCTGGGTGCGGCAACGGGAACCAGTGCCGCGCAGCTGCCCCAGGCGCCGGCGCCGACCCTGCCCGACGTCGCCCTGATCACGGTGGGAGTGCAAGCGGGGCCGCCCCCGATTCCCGGCAAGATCGGGATCTCGTCGACGCTGAAGATCGGCAACGACCTGTACGTGATCGATTGCGGCCTGGGCTCGCTGAACGGCTTCACCAATGCCGGTCTGAAATTCAGCAATGTCAGGTCGATGTTCATCACGCACCTGCACACCGACCACATCGTGGACTACTTCAGCTTTTTCATCTCCGGTGGATCCTCGTCGGCGTTGAATCGCGCGCCAGTGCGGGTCTATGGCCCTGGTCCGGCCGGCGGATTGCCCCCGAGCGAGGTGGGCGATGCCAATCCCGCGACGGTTTATCCCGACAATCCGACGCCGGGGCTGGCCGCAATGACTGCGGCGCTGACGCAGGCTTTTGCCTACGCCAGCAATATCTTCATCCGGGACACCGGTCAACACGACGTCCAGACCCTGGTCGACCCGATCGAGATCGCGGTACCGCCGGGGTCTGACTATCAGAATCGCGCACCGAGGATGGACCCATTCCCGGTGATGTCTGACGAGAACGTCACCGTCACAGCGATATTGGTACCGCATTACGACGTCTATCCGGCATTCGCATTCCGTTTCGACCTGAAGCAGTCCGGCGTCTCGGTTACGTTCTCGGGCGATACGACCAAGTCCGACAACGTGATCGCGCTCGCGCAGGGCACCGACGTCCTGGTGCACGAGGCGATGATCAGTCTCGACACGGCTTTCTACAACAACAAGTTCCCGCCGAACTACCTACCGAATTCGCACACCTCGGCATTGCAGGTGGGCGAGGTGGCTGCCGCGGTCAAGCCCGGCCACCTGATCGTGAGCCACTACGACCCGCCGAACCTGCCGGACTCGCAATGGCTGGGCGAGATCCGGAAGAACTTCTCCGGAACCACTACCATCGCCAGGGACGGTCAGGTCTTCCCGCTCTAGCGGGCTGACAGCCCTGTCACACACCGCCGCGTTGCGCGATCGCCGCCTGCAACTGTTCGAGGCGCTGTTCGCGTGGTCCCTCGAGTTCGACGAGCAGTGGGGCGTTCTCGGCTGGCATGACGTCGAACCGTCCGTCGCGGTAGATCTGTTTGAAGATTGCGTCCACAGTGTCGCGGTAGACGAGATCGACCGGGCGGATGCCGTCGGCTTCCATCTCCACCGGCCAACGCTCCGATCCCGGAACGAACGCCAAGATGTCGAGGTGATCGAGGGACTCACGCACCGCGGGCACCAGCGACGCCACGAACTCGTCGTCGATGTCAGTGGTGTGGCAGTCGGCGGTGAATTGCGAGTAGGCGAGATAGTCCACCGGGGCGCGGTCGAAGATGACGTCGGCGGCGCTGGAGGCGTAGCGATGGACGCGACTGATGTTGTAGTAGAGCTGGATGCCGTTGTGCAGGCGGGTGGAAGAGTCCCGGAAGAGGATCTCGTAGGGCCCGAAAAGCCCCAGCGCACGGTAGGGCTCCTCCTCGCGGATGTAGCGATCGTGCGCGGCCACCCAGTCATTGACGACGGTCGACTTGCCGAGCGAATGGGAGCCGGAGACCGCGATGCGCACGGGGCGAAGGCTACCGTCCTGGTGCCGACGTAAAGTGAAGTGATGCTGCATAGGTTCCTGCTCGCCACCGCGCTGGCGGCTGTCGCTCTGGGCGGGGCCTCCCCGGCTGTCGCGGACCCCGAACCCGCGCCGCCGCCGATTCCCAACGCCTTCGCCTACATGCCGGTCAATCCGGCGAACTACACCGTCAACGGCGGCCGGTGGTTCGCCTTCGCCGGGCCGCCCGGGGTCGTGTGCGTCCTGGATTCCCTCAATGGCGAGTATGGGTGCAGCGGTCCGCTGCCCGGCGCCCCGGACGGTGCCAACCTGGTCAGTGCGGGACCCAGCGGCATGCCGGTGTTCAGCACCACCGAGACGCCCCAGTACGCCAAAGCCGGCGCGGTACTTGCGCTGCCGCCGAAGACCCGGCTGAGTTATCGGCAGGTTGCCTGTGGCGTCGACGACGCCGGCGTGGTGGCGTGCCTCAACAGTCGCGACCAAGTGGGCTTCGTCGTCGGACCCGAGGCCAGTTTCGTCGCCTCGAATCGGCCTGCGCCGGTGAGCCCGGTGCCGACTCCGCCGGCGTAGTTTGAACAGACCGCGAAACCGCCACGCTTAACCGGCCTCGTCGTTATCGTGGGCTGCGCATGGCGCGATGGGCGCCGACCGGACGGATATGAGGTCATTGCCAGTGAACCCCCAGCCCCTCATCATTATCTTCTCGGCGCTTGTGATCATCGGGCTGATCTGGGCGGCTCTGCGCCTGACCATCAAGCGCGATAGGGCGACGATCGCAGCGGACATGGATGAGCCCGAAGAGATCGAAACCTACAACGAGACCTGGCGAAGCGAGAAGTAGCGCGCCGCCTAGCCCTGGCTCATCGACAGCCCGATGCAGGTGCCGAGGTGCTGCGGGGTGCATGGGATGCCGTCGACCGTCGGTAATTCGTTGGGGCCGCCGCCGTAGACGGCTCCCGTTTGCGGCGGCGCTGGTGCGACGGCTTGGCCGCCGCCGGAGGTGCCGCTGACGCAGACACCGGCGTAGTCGCTGGGCACGGTTCCGGCCGGGCACGCCGATGCCGGTGCGGCGGTGGCGCACAGGCCGGCGCTGACCAACAGGGCGCAGGCGCATGCACCGATCACGATCTTCATGCCGCTCAGCCTAATGCGTTGTTTCGGGCTCGGGAGTTGTCGTAAGCCCCCGATATAATGGCCTCAGCTCACGAGTGGACGTCTGTTCGGGTACCTGGCCCGGCGTCCCGGCAACCGCGCGACCACCGCACGGTGCCCCAGGGGAAGAGCTGGCACGGCCCCGATGTTCGGCGGGACGTGCAAGTGGTGGGTGCCCGAGGGCGGTACCGCCGGAACGGCGAGCAATGACCGATGAACACGATAAGCGGATACGTGCCGCGCTGAACGACGAGTTGGGCTTCTATCCCGCCAGCGTCGACCCCGAGTCAGTGGCCCGCTACCGCCGCGAGGCGCCGGAACGGCGAGCAAGGCCAAGCGAACTCAGTGCCAGCGACAGGGCGATTCGTGACCGCATCACAGAACTGAGCGTGCACATCCCCTGCGCTGGACTTCGGGGTCCGCAGCCGACCTGGCGATGGCAGTCCTGCAGTTGCGAGGACAACCCGCAGATATGGGAGGGCTACGACGTCTCCCGCGCGAGAGATCTCTGCATCATCTGCTTCCGCGACACCGCCGGTGGCCCGTCTCGGTATGCGTGGAGGGCATGCGAGAACTGCCGCGAGGTCAACACCGCGATCCACCGTCGGTCGGGTGTTCGGCCGTTCGCCCTGGGTCGCCACAGCCTGATGAACGGGATCGGTATCAACGGTGGGATGCCAGAGGCTGTTGTCGACGAGCAGATCGCCAGGCTGGTGGAGTTCGCTCGCGGCAACCCCCGCCTGCAATCTTGGCGGGATAGCGAGTATCCGCGCCTGGCCGCGTCGTTCGACCCGCTTGCCGATATCCCGCTGCCGGCCTGGCAGGAACAGTGGGTTGCGAGCCCTGCCGCGTCGTGGGATGCGTTCGCCCGGTTGATTGGTTTCAGCCTGCCGCTAGATGTGGACGTGCAGTGAGCGACGAGATCGAGACACGGAAGGCCAAGGTGCGGCGAGGTTGGATCGCCGATCCGCCGCCGGCTGCGGTGGCGCCGCTGCCGCCGCACCACATCACCAAGTGGTTCACGGTGATGGGAGTGCGGAACCTTTTGCGCGAGAGGGAATCTAGGGGAGATGTCGATGGCTGATGAGACCGATGAGCAGATTCTCGCCCGCTACCGCGAGCGCTGTGGGAACCCCTATATGAACCTGACGACGGCGCGTGCCCTGCATACCCTGCACATGCGATACCGCCACCTGAGTACGGCGGCACAACAGCGCGCACGTCTGGAGCGTGAGGCTGAATTGGAGCGCATTCGGCGAAAGATCTTCGGGATTGCCGACACCGATGCCGGGGAAGCAGTGGACGGCGGTTGATCCGAGGAAGATGGACCTATGCCGGTCACGAAAGTTCAACTGTTTTCTCTGCCGGTCTCGGACCAAGACCGATCCCGAGACTTTTATGTCGATGTTCTCGGATTCGAGCTCATGTCAGACGTTCAGATGGGGCCCGCTATGAGGTGGCTACAAGTAGCTCCGCCTGGCAGTGCAACATCAATCACCCTCGTGACATGGTTTCCGACCATGCCTGCCGGTTCTGTCAAGGGCATCGTGTTGGAGACCGATGATCTGGAGGGTGACATCGCAGTTCTCAAGAGTCGGGGCGTCCTGATCGAAGGCGAGATCCAAGAAATGCCGTGGGGGCGCTTTGTGGTCTTCGATGACCCGGACGGTAACGGGATCGCCTTGCAGGCAACCGCCTAGGTGCTACCCGGCGATCCGGTCTTGAGGCCGATATCGCGGCACCCGTCCAGTAAGCGTCGGTCGTAGGTGACGAATGCGGTCAGTCCCTGCTCGAAGTAGGCGGCCGCGGCGAGGTGTGTGGCGTCCAGGGACCGCAGGGTTGTATCGATGTAGATCATGGTTCGTCGCGCATCTCGCACGAGCAGTGGCGTTGACGTCGAGGAGATTGCTCGGCTGGCGCACCGGGATGATGGCGCCGGATTCGATCAGGGCCGCGCGGGACCGCTCCGCACCGCGCACGGGAATTAGCCTACGAGGTCGTCTTTCTAGAATCGCCACGCAGATATATAATCTATACCGTGGCATTGAGTATCAAAGACCCCGAAGCCGATCGGCTTGCCCGCGAACTGGCGGCTCGTACCGGTGAGACCTTGACCGAAGCGATCGTGGTGGCGCTGCGGGAACGTCTGGCCCGCGAGACCGGGCGGACCAGGGCGGTGCCGCTCAGTGCGGAACTGGCGTCGATCCGCCGTCGATGCGCCGCCTTGCCGGTGCTGGATCAACGAGCTGGCGACGTCATCATCGGCTACGACCATCACGGCCTGCCGACCTGATGGTGATCGAGACTTCCGCGCTCGTGGCGATGCTCACTGATGAGCCGGAGGCGCAGCGGTTCGAGGCCGCCGTGGCCGCGGACCCGGTTCGGTTGATGTCGACGGCCTCATATCTGGAGGCGGCCATTGTCGTCGAGCAGCGGTTCGGTGAGCCTGGCGGACGAGAACTCGATCTTTGGTTGCATCGGGCCGGCGTCGATCTCGTCGGCGTCGACGCCGAGCAAGCCGACGTCGCCCGGTCGGCCTACCGCCGATTCGGAAAGGGACGCGATCCCGCCGGCTTGAACTACGGGGACTGCTTCGCCTACGCACTGGCGAAGGTCAGCGGTGAGCCGCTGCTCTTCAAGGGCGACGATTTCATTCACACCGATATCGGTGTGGTCGAAACAATCTCCTTGGGTTAGTGCCGACAGGGCTAGAGCGACTGGTCACGCGCCGTCCGTCTGCGGAACAGTTCAGCCGGTCGGCCGCGCGAACCAGTGTTTTCGGATTTCACGCCAGTGGCTACCAGGAGTTGTTGCATCCGGCGTCGAAAGGCGTCGCGATCCCATGGGTCGTCGTGACCGGCGACGGCGTCGTGGACCAGGCGGAGTTCGCGCAGTGTGAACGTGTTTCCCAGCAGCCGGTCGGGGTCGGGTTGCTCTCCGTAGCGTGACCGGACGTATTCCTTGGCGCGTTTGACGATGTTGGGGTGGTCCCAGGCCAGCTCGCCGGGGCGGTCCACCGAGACGAGCCGGATGTTCTTCGCGGTTCCGTCGCCTAGCGACTTCAGTCTTTCGGGGCGGACCACCGCGACGTGGGCCACCGACAGCACCCAGTGGCGCTCATCGCGGTCCGGATCGTCGAAGACGTTCAACTGTGCCGGCCGGATGTCCCGCACTCCGAGCTTCTCTTCCAACGAGCGCTCGACGGCTTCGGCCAGCGTCTCGCGGTCACGCAGGAAGGTGCCCGGCAGTGCCCACTTGCCAGTGTCTCCGCGCTCCATCTCCACCACCAGGAGCCCCCGCTCGGGGTGAATGGTCAACAGCGCGGTGTCCACGGCGACGATGGCGCGGGGGAATTCGTAGCAGAACTTGTCGGTACCCGCTGCTACCGTTGAGTCATTGGGATCTGGTGTTTCGTTGTCACGCATAGGGACCAGGATATCAATTTGCGCGGCAGCAGCGCAATATCTTGCGCGATATGCTATACTGGTGTCAGCCCCGGGGGGATCGCTGCGATACCGGGACACTGAAACGCAATCACCATCACGAGAAAAGAGTCCACAACGTCCACGTCGAAACAAGGGGAGGGTATCGATGACGCAAACGAAAACTGATGCGGTGCTGGTTTTGGGGGATACGGCCACCGAGCAGCAGGCGGAGATGTTCGCAGTCCGGGCGGCCGAGCACGGCGTGATCATCTCCGGGATCTTTGCCTTCGAGGTCGGGCAAGCAGCCGCGGCCAATGACCTGGGCGAGGTTGAGCAGGTGGTGGCCGCTCTGAGCCACGCCATCGCTACCCGACGAGATATCTGGGTTCCCTACCCCCGCGAGGACTTGGGCCGGGAGGACCACATCCGCCGGATCTGCCTGGTGCTGCAGCGCCACGGGCTGACGTTGCGACTGGGGCCCAGCATCTTCGCGTGTCCGGCCGAGGGTGGCTACAGCCCCATCGACCAGGCCCTGAGAATCGAAGTCCAGGCCGTCGACGCACTCGATCACGCAGTCATCGCCGCGGCCGGCGTCCAGACGCTGAGCACCGAAATCGACGCAGCGTTGGCCGCAGAGCCGTCGCGTAACGCCAGTGCCCATCCGGATGTCACGTACTACAGCACGGATGAAGTCGCAAAGCTCTTCCGCAAATCGCGGAACTGGGTCAGGTGGGCGCTGCGCAACAACGTCTTCATTCGCAAAGACGGCACACCGATCAAACCGATCCGCGTCGGCGAGAGTTCCCGCCGACGGTTCACCCTGCCACTGCTGCACGATATGGCCAAGGCCGCCTATCGGCGCGGGATCCTCGACGAAGTCGAACTGGAGGCGGTGCTCGACGAGCTGACCCGCGCGGAGCGGTAACGGGCGGTCGCGTCAGCCTCAGCGCTGCACTGTGCCCCGCGTCTATCGGCGTGGGGTCGGTTCGTCGACCCTGCGGGGTCATTCCATCGACCACAACTACGAAAGGAATTCCTATGACTGACAACAACAATCTGCAGTACCCCTCGTGGGAACACGACCCGGTAGTGCATGGCTACTGGGTCATGCCCGGCCGCCTGCTCGCCGGCGAGTACCCCAATTCGACGGACCTCGACAGGGCACCCCGGAAGCGGCAAGCGCTTCTCGACGCAGGTGTCACATCAATCGTGGATCTAACCGAACTTCGCGAGCCGAACCTGAGTGGCGTGCGTCTGGAACCCTACAAGGACCTCCTGATGGCGCAGGCCAAAGACCGCGGCATCAAGGTGAAGTATGCGCGCTTCGCGATTCCCGACAACTCTGTTATCCACGATGAGGGTTATGACGACATCCTCGCCCACATCCAAAGCGAACTGGACGCGGGGGAGGTCATCTACGCACATTGCTACGGGGGTAAGGGAAGGACCGGAACCCTGGTCGGGTGCTGGCTCATCGACAACGAAGGTCTCGACTACGACGGTGCGATCAGTCGCTTGATTGAATTGCGTCGAGGGTCCAGAAAGGCCGACCACCCGGTGCCCGACAGCCGGGTGCAGCACGACGTCCTTCGCCGGCGCGCTCAGCGAAGGGAGGCCTAACATGACCACGTCTAATTGGTTCGAGAAACTCGTGGGATTCAGCGAGAGCGACGGCTATGACGCCGTCCAGAGCCGGCTGACCGTCGAGGGCGATGAACTCGTCTCGACGGTCAACGGCAAGCGCTACGGTATCGGCGAGCTGACACTGCCGACGCTGGCTGAATTGCGCGCCAGAGTCAATCCGGCTTGCGGGCAACGCAGTTCGGCTCGAGTCGTGGTCGCTGATGTGCAGAAGCTGCACTCGGAACCTGAGTACGAAGGCGCACTGTTCCAGGTCGCCTCCCAGTTCAACCTGCTGGAGATGGTCTCGGAAAACTTCACGCCCGAGCATGGCGTGACCGACTACGTCTACGACGGCACTCAGGGGCCGGCGTGTGCGATGGCGGCCGCTGCGGGAACGATCTACCGGAACTACTTCGTTCCGGTGGGCGATCGCGTTGGGCAGACCCGGAACCATCAGCTTGACGCGCTCGCGGGTGTGGGAGCCGCACTGTCGGATCACATCGGTATGCCGGTGAGTGAGCTGTGGAACATGCAGAACGGTTACGCGCTCTGCACCACGGAGGGCCTAACGGCGATCAGCCATCTCTTGGACACTGCCTCCGAGGAGGTAATCGACGGGTTGCGGAGCGCGCTGGCCATCGGTCTGCATCGTGATGTCGAAGTCACCGACGGTAGCGGCCGTCGGGTCTCGCAGGTGTACTGCTCGGCGCTACCGGTCGCGTACTCGTCGCACGGTAGGGGACGCTGGGAACCGTTTGCGCGCTTGGTGTTGCAGGCCTCCTACGAGGCGGTCATGCTGGCCGCGGTGGAGCAGGCAAGCGGTGGTGGCTCCAACACGGTGCTGCTGACCCGCATCGGTGGTGGTGTCTTCGAAAACGGAGATGACTGGATCGACAGTGCCATCGTGCGTGCAATGGACCTGGTGAAGGACGCCGGCCTGGATATCACCTTCGTGGCTCATCGGGCCGCAACCCCGGGTGTCCGGGCGATTGTGGACCGTTATCAGCGGTAACCGCTAACGCCTGCGATTACACAGCATTGCTGCTAATATGCAGGCATGGTTGCCGTAACGGTTAGGGATGTTCCCGTTGGAGTCCGTGATGAGCTGGCTGCTCGGGCAGCCCGCAACGGTCAGTCGTTGCAGGAATACCTCCGCACTCTGCTGGTGAATGTCGCGGAGAAGCCCACCGTGGGCGACGTGCTGGCTCGCGCGCGGGCCCGGGTCGAGGCGACGGGCGTGCGCCTCGACCCGGCCGCCACCGTTGCTGCCAAGGACGCCGATCGCAAGTGAGTCCGTCCCGGCTGGTGTGCGACGCGTCGGCAGTCGTCACGGTCCTGCTGGATCCCGGGGAAAGTGGCGTCTGGCTCGCCCGGCATTTCGCTTCAGCAGAGTTGTGCGCGCCTGCGCTCCTGCCCTTTGAGTGCTCGAACGTCATTCGACGGCATGAACTCAGCGGACTCATCAGTTCGGACCAGGCGGCCTTGGTGCACGCTGACCTGCTCGACCTGCCAATGGACTTATTCCCGTACGAGTCGCTGGCGCAACGGGTTTGGCAGTTAAGGCACAATCTCACGAGCTATGACGCAAGTTACGTCGCACTCGCCGAAGCCCTGGACGCACCATTGATCACGCTGGATCAGCGGCTGTCCGACGCGCCGGGAATCAGATGCCGAGTTGAGATCCCGCCGGTCAGTAACTGAGTGCGTACCGGCACTTATCGTTTGCCGGCCAGCACGATGAAACCGGGGGTTTACGACAGTGACCGTCTCTGCTAACGTCTTCACTCCGCAGTGCAAATCCAGCTATGAACTAGTGATGAACTAGCGCTGGATTGGAATGTGAACTAGTCGAGGGGAGTGGCCAAAATGCCGTTTAAGCTGAATAAGAGGCGAGGCATGACCATCTGCGTCCCGCTTCCTGCCGGCCAGGCGTATTACAGCCACTATGACTGTGAACCAGTCGACGAACAATTGATTCCGCGAAAAATACTATTTCACTCCGGTGGCGGCGAGGCCCCGTGGATCACGATGGGCATTGAACTTCTCGACGGCGGCCCGCAGTGCACCTATCTCAAATTCGCCAGTACCGAGGCCGACGGTGCGGCCGCGGCCCCCGTGCGTGACAAGCATCTGAAGACGATCGACGTTGCGAAGTTGGTGCGCGACATCGTCGCGGCGTGCTCGCAACAGATCCTGCCGTTGGCAACCGGGCTCTTTGCGGCTGAGGGGCCGACCGCCGCCGAGCAACGACGCGTCGTCGAGACGACGCAGCGGCGGCGAGACCCCGAGGACAAGGAACTACTTCATCGGGTAGCCGCCATCTACACAAGCAACCTCGATAAGCCGATCGCGGCGGTGATGCGTGAACTGGATATGAGTCGCAGCACGGCGGGCCGGTGGGCCAACCGGTGCAGTGACGCCGGGCTGCTGCCGGCGGTCGAGAAAAAGGGAAAGCAACGGGTATGAGCACGTGGCAAAAGCAGGTTGGGCGACCCATCGCCTGGACGGCTGTACGGTAGGGGCCCGGCAGTGTCGACCATCCAGATGGCGTTGAGCATCGTCGGCGGGATGCTGATACCGGTTTCACTGTACGGATTGCGGAGAAAGCGAACTCCCGCAACAGAATCCGAATGGCAGATGCCGCTGTGTGCGACGCCATCCCCCGATCAGACCCTACTGTGCAAGCAGGAACTCGGACACCTCGGGTGGCATGAACGCGGAACGAAATCCTGGTTCGGCGATTGCTGGTTCGAAGGGCAGACAGCAGACACCAAGCGATATCGGGACCAGCCGCCCATCGAGAAGCGACCCATCGAGCAGCCGCGCGTCAAGAAGTCGTCCATCGAGAAGTCAGGACGGAGTCAGCCGAGAAGGCCGCTGACAGACGGGGAAAAACAGCTCATCCAAGCCTGCAAGAACGGGAACTGGAGACTTCGGGAAGCCCCGTGGCGACAGTTCGAATATGTCGGCAGGAGTGCTGCCACACCGAAACCGAGACGCACACAACCGAAACCGCCGCAGGCCGCGCAACCTAAACCGCCGCCACCCAAACCAGCGCCACCTAAACCTCCGCCACCCAAACCGCAGCAGTCGAAACCCTCGTATCCCAAGATCATCGGGCGCGAACCGATCAAAGTCAGGGTCGGCATGTTCGGCACGAGGAGAACCCTGCCGAACGACCGAGACAGAAAAGGTGCCTAATCGGCACGGACTGAATCGGGCAGGTGATCAGACCTTGGGCCGCGGGCAGTCGCCGTTGACGACCAACGGAAGGTTGATTGTTTTCGCCTGCAGGACGCCGCCGGTGTCGTTGGTCCCGCCGGCGATGATGCACTTGCCCTCGACGATGGCGTCTGTCTTCACCCGGTGGCGATCCGCGAACAGGGTGAGGTCATTGGTCTCGATGGTGGAATTCGTCTTGCTTCCGTCGGTGCCGTATGTCGTGATGGCGATCGTGGTCCCGGTGACGGAATCGACGGTACCGCGGAAGCCTCCCAACGGACTGCTCGGAAGCCCGGCGTTGTCCGCGCCGCCGGTCTTCTTGCACTCGCCGCCACTGGACGCACCCACCACCACCGCGTCGGCGACGACCGTGCCGCCCTCGGCGCCGCTGGCGGGCCGGATGGTGACGCACAGCCCGGCGGTGATGTCGGTCAGTTTCGCCGGCGTCAACTCCATGATCTTCGTCTCGTCGGTGAATGACACCGATGCCGATCCGTCCGGTGAGCTCACCTCGATCCGCATACCCGATACCGACGCGATCGAACCGCTCACCTCGTCTTCGCCGTTGATCTTCTCCGGCGCCTGAGAGGCGGCGGCC
>Ga0209829_10003036_pt1 | contig 12411 bp, 12 predicted proteins | sample C_140205_EF_Meta_FD_187311 | JGI IMG/M metagenome (GOLD analysis project Ga0209829, IMG submission 187311) | Freshwater microbial communities from Lake Croche, Canada to study carbon cycling - C_140205_EF_MetaG (SPAdes) (version 2) | ecosystem: Environmental > Aquatic > Freshwater > Lake...
GGGCGCGGGCGACGTCGGCCTGACCACGTTGGTAGGCAAGGAGCGCGGCACGCAGTTCAGGAATAGCGGCGAAGTGGGAAACAGCGGCGTTGACGGCCGGCGTGCGGATCTCGGCATCGGCCACGGGCTGGCCGGCGATTTCCATTTGGGCGGAACGTCCGTTGATGCGAGTGCCAAGGCGCAGTGCATCGAGTCCCGTTTTTACGGTCGGAAGATCGGCCGGCGACGCGCCGGCGCGGAGCAAGCCGGCGGTGAGTGCGCGGTAGAACGAACCGGTGTCGACGTGGAGCAAATTGAAGCGCTCGCTGATGATGCGCGATGACGAGGATTTTCCCGAGGCGGCGCCGCCGTCGACGGCAACGATGAAGAAAGGAGCGGGTGCGGTGGTCACGATGCGAGGGAGTTTTTCCTTAGCATTTCCAGTAACTCAAAAAAGTGAGGAAATGTTTTGGCGCAGCAGGCAGGATGGCGGATCGAAAGCCAAGGGCGGCCGTCGCCGTGAAGATTGTGGCTGCCGAGAATGCCGAAGCTCATCGCGAAACGGTGATCACCGTAGGTGGCAATCTCGACACCGGAGAGGAGCGGGCGGGGAGTGATGGTGAGACCGTCGCCGTCGGCGTGTTCGTCGACGTCCTGGCCGAGCTTGCGGAGTTCAGTGACCATACCGGCGACCCGGTCGGTCTCTTGTTTTCGCGAGTGAGCGATCCCGGTGATGGTGGTCGGTCCGGTGAGGAGCGGGGCGAGTGCGGCGAGGGTGAGGAAGGTGTCGGAAAATTCGGAGAAGTTTTGCGTGATGCCGCGAAGGGAGGCTCCGGTGCGAACCGCGACATCGACATCGCCGTTGAGTGGCATGACCTCGGCGCCAACCCGAGTCAGAACGGAGAGAAAGTGCGAGTCACCTTGGAGTCCTTGGGCTGGCGGCAGGAGGTTTGAAATGTGGACTTGGCCGCCGACGGACAAGGGTAACGCGGTAAAGTAACTGGAGGCCGTCGCGTCGGGTTCGATGGCGTAGTTCGACGGCGGGGCGTAGGGGCCGTTGGGAACTGCGATGGTGTCGCCGAGTCGCGATAATTTTTGGGCGAAACCGAACTGCGCCATTTGCTTGATCGTCATCGCGACGAACGGCCAACGCACGCCGCCGTCGAGTGTGATCGAAAGCGGGGAGGCGGCGAGCGGGGCGACCATCAGCAGAGCGGAGAGGAGTTGGCTGCTTTCGCTGGCGTCGATGCTGACCGGTCCGCCGCGGAGGCCGCGTGCATGGATTTCGAGCGGGAAAAAACCCTCGACGCCCGTGCAACGGACGTCGGCGCCGAGTGCCCGGAGTGCGTCGATCAGGGGTTTCATCGGACGTTTGCGCATCTGCGGGACGCCATCAATTCGGTAGACGCCGCGTGGTGCTGCGGCGCAGAGCGCGGTGAGGAAACGGGCGGCGGTTCCGGCGAGACCGACGAAGAGGTCGGTAGTCCCGGCATTGGCCGGGAAACCCTTGGCCTGATCGGCGACGCGCAGCGTGTGGGCGCCTTCGTCGGCAGCGACTGTGAAGCCTAGTTTCCGCAGGGCTTCGGCCATCAGGTGCGTGTCTTCGCTAAAAAGGGCTCCGGTGAGCGTGACGGGCTGGTCGCAGAGCGCGGCGAGGAGCAGAGCGCGGTTGGTGAGGCTCTTAGAGCCGGGCAGCGTGACTCCGCCGCGAGCGGGACGCGTGAAGGGTTGGATGGGCAGAAGGTCAGGCAAAAAAGGTGTCACGGCAGCGGGCGGAATTGGTCGCGGTAGGCTTTGCCGCGCTCGATGCGGGCGGCAATTTCAACGTAGTCGCGGTTGGCGAGGGCCGTGCGCAGGCCGTGGAGTTCGTCTTCGAAACCGCTCAGGGCGCGGAGAACTTCGTCGCGGTTCTGTTCGAGAATCGCACGCCAGATCTGCGGGTCGCTGCCGGCGATGCGCGTGGTGTCGCGGAGGCCGCCGCCGGCGTGGTTGCGCCAAGCAGAATTTTTCGTCGCAAGAAATCCGCAGAGGCTCGATGCGATCACCTGCGGAAGATGGCTGATGTGCGCGACGATTTCGTCGTGTTGGTCAGGTGCTACTGTCACGACTTCGGCTCCGAGTGCGTGCCAGAATTCCACGACGGCGGTGGTCGCATTTGCCGGAGTCTCAGTATGTGGAGTGACAAAACAGGTACGGTGTTCGAACAGGGTGGCGGTGCTGTGTTCCCAGCCGGTCTTTTCGGAGCCCGCCATCGGGTGGGCGCCGACGAAGTGCGCGTGGGGTGTGAGAGCGGCATGACCGAGGCGCGCGATTTCACCTTTTACGCTGCCGACGTCGGTGACAAAGGTGCCGGGCGCGAGGTCGGGGGCGATTTGCCGGGCGAGGGGGACGATTTGGTCTACGGGGGCAGCGAGGACGACGAGGTTGGCGCCACGGACGGCTTCGTTGGCCGTTTCCGGGACGGCGTCACACCACGGTTGATCGCGAAGTTTCAGCCGCGACTCGGGACGGCGCGTCCAAAGGACAATGCGCGTCGCGACACCGCGCGCCCGGGCGGCACGCGCGACGGATCCTCCGAGGAGGCCGGGGGCGAGGATCGTGAGTTGAGCGAGAGCGCGCACAGGGGGCAAAAGACGCAAAAACGCCGGACCGTGTCGAGCCCTACGGCAGAAGCAGAACGACGGAGATCGCGTTGCGTTTTTCGGCGGCGAACTTTTCTTGGTGCCTACATGGCCTATACCCCGACCCGGCAGGAACGCTTGGACGAAGCAAAACGATTCGTGGGACCCGTGATCGCGGGCTTGATCGTGGTCGGGGTAGCCGGCTGGGTTACTTGGCGCGTCTTCGGCCCCGTCGGTTCCCCAACGACGCTGCAGGCTCCGCCCAAAGAGGCGCCAGCGCGGGCCGCAGCGCTGCAGCGGGTGGCAGCTGAGTTGGAGGTGCTCGAGCGGACCTTTCAACGCGCGCTAGACTCTGGCGCTACGGCGGAGTCGGCGGGTTTGTTGTTGAATCGGGTGATCGAGAAGCAGCGTGAATTGATGCGGCTGGAGCCGGCGGTGAAACTGGAGCAAACGGAAAAGCTGGCGCGGATGGAGGGAATGCGGGGCTCGCAGCGTTCGCGCGTGGCGTTGGCGCGGAGCTTGGTGTTGGAGAAAGAGGCGATCGCGGCGCAGCAAGCCGGACAGACCGTCGAAGCGACGGAGAAAATGCGGGAGGCGTTGCAGTTGCAACACGAGGCCAATGCCAGTGCGCCAACGGGGGATCAAAAGGACCTGCGGCGCGAATCACGTCTCATGCAGGAACTTGATGCCGGTGAGGCTGAGCCCTTGCGGGCTTCAGTGGGAACGTTGCTGACGCTGGCGCGCTCCGCCGCGGCGCAGGAGCGTTGGGATGAGGCGCTGAATGCCTTTACCGAGGCCCGAAAAATTCAGGCAGACCTGAACCAGCGGTTTGCGGCGACCCGCGTAGCGGACAGGGCGGGACTCGATCGGATAGACAGCGAACTTCAATCCTTGCGGGCGGCGGGATTGGCGGCCGTGGCGACGGCTCGGGAGCGCGATGCTGACATGGCGGCGACGGCCGGTCGGGCACAGGAGGCGGCGGCTTCGTATGCGGCTGCGGTGGCTGCGCTGCGCGAAGTGAATCAGAATTTTCCGCGCAGTCGGTTTGCGTCGGAGGCACGGGTGGCGGAGTTAGAGGTGCGCCGACAGACGGTATTGTCGCGACAATTGTTATCGCGGGCCGCGGATCTCGAGCGGGAAATTACGGCGTCATTACGGCGTCGGCATAATTCCTCGGCAGTGGAAAAACTTTCGACCGCGTCCGCGCTTTTGGAAAAAGTAGCCGTGGAGTTTCCGCGAAGCGAGTCGTTGAATCCGATGCTTCAGCGCAAGATCGCCTATCTCGCGCTGCGGGCCGGTGAACTGGATGGGCTGCAGGTGCAAGTGTTGAGCCGTCTGGCTCCACTTCCCGGAAACAACACGCTGCAGATGCTAAAGATCGAAGTGCCGCAGGATCTTTACCAACGAATCATGAACGAGAATCCGAGCCAACACGCGGGTAGAGCGCTGCCGGTCGATTCCGTGAGTTGGCTCGACACCCAGCAATTTTGCGAGCGCCTCGGTTGGCTGTTGGGCGTAAAGGTGCGTTTGCCGACCGAAGCCGAGTTTCGCGGAGCATGGAGCCCTGCTGGCACCGGAACTTGGTCCTTTGAAACGAGCAACGGGCGCGCTCGTGAGTCGGGGGTATCGCCGGCCTCGCCGGCCGGGTTTTATGATTTGGCTGGCAATCTCGCGGAGTGGCTCGTGCCGCAACGCGATGGGGGAGATACTGCACCGGTCGCGGAAGGCAGTTTCCTCGACAGCCGGGAGTCCATGCAGACCCTGCGCGTGGTCGCAAGAGACCGACGGGAACGCGCCCGGGAAATAGGATTTCGCGTGGTGGTTGAAGACCCAGTTGATTGAGCGACGTGACGCTGACTCGGCCAGAAATCGAAACTGGTTCCACGAACGCCGTCGGACTATTTGCTGAGCGAAACGATTAAATCGAATTCGGTCCGACTGAGTGGCAGCACCGACAGTCGGCTCTGGCGGATCAATGCGATGTCGGCAAGTGAAGGTTCGGATTTGATTTGGGCGAGGGTGACGGGATGAGTGAAGGCACCCGCTGCCTTTAATTCTACCGCGACCCAACCGGGCTCTTCCGCCGTCGTGTCGGCAAAGGCGGCGCGGGTGATTTCCGTGAGACCGACGACGGCTTTGGTCGTGACGCTCTCGTAGAAAAGAACGCGGTCGCCCGGGCGCATCGTGTTGAGATGAATCCGGGCTTGGTAGTTGCGAACGCCCGTCCACGCGGTGCTGCCGTCCCGGACCAAGTCGACCCATGCGTAGGCTTCGGGCTCGGATTTCACGAGCCAGTATTGAACGGTGGATGGCTTTGCTTTCTTCATCGGTGGATTTGTTTATTGACGGCAATTGAGATTGGGCAAGCTGGAGAATAGTTCGGGGAAGGGCCGCCTGAATTCGATCGGGCCAGTAGGGGTGACAAATTATAGCCCGGCACAATGTTCGAATACGGCGAAGACCGTCGGGGGTGGAGACAGTATAACGTTGTCATCGCCGGAGCGCTTTGGTGCGCTGGCACAAATGGATGCAACCGATGAAGAAAAAGCCAATGCCGGCCGGGCCCAGCGGTTGATCTATGTGCTGATGGTTGTAATGATCGGTGCTCCAATTGTGATCTATTTGCTGCGTATTTTTTAACCTGATTTCCGAGACTCTGCTTGTGAATAAAACGCTGTTTCCGATTCGCTTGTTTTTCGTTTTGCTGTGTGCGTCCGCAGGGTGGCTCGTGTCACTCACGATCATGGCCGGAGAACATAATCGAGGCATAGCCATTGCCGTTGGTTTGGGGATCGGCCTGCTAGTGGTTTTGGTGGATGTCATGTTAAAGGGCTTTTCGTTGAGAGGGCTTTCCGCAGTTACTTTTGGGATCGGTGTTGGGTTGATTATTGCTCAGATGGTCAGCGTATCGCCGATTTTTGAAACGGGAGATCCGGCCATCATTTATTTGGTTCGCCTCTCGTTTTTCGTCATTTGTCCTTACCTCGCCGCAGTGATCGCGCTGCGCGGAAAAGATGAGTTCAATCTCGTGATTCCCTACGTCCGATTCGTGTCTCATGAGGTGGACGTGCCATTGGTCGTCGTTGATACCAGCGTCTTGATCGACGGGCGCATTGCGCGTGTGTGCGAGAGTGGATTTCTGAGTGCGGCGCTCGTGATTCCCCGCTTTGTTTTGAATGAACTGCGAGCCGTTGCGGATTCTCCCGATCCTCATAAGCAGGCCCGGGGGCGGCGCGGACTCGAGGTGTTGAACGAACTCCGAAAGATCAAAAACCTCGATATTCGCATTACGGAGAGCGAAGTTTCCAAACGCGAGGATGTGGACGCAAAGCTCGTTTTCCTTGCGCAGTCGATGCGGGCGAAGTTGCTAACGACTGATTACAACTTGGCCAAGATGGCTGAATTCCATGGCGTCACTTGGCTAAATCTCAATTCACTATCCAAGTCGCTACGTCCCGAGTTGATGATTGGCGAACGGCTGGAAGTCGATTTGGTGAAGCCCGGCAAAGAAGACACCCAAGCAGTCGGATTTATCGAAGATGGATCGATGGTGGTGGTAACGGGTGGGCGAATTCACCTTGGTCGTCGCGTGCAAGCGGAAATAGTCAGCGTGTTACCGACCGCCGGCGGGAAGATGATTTTTGCGCGCCACATCGCCGATGTTGAGTAGTCGCGCGTCGTCCGCGTCTTTGGTCTGCTGGACAAACCAATTGCAGGTGCCTGTTTCGAAGCGCCGTGTGGCGAACCGTGCGCGCCGCCCAAAGCGACTCAGGGGGACGAAAAATTGGTGTTTACTTGCCGACGCCGAATTCCCAATACCAACTGTTCTTGGGGGCCGGTAGCTCAGTTGATAGAGCGCGTCGTTCGCAACGACGAGGTCGACGGTTTGATCCCGTTCCGGTCCACCATCCCGTCAGCTGTAGTTTTAGTGAATGGATTTTTCTCGTTGGTCTGGTTGGACGCTCGTCGCTGTCCAATCGCAAATTTTGACGTCTCAATGCGTGTCATGATTTTCATCTAGACCTATTCGAACGATTTTCTGGGGCTATAAACGTCTGAATCAAAGTGTCTTAAAATGGCATGTGGCGGTTGGGTTAATTCTTGAAAGCACTACTAGCGCATTGGCCCTGCATTTGCTAAGGTAGGCGTCAGTTAGGGGTTAGTTAGACATTTTCAAACAAACCATGACTGCCATTAAAAACAAAACGATCAAACCAGCTCCCAAGTCGCTCGCCCCCGCGACCAAGGTTGTTGTTGCCACCAAATCCAGCAATCGAGCCGCGCCCGTCGCGAAGAAAACCGCTGGGTCGATGGCGAAGCCTGCGACCAAGCCTGCCGCAAAACCGGCGGCGAAGGTTGCAAAAAAATCTTCGGAATCGGTTGCGTCGGTTCCTGCGGTCAAGCCGGTTCCGACCAAGCCGGTCGTTACCTCGATCACGGCCAATATTGATATCGGGTTTGGCAACGCGCTCTACGTCCGAGGGGAAGGGGCGGGTCTTAGTTGGGATCGTGGCACGTTGATGACCTGTGTAACAGATTCACAGTGGCAGATAGCACTGGGCGAGTCGGGCCGCCCGATTGTGTTTAAGTTTCTCGTGAACGACCTAAGTTGGAGCGCGGGCGAAGACTATAGTCTCGCCGCCGGTGGCGCCGTTGCAGTGGTGCCTACATTCTAATTCGGCCCGAAACGCTGCGGACCGACGCGTTTTTAGTCGGTCCGCTTCAAGTCGGGATTTAGTTCGTGTAGACGCGCCTCGATCAGTTTGGCGGCGCCATCGCGGTCGGTGAGTTGTTCGTTCCCAATAATCTCGCAGCGCATCCGCACCCGCGAAAATGGCTTGGGGATAACAAATCGGTCCCAACTGTTCAGTTGCCATGCCGACTCAAACTCAGCGCCAACGAGTAGCATTGGCGCCTTTGTTCTGCGTGCGACGATGATACTACCGGGCTTTAGCTCGTAGATTGGTCCGCGCGGTCCATCGGGTGTGATTCCTACGTCAAACCCGGCCTTCAGCACGTCGACTAGGGCGGTCGCCGCCTCTCGACCGAGTCTACTGCTGGAACCCCGCACGGTGCGCATGCCGGCGAGAGAAAAGAAAGCCGTGAGCCAAGCTCCATCTTTACTGGCGCTGACCAAAGCATACGCGGGCCGACCTTGCCGGTAGCGACGCACGATCTCGGCCGCGAGAAACAGGCGATTGTGCCAAAGAACGATCGCAACCGGTGTGTCCTTTTTCATGTAGGCGCGCACGTCGTCCGCCGAAGCTTCAAACCGCAACGAGCGTCCCCACGCTTTCAAGAGCAAGCCGAACGGCCAAAGCAGTGCACGCCGCCAGCCCGAAATTTCGTGGACGAGCGGGCCTAGCTGCCCTGGCGCCGCAGCGGATACGTGATCCGACAAGACTGACGAATTCGTCTCCAGGCGGGAGTCGGGTGCGGCGGAAGAGGTAGTGGTCGAGGGCTTCAGACGCGGCGGTTGTCGCCGAATCCTGCGCGCACGCCAAGCGCGTAGTCAGCGCCACACCGATCCGCGTGGAGATTGACGCAGCGGTTGTGGTGCGCCACCAACCCCACGATGTCGGTTGCTTTGCCCATCTGTCCCTTTCTACCCACGCCGCGTCCCGGGCTCGACTGGCGTGCGCTCAATGTGCACCGCGACTCCGGGAGGGGAGGGGAGTTTTACCGTGATTGTTTGGAATACGGGCACGCTCTCTGGCAGCGCGGCTTTGCGGCGCGGGCGGTGCTTTGCTTGGATCGTGCAATGGGCGCCGATCTTTCAGGGTATGAGCCAATCCTTTGCGAATGGCCGCTGCCCTACGACGCGATGGCTTGGATGATATCGCGGACGCCGCCAGAGGTATTCGTCGGGAATCCTCGGGTGCACTTTCAACACTATGCTGATCGGATGAACGAACCTCGACGTAATCAACGTCGATGGCGGGCGTGGGCCTGCTGGGCTTTGGTCAGAGTCGTACGTCCAGAATTTCCCGCCGATCCGCGCCACTGCGTGTTTGAGCCGACCGAGGACGAAATCGAAAATGCACTTTGCAGGCATGGGCACCTCGGTGAGGCGGAATTGTGGCAAAAAACAATTTGTTCGGCCGCCCCACAGGGAAAATGGTGCGGTGGAGGTGACTCGAACACCCGACCGGCGGTTTAGAAAACCGCTGCTCTATCCAGCTGAGCTACCACCGCACTAACGACTTATGTAATCTGTCACTTTTCCCATTGTCAATCCATCGACAATCCTAGGCGTGTTTGCGACTATGACCGTATGAAACCGACAACTTTGACGGTGCGCCCCTACCGACACTCAGCAACGTCAAAGTTCGTTGTCACTTGGAGCACGGGCAGCCGGCCAAGCGCTCTCGCCGTCGTCGCGTGGGAGAAACTTAATCCAGGAGCGCCTCACGAAGATCGGGCGCGATATGAGGCGGGAGATTGGGTGCGCCATCGGAAGTTTTTTGCCAGCAAAGATGAGGCGGTGAAGTTCGCCACAGGCCAAAAGACGAAGCTTTCCAACGAAGGTCACCGTGGCCTCGCCCTGCCCGACGAAGTGCGCGTGATGGCCGCCAAATGCGCGGAACAGTTGAAGCCCTACGGCTACACCATTGCGCAGGCGGTGGAACACTTCATCGATCACATCAAGGTCACGCGGCGGAGCGTCACGGTGTCGGCGCTGATTGTGGAATACACGGCGGCGAAAAATCAGAAGGGTAACAAGGAACGCTCCCTGAAGGACATTTTCTATCGGCTGCGCAGGTTTGAGGAAACGTTCGGCGCTTGTAACGTTGCCACGGTCAAGACAGCGCAGATCGATGACTGGTTAACCTCGTTGGGGCTCTCGGGGCAGTCGCAAAATAACTTTCGGGCGGTCGCGCGGGCTTTTTTCGAGTATGCGGTGCGCCGGGACTACGCGCAGACAAACCCCGTCGTCAAAATCGACAAAGTGCGCGTCGACGACAAACCCGCCGCCATCTTCACGCCAGCGCAATTGGCGAAGCTGCTGAACGCGGCGTCGTCCGACACGCTTCCGGCTATCGTGATCGGGGCGTTTGCCGGCCTACGGCAGGCGGAGATTTTCCGGCTGGAATGGAAGGAGGTCGATTTGTCCCGTGGCTTTATCGAGGTGACGGCCAAGAAATCCAAAACCGCCCAGCGCCGGCTCGTGACGATTCACCCGAACCTTCAGGCATGGTTGCAACCGTTTTCGGGTCGCACGGGCTTGGTTTGGCCATTCACGGAATCTCATTGGCGGATAAAGTTGGATGGGTTGCGTGAGACGGCAAAGCTGGCCGCATGGCCGTCGATCGGCTTGCGGCATAGTTTCGGGAGCTACCACTTGGCGAAGTTCAGCAACGCAAACGCCCTGGCCTTGGAAATGGGCCACACCACGACGAAGTTGATTTTTTCAAACTACCGTGAGGTCGTGCGACCCGATGAAGCCGAGCGGTATTGGAATATCCGGCCGCAAGGTGCGGCCAATGTCGTGCCGATGGAGGTGGCGTCATGAGCGAAAGCCGATTTGCGAAGAAACTCAATCCTGTGGTTGAATTGGTGAACACCGAGATGGCGCTCGATCATGTGACTATCACGGCGACCGGGTTAGTAAGGATAGCGATTGGGTTGGGCCTTGGAAAGAGACTTACTCAGTCAAAAGAGCGCTCGCGAAAGGCGCTTGGCCTGAGGCGGTCCTCTTCACCCGCATCAAAAAATGGGACAAAGTATATGCTGTCCTCGCCGCTAACCTCACTGTCACAATCATCGCCCGGTTGAAATCGACCAAGACGAATCGCGTGCTCTGGGAGTACTCCGGAACAATTGTAGCCGAGCTCAGCGGTCAATCGAACTAGGGGAATCCACTGGTCGACTTAATAGCTAAAGCCATTGTCACAGGTATCAACTCCGCCACGGCCGACTACGTTCCCTACGCCCAGCTGGCGACGACTCAGCTCCTGCAGACTGTCCCGTTCGGCAAATACCACAACCGCGCGGGGCAAGATGGTCAGGACAAGTTCATCGACCAAAAGCCGGAATCCGCCAAGCCAGCCGAACCCGCCAAGGCTTCTGTCACTGCCAAATAGGCTGCCGGACTCTAGCTCGGCGAGCTTTTCGGGGGTGGTGATGCCGTTGAGCTCGGGTAGGCCGATGGCGGGTTGGGCGAGGTGGCGGGCGATGCCGGTGCAGACTTTGGCGAGACCGCGCCTACCAAACCACGGTGAGGCCCGGGTAGGTGAGGATGATTTTATCAGAGGTGAGGAGCGATAGGTGATGGGCGAGGGCGGTGGCGATGAGCACGCGGTCGAAGGGGTCGCGGTGGAGGGGGGGGAGCGCGGCCCCGGCGCAGACGGTGGCGGCGTCGAGGGGGATGACGGTGAGGTGGTAGTAGCGGCAGCTTTCGGTGAACCACTCGTAGGCAGGGGCGGGGAGGTGGAGTTTTCCTGAGGCTTGTTTGATCGTGATTTCCCAGGCGGAGATCGGCGATACAAAGAGTTCGGGGGCGGCTTTTATGGCGCGTGCGGCGGGCCGGGACAGGGGGCTGCCGAGGTGGGTCAGGCCTAGGAGGGCGCAGGTGTCGAGGAGGGAGTTCATCGGAGCTCGGCAGGCCATTCGTCTTCGCTGAGGGGCTCGGCGGGGTCGTAGCCGGGGGCGAGGGTGCCTTGTAGTTTTGGATTGGGTGGCAGCGCGGTCCGGTCGAGCGGAGCGGTGGTGCGTTCGGGGGTGAGGCGAACGGCGGGTTGGCCGCGGCGGCAGAGGATGACGACTTCGCCGTGCTCGGCGGCGTCCACGAGTTCGGAGAGGCGGGTTTTGGCCTCATGCATGTTGACGGTGATCATAAGTTAGCTAGATTAGCTAGATAATGCAGATAGTCAAGATTCAGACGGGGGAGAGGAGGGCCGTGCAGTAGCCGAGGCCGGTGGTGGCGTCGCCGCCGATTTGGACCGGGTGGTTAACCGACGCGAGCCGAGCGGCCAGAGCTGCGAGGGCGGCGGCGGGTTGATTCTGGCGATGCGACGCGGAACGGCCAACTGTGGCATGGATAACGGCGTAAAAAAGGGTCTCGGCGGGGACGTTTTCTTGGTGAAGAGGCCGCCATGGTCGGCAGTGCCGGTGGCGTCGTTGATGCGGACGTGCTGGGCGATTTCGCAGGCGGTCTTGGCGAAGAAGCTCATCATGCCGTCGGATATCTGCTCTGCGATACATTGAAGGTGACGGGTTCGGAGTCCGTTGGTTTGGTGCCGGCTTCGCTAGGTAGATTCTTTGTGAACGAAGCGGACCCCACGGGCGGCGGCACCGGGCACGCGATCAGGGTGTGCGAAGCGTAAGGTAATCCCGCGATCACGCAGGCGGAGTGGGGGAGTTGGGCGCACGCGGCAGTTGTATCGTGACCAACTTCGTTAAATTTGGAAACAGAGCGAGTGAGCGGATTGTCCAGAGGTAGATCAGTACAAATCGCGGAGCAGTTTGCCGTGCTTAGTCCATTGACAATCCATTGACACTTATTTGGCGCTTTTGGTCGTTTCAGGTCGTTTGCAGGCGGATGCTGTCAGAGATAATAACGATTTGATAGGCATGGATTAGGGTTTTAGAAAACCGCTGCTCTATCCAGCTGAGCTACCACCGCATTTTCGCGGATTGAGGCGTAGGGCTCAGGAACTTCCGACAAGGGCAAAACCGCGCTTGACTCGTTCTTCTCGGATTCTACTTTGCACCCTCTTTCCCAATTAATGGGGTGGTAGCTCAGCTGGTTAGAGCGTCTGCCTGTCACGCAGAAGGTCGCGGGTTCGAGTCCCGTCCATCCCGCCATTTT
>Ga0209829_10003037_pt1 | contig 12410 bp, 10 predicted proteins | sample C_140205_EF_Meta_FD_187311 | JGI IMG/M metagenome (GOLD analysis project Ga0209829, IMG submission 187311) | Freshwater microbial communities from Lake Croche, Canada to study carbon cycling - C_140205_EF_MetaG (SPAdes) (version 2) | ecosystem: Environmental > Aquatic > Freshwater > Lake...
CGAGCCGGGCATCCATGCCCGGCAATTGGGTGGTGCTGCGAGCTTGGCGGGCCTCCGCCCGCTGGTGCTCAGCATGGCATCGTGCCATGCGGTTGGGTGGCACTTGATGTGCGCAAGACCCCGGCGGGGTCAAACAGGGAATTTCTGCCCAATACGTTCTCTTCTGTAGGAGAACCCAATGGGTGACTGCAAAACAGAGTGACTTGCGGTTCGGTTTCTGACCGTACTGTGAAGCTGAACTGTCTGGGAAGCCGTGCGAAAAACGACGCTGGGTTGCTCGTTCGGCTCGTTCCCCGTGGCGACACGATCTCCATCGTGTCGAAGGAATGTGCAAGTTGGAAACTCGCACCCACAGGTTGAAAACTTGCACCCACAATTCAAAATTCCCCTCTCCTCTCCCTCCCTGTGGTGACAAGATTTCCATCGTGTCTCTTGTGGCGACACGATCTCCATCGTGTCGAAGGCATGTGCAAGTTGAAAACTCGCACCCACAATTCACAATTCCCCTCTCCTCTCCCTCCCCGTGGTGACAAGATTTCCATCGTGTCTCTTGTGGCGACACGATCTCCATCGTGTCGAAGGAATGTGCAAGTTGGAAACTCGCACCCACAATTCAAAATTCCCCTCTCCGCTCCCTCCCTGTGGTGACAAGATTTCATCTTGTCGGACTCAGCAAGTTGGAAACTTGCACCCACAAGCGGGCCGAGTGATGAAAAAATGGCGGGCGACTTCGTCATGGACTCCACATTGGTCGCCTGGAGCGGCCCCTTGAGATTCCATATGGGAAATCTCGGCTTCACGCGAACCGGGCATCCATGCCCGGCAGTTTGGGAACGCTGCGATTTGGCACGACGAGGGCGAGCTCCCCGGACACCGAAGCGAGCAGTCAGGGCGCCTCGGCGAACATGGCTCACCATCATCCCAAGCGATTTCGCCGAGCCGCCCAGCGAGCGCAGGTGTCCGGGGAGTTCGCCCGGCGCGGTGCAGGCTGGGCGGGACTCCGCCCGCGTGCGCAAGCCAAACATCCATGCCTGGCAGTGAAACAACGACGCATCGCCGTCTGCATGCCGGCCAACACCACCCCGGTCGCCCAAACGCACATTTTTCGCTAGAATCCGGGCATGAGAAACCTTCTGCGGCGGAGCGGGGTCGTGGCTGTGGCCACGGTCGCCCTTGTTGTTGGTCTGGCACGGCAGGCTCCGGCGTGCCCGTTCTGTTCGGCGGTCTCCCTCACCTTTGCCCAGGAGATCGCACAGAGCCAAGCGGCCGTCATTGCCAGGCTCGTGGAGCCGCCGCCCGCGGCCGCTCTGTCTCCCCGTGCCGAGGGACCGTTGCCCAAGGGAAAGTTCGCCGTCGTCGAGGTGCTCAAAGGGGCCGACCTCGTGGCTGAAGCCGGTCATGTCGGAGCGGACGGCATCCCGATCGAAACTATCCTCCTCGAGGAAAAGCCGGTCGGTACGCTTTTTCTGCTGATGGGCATCGAACCGGCACAGCTCATCTGGTCGAGCCCCATCCCGGTGAGCGAGCGGGCCGTTGACTACCTCCGCAAACTGCCCGCGATCCCAGACAAGGGACCTGACCGGCTGGCATTCTTTCAGAAGTATCTGGAAGACCCCGACGAAACGCTGGCACGTGACGCCTACGATGAATTCGCCGTCGCCCCCTACGCGGATGTCCGTGGGCTCGCCGATCGGATGGATCCCTCGCAACTCCTCGGCTGGATCGAGAATCCAAAGGTGCAGGCCAACCGTCGTCGGCTCTATGCCACCATGCTCGGCACCTGCGGCACCAAAGCCGACGCAGACCGCATCGGCAGGATTCTTGCCCGCGCCGAGATGAGCCCCGAGCAGGCCGAGGTCCGCAGCGGGCTCGACGCCCTCATCGCTTGTTATGTCACGCTCCGCGGCGTCGACGGGCTGGACCTCATCGACGAACTTTTTTTGAGGCGTCGCGGTCGGGAGATCCCTTTCACCGAGACCTACGCAGCCGTGATGGCGTTGCGGTTTCTCGGCGAGGAGTCGGACAGCGTGCCCAGGGACCGCGTGCTGGCATCACTGCGGCTGCTGCTGGAGGAACCGAAGCTTGCCGATCTTGTGATCGCGGACCTCGCCCGCTGGCAGGACTGGTCGGCGATCGACAGGCTCGTGGAACTCTTCGAGAAGGCCGAGGCCGACAATATTTTCGTACGCGAGCCGATCGTAAACTACCTCCGGGCCTGCCCGCAGCCTGGGGCTGCAGCGGCCATCGTCAGGCTCGAGAAGATCGATCCGGAGGCAGTGCGTCGCGCCGCCACGCTGGCTGCCTTCGCCGGACCGCTGGGCGCGAAGCCTGACGGCACCGCCATGACGAGCGGCAAGACGCAGAATGGGGATCAGGACGGCGATCCAGGTGATCCGTCGGCGGGGCCGGCGATTCGCCCGCAGGAGTCGGCATCCGCCACGACCGCAGCCGACACTGCCCAGGCAATGCCCGCCGATCAGGCGATCGCCGGGCGGATACCGGCTGTTCTGGCCGACGACGAGGCCACCGATGACACGCCGGGCATCGATCCCTCGAGGCCTGCGGCGGCCCGCCTCCCGTCCGCCGCGCCAGGCATCCCGGCGACTCCAGCCGGCGGCCGTGCCAAGCTCGTGAAATGGACAGTGTGGACTGTGATCGTTCTCGTGATCGGACTCTTCTCACGCGCGGCTCTGCGGGTGGGTGGATCTGGCCCATCGGCTCGCTGAGGCACGCCCGCCATGGCCACAGGCCTCTTTGACTCATCCGATTCGACAGCTGACCCGCAGCAGGCAGCCACGGAGGCTGACGTTCGCTACCGTGCGGTTGCCGGCGCCGCCATCGCCGCCGGGGTGGCCGCAGCCCTGTCACCTCTGGCCTTCGTCGACTGGTGGCTGGTGGTCGTGCCCATCCTGGGCATGGTGCTTGGCAGCCTGGCGATCCGCACGATCATGCAGCGGCCGGATGAATTCATCGGCATGCCCCTGGCGATCGGGGCGATCGTGGTGTCGATGCTGTCGCTGGTCGGCGGCCTGGTGAGTCTGTCGATGGCCTACGTTGCCGAACTTCCGCCTGGCTACGAACGGCTCAGCTACGCCATGCTCCAGCCGCTCGAAGGTGATTCGCAGGGCGCCGTGCCCGACACCGCACTGGCGCTAGACGGTCGGATGGTGCTGCTCAAGGGATACATGTATCCGGGAAAGCAGCAGCGCGACATCGTGCAATTTCTGCTCGTGCGCGATCAGGGCGACTGCTGCTTCGGCGGCAACCCCAAGATCACCGACCGGGTGCTCGTGCAACTCCGCGACCCCAGCCACCCCAAGGGGATCGACTTCACCGCCCGCCTCACCAAGATCGCAGGCAGGTTCTCAATCCGTCCTGCCGGCACCACGGCACTCGACGGCGGCGTCATCTACCACCTTGAGGACGCCTTTGCGAGATAGCCGATTTTTTTCGCGGTCGCCGTTCCGGAAGTGGCTCTGCGGAGGCATCGTCGCCTGCGGCCTTGCCGGATGTGAATCGCCCCGAATTCAGCCGACCGCAGCCGACCGGCCACCGTCCCGCGAAGCGGGGGGAACGACGGCAGCCACTCCAGCGGCGGTGCGTGCGGCCACCCGCTCGGTCGCCCCTCGCAATATTTCCTTCGACGACATCAAGCTGGATATGCAAAAGGGTGATCCCTTCTCCCGCGACCTGCTTCCCGCGCGGGTGACGGCCCTGGAACAAAACCGCATCCGTATCCGTGGCTACATCCTGCCGAGCTTTCAGCAGACGGGACTGACGCAGTTCGTGCTGGTCCGCGACAACATGGAGTGCTGCTTCGGGCCCGGTGCCCTGCTGCATGACTGCGTCGTGGTCCGAATGGTGCCGGGCAAAACAGCGAGTTTCTCGATCCGTCCGGTGGCCGTGGCGGGCACGTTCCGCGTGGAGGAACTGCGAGGCCCCGACGGTCGGCATCTGGCGATCTACGTCCTCGACGGCGAGGAAGTGCAGTGATCGCGGGTGGTTGCTACGATCACCCGACCGCGGCATGGTCCGCGATCCCTATTCCAGAGCCTCGTCCAGCACCGGGAGGCCCCTCCGGCACGCGACCATGAATGAATCCTTCTTGTGGCTCTATGAAATCCCGAGCAGAAATCTGGCGATGCTTTTCATCGCGTTGTTCGTCGGTTTTTACTGGGCCGGAACGATCCTCGTGCGGCCTTTCCTGATGCCGTTCGTCCGCACCACGCGGGGCGCCAACGACATCGTCGGGTACGTGCTCTCTTGTTTCTGCGTGTTTTATGGCCTGCTGCTGGGCCTGATCGCCGTCACCGCCTACCAAAACGTTTCCGAGGCATCGTCCAACGTGACACGCGAGGCCGCGGCCCTCTCGGCACTCTACGAAGACGTCTCCCGCTATCCCGAGCCGTACGGACAGAACCTACGCTGGCTGCTACGCGACTACACGCGATACGTGATCAAGTATGCCTGGCCGCTCCAGCAGCGGGGCATCGTTCCGGAGGAGGGAACGATCCGGGCGGAGGCCTTCCACGACAGGCTTCTCGACTTTCAGCCGGGGACGCCATCGGAGGAGATCCTTCATGCCGAAGCGTTACGGCAATTGAATCATTTCCTAGAGTGCCGGAGAATGCGGCTCTTTTCGGTCAAGTCGGGGCTGCCCGCCTCGATGTGGTACGTCATGCTGTTGGGTGCGGTTCTCAACATGGCGATCTGCTGGCTGTTCGACATGAAGTTTGTCACGCAGCTGGTGCTCGGGGGCATTCTGGCAGCCTATCTGGGCACGATGATGTATCTGATCGTGGACATGAACCAGCCCTTTCGAGGCGACGTGAGCATCTCGTCGGAGGTTTTCGAGGTGCTCTATCGACGGATGAGCGAGGAATGACAATGCCGAAGCCCGTCCCGAAAAAAAGTCTGCCGGTGCCAACAGACATGCCGCTGGTTTCGAGGCGCACTGCCCTGAGCCACGGCATGGCCGCGACGCTGGCGGCCGCCCGGGCCCTGAGTCCGGCGCTCTTTGTGGGCTGCTCGCTGGGCATCCCTCCACGGGCCCGAACCGTGCCCGTGGGGCTGCTCCATTCGCAGACCGGCACGATGGCGATCAGTGAAACGTCGCTGCGCGACATGGAACTCTTCGCCTTCGAACAGATCAATGCCGCCGGCGGCCTGCTGGGCCACAAGCTTGAGGCCAGGGCTCCCGATCCGCGGTCCCGCACCGAACTCTTCGAAAAGCGGTCGCGGCGGCTGCTCGACGACGGTGCGGTCGCCGTCTTCGGGTGCTGGACCAGCTCGAGCCGCAAGGCAGTGCTGTCGCTCTTCGAGGAACGCGACAAACTGCTCTTTTATCCTGTGCAGTACGAGGGCAACGAGTCCTCGCCGAACGTGGTCTATGGCGGATCCGTGCCCAACCAACAGGTGCTGCCGGCGATCGACTGGCTGATGAGCGAGGCCGGCGGCGCGAAGAGACGGATCTACCTGCTCGGCTCCGATTACATCTACCCGCGCACCGTGAATTTTGTGGCCCGAAAATATCTGGCAGCGCGGGATCTCATGCCGGCAGGCGTGGGCTACGTTCCGCTGGGCCAACAGGACTTCGGCGACACGGTGAAGGCGATCGTGGCCTCTGGTGCCGACTGCGTGCTGAGCACCGTCAACGGCGACAGCAATGTGGGCCTGTTCGCCGCGCTGGCCCGCGAACACGTCGATCCGGGGAAGTTACCCGTTGTGTCCACGAGCATTGCCGAGGACGAACTCCGGAACCTGCTGCCCGAGCAGGTGAAGGGGCACCTGGCCGTCTCCTGCTATTTCCAGAGCCTTCCCACCGACGCCAACCGCCGCTGGGTCGCCGATTTCCAGAGGGAGTTTGGTTTCGACCGAGTGACAGGCGATCCCCTGGAGCCAGACTGGTGCCTCGTTCATCTCTGGAAGGCCGCCGTCGAGAAGGCGGGTTCGTTTGAGACCGCCGCCGTGCGGCAGGCGTTCGCGGACGGTCTCACATTCGCCGGCCCGGGTGGCCCCGTCACGCTCGATCCCAAAACGCAGCACTGCACGAAGTATTTCCGGGTGGGAAGGATCCGCGACGACCGGCAGTTCGACATCGTGCACCAATCGGAAGGCCCCATCGATCCCGATCCGTATCCGCAGATCGCCTTCCCAGGATGGAAGTGCGATTGGACGGAGGGCGGCATCACCCGCGGTCCGGAGGTCTCCATCAATGGCGACATTTAAGGTCGAGCATTCCGAGGGGATGCGATGGATGAAGGTCGGGCTTGTCGACGACGACGTTCGGACAGAGCGCGGCGCGCTCAACCACATGCTGGGCGCGATCACGATGGATGTGCCCTGGCCCACGCTGAAGGCCTGGTGGGTGTCACTCTTCTCCGAAGAGTCGCTGCTGAGGCCCCGCTACAGCGGCACAGGCACCGTCTATCTCGATTCCACGCTCGGCGGCTACCACATCATGGACGTGACGCCGGGACAACGCTGGATTCTCGACACGCGATGCTTCTGGGCGAGCGATGGCGAAGTCAAACTTTCGGTTCACCGCGAACGGCTCCTCACCTCCTTCTGGGCAAGCGAGGGACTGCTCTGGTACAAGACCGCCCTCAAGGGAAGCGGGCGGGTCGTGCTCTCGGTCGACGGGCCGGTCGAGGCAGTGGAGCTCACAAACGGCCGGCTGGTCACCGACGGGCCGTTTGTGGTCGCACGAACCCAAGGGATTTCGCTACGGATCAAGCGGCCTGCCAGGTCGCTCATGAGCTACTGGCTCTCGGGCCAGAAAATGGCGTATGTCTACGAGGGAACGGGCACGATCCTGCTGTGCACGGTTCCCTACTGGCGACAGCGCATGCAGAAAGACCGGTCCAGCATGGGCTACGAGTGAAGGCGTCTTTGCGTGCGGGAAGACGGGAATCAAACGCCTGTCGAGACTTGAATTCGCGAGCCAGGGGTTCACGCCACATGGGAAGACGCATCGCCAGACTGTCGGACTGGGCGGCCGGCTGGGTTGCTGGGGCCACCTTGGCCTTGTGGGCTGCGCAGCCAGCGAGTGCGTGTCCTTTTTGCGGGGTCGTGGAGCAACCTCTGGCCCAGCGGCGCGACGAGGCGACGGTGGTCGCGATCGGCGAGGCGGAGAAGCGGGCTGCGGTCGACGCACTGGGTTTCACCACACAGCCGTTCCGCATCCTGCAACTGCTCCGCGGCGAGGACGACGACGCCAGCGGAACGGTGGCGGCCCGCGTGGCAGGAACGGTGGCGGGCACGGCGGTGCTTTTTGGCACGGCAGTGGCCGCTGCAGATCCCGCAGAACATCGGCTCGCATGGTCGGCGGTTGCGGCCGACGAAACGCTGCTGGGATATGTGTCGGCAGCGCCTGCGGTCACCACGCCGGCGGCCGAGCGGCTGCGCTGGTTTGCCCGCCGCCTGGAACATCCTGATCGCACGATCGCCGCGGATGCGTTTGCCGAGTTTGGCCTCGCGCCGTTGGACGCCGTCCGTGGTGCAGCCGATGCGCTCGATTCCGTCCAACTCCGTGCCTGGGTGGGCGAGCCGGGCATTGACGAGCGACGGCGCGGTTTTTACGGCCTGGCACTGGGCATCGTGGCTGCTGCTACAGACGATCCGGCCGTGGCCCGCGACTGCATCGCCACCCTCCGCCACACGGCCGAGGCGCCGAGCAGTGATTTCCGGGCCGGCTTTGACGGGCTGCTGGCGGGCATCCTTGTCGCGGAGGGAACAGCCGGGCTCGATTTCCTGGGGGATCGCGGCTTGTTGGAGCCCACTGCGAGGGCCCTCGACCAGCGGCATCTCCTCGCCGCCCTACGATTTGCGTGGGAGAATCTGGCCGACACGATTCCGCGAGACAGGGTCGCCGCAGCCACGGAACAGTTGCTGACAAGCCCTGCTGTGGCGGCCGACGCCATCATCGATCTGGCCCGATATCGGAGGTGGAGCGCCTTGGAAGACGTGAGCCGGCTCTGGGATGCTCTCGGGAAGGAGGATCCACTCGTCCGCCGTGCGGTGGCCGGCTATCTGGCCGCCTGCCCTCTGCCATCCGCACGTCGCGAGCTCGACCGGATCCGGCTCCAGAGCCCCGAACTGCTTCAGCAGGCGCTCGAGGCGGCCACAACCCCAGCCGCCCGGTGAATGCACCGAAGGAGGCCGTCAGAATGATGGCGACGGCAGCGGCTCGGGAACGCCGCCCCGGTCGTTCGACCGCAGCGTCGTGCCCGGCGCCGACGGGGCCTGCTCCTCGGCGATCTCTTCCTTCGTGGCGGGGTCACGCGGCGGCAGCTGCTGCACGTGCGAATCGGCACCGATCGACTCGAAGTTTTGCGTGACCGTTCCCCGGCTGAACACGCCCGGGCGGGAATGGCCGTAGTTGAGATAGAGGCTGGCGTCGCGCTGCCGTGCCCGGCGGTGCGCGTCGAAGTAGGCCTTGCCCGGCCACGGCCCCTCCGCGAGAAACACGCCGTTGTATTCCAGCAGCGATCCCTTGCGGAAATGCAGCTGGGAGATCGAGCGGGTGTAGTCGACGATCGCACGGGCGTAGGAGCTCTCCGCCTCGGCCCGTCGACGCTGGGCATCCAGAAGCTGGTCGAGCGTCACGGTGCCCGCGTCGTAGGCAGCCTGCACCGCCTCCACCTGCCGCTCCGCGGCCACCCGGCGGTTGAAGTTTGTCTGGGACAACGCGAAATTGGTGTCGACGTTTCGCACCGCCTCGACCAGTGCATGCGAGGCTTCCAGTTCCTCGTCTTGGAGCCGGGCCCGTTCACGAGTCAGTTGCAGTTGGTAGTTGCGCACCGTGGCCAGCTCGCGACGGAATCCCAGCGGCATCGTGAACTGGGCTCCCGCCTGCCACTCCTGGAATTGGCCGCCCAGCATGGACGAGTAGGCGTCGGTGCCGTTCAGCGGATCCGGTCCGTTGGCGTTGTAGGCTTTATAATTTTGGTTGATCAGCTCCTGTCCCATGCCGAGGAACCGCCAGCGGCCCACGAGGTCGAGCCTTGGCAGAAGCAGGTTCTTGGCGGCCGTCAGCTCCAATTCCTTCTGCTTGATCACCCACTTCTGCCGGCGAAGCTCCGCGGATCGCGACAGCGTTTCGACCACCGACTGCTGCCAGTCGAATGAGATCCGCGCCGTGGTCGGCTCGTCCGACGGCCGGATCAGCCGGCCATCGCTGGCGCTGATGCCCATCATGAACCGGAGTCGGTTCTCGCAACGGTAGACGTCCGTGAGTGCCTGCTCGACCTCGCCGCGGAAGAAGAAATACTGCTCGCGTGCCTGGGCCTCCTTGTCGGCCTCGCCACCTCGCGACTGCTCCACATAGAGCGCGTGCACCTTCCGCCAGGCCTCCAGCGAACTGTCGCGGCCGGCCTTGCGGGACTCAAGATTGCGGTAGGCAAAATAAAGCTCCCAGTAGGACTGCTCGGTGTCACTGACCAGATTGCGGACGCCCGCCTCAAACTCCGCCAGCGAGATGTCGGCATTGATCCGGGCCAGGAGCACGCCGCGGAATGCAGGACGGCCATAGGTGTTGTCGAACGGATCGGGCCCGGCGATGCGGTTGTAGGTGACGCCCGCACCCTGCAACAGGGGCTGGTTGAACGTGAAGTCGTAGTTTGTCGTGAACGTCGACGGCACGCCCTTCTGGCGAATCGGCGAATTGTTGTTGTCGTAGAGCGTCGTGTTGGAAAAGCCGACCGTGGCACCGGTGGCCGTCCGCTTCTGGATGCCCGTTGTCATGTTCCCGGTGTCACCCAGGAACTGCTGCTGAAAAATGAACTTCCCCACGCCGCCGATGTTCTGGGGACGGTTCTGCCGCTCCCACGTCAGCGAACTGGAGAGCTGCGCGTCGAACAGGGCCAGAGCACTTTCCACGCCGCGGAAGGGATCGGTCTCGGCGATCGCCGGGTCGTAGATGGTGGGCGTGCCCGATGGGGACGTGAGCAGCGAGACCGCGGGTTCGCCGGTCTGCGGGCGGGGACCGCCGAAGCTCTGAAACCGTCCTCCCAGGTTGCGGAGCACTTTGCCGTTTGCAAGCGCCGTGCTGATCGCCTCCTCCAGTGTCAGTTCCCAGATCTGGTCGAACCGGGCGTTGGAAAGCATGAGCGGCTCGGCCGTGCCTGACGCCTCGTCGAGCGGTGCCTCACAGCTGTCGGGATACTCAAGCTTCTGAATCGCGCCGACATAATGCGACAGGTCGCCGTCCTCAAAGAAGTAGAACGGCTGCCTAGGCGCACAGCCCCCGGCCAAGAGCGAGATGCTCGTGATGGCTACCCAGAGTTGGCGGGCGAATCGGGGCACGGGAGGCTTTCGCAGGGTCGGTTTCCAGTGACACATCAAATCGCCGCCGCTGCGCCCAAGGGGTAATGGCCACACATGTGTGTGGCCATGCCCGGTACGGTGCCCCCCGACTCCGTACCCGCAACTGGTGCGCCAAGGCGCAGCGACGGCTCTAGGGATATCGGCCTGCCAGCCCGCAAACTTGGGAGAACCGGCAAAGTCGGCGCAGGCGGCACAGCCGAGCCAGAATCAATCAGTGGTCTGGGGGCTTTGGGATGGCCAGCGGGGCGTGCATGCGTGTCGCAACACGCCTTCCTCCATCCAGACAAACCTCGCAGCACAGCCGATCGTGGCGGCGATGGCTGCTGCGGACTGCTCGGGCCCAAGCACGCTGGCGGCCGTAGCGATCGCATCGGCTGTGGTGCAGTCGGGGGCCACCACCGTGACCGCCGCCGGGCCCGCCACGCCCAGGCCCGTTCTCGGATCGACGATATGGCTGTAACGCCGGCCGGAGATCTCCACCGCCTGAAATGCGTCACCGGATGTCGTCACCGCAGCATGGCACAAGAGCAGGGGATCGACCCGGTCCTGTTCATCGCGTTGGCCGTCGGGCCGAAGCGGCGCCACGGCGATCTTCCAGCCCAACGCGCCAGGCGGGGCCGCCGAGACGGCGATGTCGCCTGAGGCATCGACCATCGCCGCCGTGATGCCGTGGCGGCCCAGCACCTCCAGCGTCCGGTCGACCGCATAGCCCATGCCGATCCCTCCCAGATCCAGCCGCATGCCCGGACGTCCAAGCACCACCTCGCGGGCTTCCGGCACAAGCCGCAGCGTCTCCGGTCCGACGGCGTCACGGGCGACGGCCAATTTGCCTGCCAACGGCAGCCGTCCCGAGCGGCGTGCCTGCCGCCACAGGCTGGTCAACGGTCCAACCGTGGGATCAAAGGCCCCGTCCGTGACGTTCCGAATCTGAACCGCGCGTTCCAGCACGCGCCAAAGGTCGTCGCTCACCGGTTGGGCCGCCGCCGTGGGCGCCATGGCCGACAATCGGGAGAGTTCGCTGTCGGGATCGTAATCGGAGAGAATCTTTTCCAGGCGGGCCACCTCCGCAAAGCCCGCGACGATCGCCGCGGTCCCGGCGGTCGCCGAGGCGGCATGCACCGTGATCGTCCAGGGCACACCCATCAGCCGCCGGGTTTCGGACACGCGGATCGCGGCGGCAGGCACGCGCCCCGCCGGAACGCAGCCAGCAAGCCCGAGCATCCCTAGGCACGCCGCCGTGCAAACCGCCAGCGATGCAGGCACGCAGCCGGCGCGGTAGAATCTGGAGATCATGAGCAACGCACCGTCCCTTCCCGCCGTCGCGATTACGTTCGACTGCACACCGTTGCGGACCGTGCAGCCGCTGAACATGCCATCAGAGGCCTCGCCCGCCTATCGGGCCCGCCTCGAACGCGTTCGGCGGGCAGTCGACAGGCACGGCACCCGCAACACCTATTATCTCACGAACGGCTCCTGCACGTTTCAATTGACGAACGACCCCGCTGTGGGATGGGTGCGGTTCTCGGTCGAAGGCACGTTGATCACCGACGAGGCCGACACGAGAACGGTGGGCAGTGACCTGACGATCACGCTCGACAGGGAGACCTGCGAATGGCTGACGCAGCCGGCCGTGCAGTGGCTCATGCTCTCGGCGAGGCATGCTCTCGAAGTGGAGTTTGACCGCTATATCGCAGCCGGCGATCTGGCCCGCGCCCAGGAACGTCTGGCCCGCGAACAGGCCGCCAGCGATGCCAGCGGCGGGTTCCTCGGGATGAACCTCTAGCTGGCTGTGGATACACCTCTAGCTGGCTGTGGATACACCTCTAGCGGGTTGTGGATACACCTTTTCAAATTGTGGGTGCAAGTTTTGAATTGTGGGTGCAAGTTTTCCAACCTGTGGGTGCAAGTTTTCAACCCGTGGGTGCAAGTTTTCCAACTTGCACTTGCCTTCGACACGATGGAATCGTGTCACCACAAAGAGACAAGATGAAATCTTGTCGCCACAAGACATACAGGCATCTGATCCCTCAACTGGTTCCGAGCCAGGGGGTTTTCAACCCGTGGGTGCAAGTTTTGAATTGTGG
>Ga0209829_10003038_pt1 | contig 12408 bp, 11 predicted proteins | sample C_140205_EF_Meta_FD_187311 | JGI IMG/M metagenome (GOLD analysis project Ga0209829, IMG submission 187311) | Freshwater microbial communities from Lake Croche, Canada to study carbon cycling - C_140205_EF_MetaG (SPAdes) (version 2) | ecosystem: Environmental > Aquatic > Freshwater > Lake...
AACTTGCTGAATTCGACAAGATGAAATCTTGTCGCCACAGGAGACACGATGGAATCGTGTGGCCAGACGGGAAAAGAGGCCTTCGACACGATGGAGATCTTGTCGCCACAAAGAGAGGTGGGGAGCGGGAATTTGAATTGTGGCAGCAAGTTTTCAACTTGCTGAATTCGACAAGATGAAATCTTGTCGCCACAGGAGACACGATGGAATCGTGTGGCCAGACGGGAAAAGAGGCGTCCGACACGATGGAAGCTTGTCGCCACAAGAGACACGATGGAATCGTGTGGCCACGAGGAAAGTTCAGCCTCGCAGTACGGTCACAAGTGACCCGCAAGGCACACTTCTGCCAGCAAGTCCCTGGTTTTCAGTGGACAATCGCACAGCACGTGCCACAAGGAGCAGAATCGGCTGGAAAATCCGGGCTTGGCGTTTGCAGGCCTTGTAGACTCGGTGATCAAGACGACGGGAATCTCGCGGAAAAGTTGTCGCGAGCGAATCGGACCGTGATGCCGATCAATGGTGCTGGTGGTACGGGGTTTGGCGGCGGTGTGTGGCACCGCACCGCCCCAGGCTGGGAGCCGCTCTGATGCTGCAACGCCGGGAGATGCCGCGGCCGCTGCTGGCCGACATGCTCGGCCGGCTCGCCGTCGCGCTGGCTGCGGGCATCGACCTGCGGCGGGCGTGGCAGATGGAAGTCGCCAGGGTGCCCGCCGCCTGGCGGCCGCGGATGGAACGGGTGACGCGGGCGCTCGCGGAGGGCTGTCCGCTGGCCGAGGCGCTGGCCGCGGCGGACGGCGCGTTTCCACCGCTGGTGCGCGGGATGGTTGCCGTTGGCGACCGCACCGGCCACGAGGCCGAAACGCTCCGCGATCTTTCCGGCATGCTTCAGCAGAGCGTGCGAACCACGCGGGCGCTGCAGCGCAGCCTCGGGGGGCCGGCGTTCCAACTGGTGGTCGCAGTCGCCGTGGTCGGGTTTCTCATCTTCATGTCAGGCATGATGCCAACCGACATCCTGGGCCTCGGCCTCCGAGGCGTCGACGGGCTTCTGAAATACCTCGCGATCGTGGCGGGCGTGGCGATCGCCGGCAGGCTGCTCTTCGGACAGGCACTGGCCAGCTGGCGCCGGCACGGCAGCGTGCGCATCGTGATCGATCGGATCCCCGTGATCGGCTCGGCGTCGCGGGCCTCCGAGGCGGCCGCTTGGTGTCGGGCGGCGTCGCTGGCCAGTGGCGTGGGGCTCGACGCGGGCCGGCTCGTGACGCTGGCCTCGAGCGTGGCGCCGGGCCTCGCGGTAAACACCGTGGCGCTGGAGGAGCGGCTGCGCGAGGGCGACAGCCTGGCCGAGGCGCTCGGTCGCACACGGCGGTTTCCCCGGCGACTGCTGGAGGTGATCGCCGTCGGTGAGTTCACGGGCAATACCGCCGAGGTGCTCGACCGGCTGGCTGGCCAGCTCGACGATGAGGCCCGCCTGGGATTCGAGGCCTCGGCTCGCGGGGCCGGGTTTCTCGTCTGGGCCGGTGTGGCCGGGCTGATCGTGATCGTGGTGTTTCGGATCTTCTCGACCTACCTCCGCGCCATTCAAAACGCCGCCAGTGGGATCATGCAGATCCTGCTGGTGACGGCCGCGGTGGCCGCCACGGTCAGCGCCGCTGACGGCGACGATTCTTCGCGGCCGCCGAGCCAGCAGGAATTGATGTCGCAGCGAGGTCTTGTCCGCTACCGCGGTTCCTGGCGGACGGTGCAAGAGATCGAATTGATCGAGCGGGCCGACCGCGTGAACCTCGCGCAGAAGGAATGGGTGATCCGGCTCGAGCGGCTGCGGAAAAAACTCGACACGTCCGGGCAGTCGGCTGTGGCCGCCGAGGAGATCCGCGAGATCGCCGACCCGTTCGCGGTGCCGGCGTTGGCCGCGGCGTTGGCCAAGGAGCCGATGCCCCGCGTGCGGGCCGGCTACGTCGAGGCCCTTTCGCACATCCGCGGATCGGAGGGCCTTGCCACGCTGGTCGCGGTGGCCATTGATCATGGTGACCCCGAAACCAGAATCCTCGCCGTGGAGCGGCTGATCGCCATCAGTCCCGACATGGCCGCGTCGGCAATCGTGACGGCACTGGGCGGCGTTGATAACGACCGGATCAACCGGGCCGCCGAGGCGCTCGGCCGCCTGGGCTCCGCCGCGGCCATCGGGCCGCTGATCGACGCGCTCGAGACTGAGCACATGGTGACGATCGGGGGCGGCGGGCCGGAGGGATCCACCACGGCCACCTTCACGCCTTCCGGCGGCGGGCTCTCCATGGGATCGGGAGCAAAACGCACCAAGACCCGCGTTCGGAACCAGCGGGTGCTCGAGGCCCTCGTCACGCTCGCCGGCGTCAACTTTGAGTGGAACATCTCCGCGTGGCGAGCGTGGTTGGCCAACCGCCAGTCGCCACCCGACTTCGATCCCCGGCGCGGCTGAGTGTTTATGGCGTGGGCGGCCGATGGCGCTTTGGAAACCAGTCGGCAGCGAGCACCAGCGTTGCCACGCGGTTTTCGAGGTTTGGACGAAAGATCACCAACAGAAGCACGGGCAGAAACCAGGCCATGAAGAGGCCGCCGTTGTGGGCCTTCCAGAACTGGCTGCCCAACAGCACGGCCGCGGTGCAGCTCAGCAGCGTGCCGAGGTTTTTGGGCGCCGGCCAGATCGCCAAGGTCGAGATCATGGCGATGAACGCCGCCAGCACCGGCAGCCTGAACACGGCGTCGTTGAAGGGGAGCGCCCAGAAGCCTTCCAGCGACACCTCGTTGGGGAAGATCCAGCCGAACATCTGCCGCAACTGTCCCACGAAGATGGTGGAGTCGGGCGACGTGAACCAGAGCCCGAAGATGAGGCTCACAAGCGCGGCGGTCACGCCTAGGGCGAACCGTCGGACGCCGCGATGCCAGTAGAAGCTGCACCACAGCGGCAGCAGGAACACTGGATAATAGATCGTGCCGGTGGCCAGGCCGATCAGCGCGCCGGAAACGAACGGGCGTCGGTAAGCGGCCACGGCCCACACGATCAGTGCCCCGGGAAGCACATGATCCACCCGGCCCGTCATGATTGCGGTGTAGGGGAGGAGCAGGTAGAGCACGGCCGCCGCGATCCCCAGCCGCACGGCGTCGAAATGCCGCCAGCCGATGAAGATCATGCCCATGACAATTGCCAACTGCGAGAGGATCGCCATGATCCGCGCCGTGGTTTCGTGGACAACGCGACGGTTTCCCTCGCGGGCTTCGCCGGTGTCGGTGGCGTCGGGGTCGGCCGAGAACAGCCGCTGGGTCGAGATCTGAGGCAACACGAAGAGCAGCGGATAGCCGGGGCCCAGCCGGGATAATTGATCGGCATCGACCTCGGCATCGCGGGCATTGAGCCGTGCGGCCGACGCCGCACCGGCGAGATCGTCTCGCTGTGGGCGGGTGGTGATCACGTTGGCTAGCAGGAATACCAGCAGCGAGATTCCCAGGAACACGAGCCCGCCGACGGAGAGATTGGGATCCAGCAGCGGACGGCGGACCATCAGGGAGTCGAAGAGCATCCGCACGAGGAATACGCCCGACACGGCGAAGATCCAGATATAGCCCAGCTGCTGGGCGGCAGCGCTCGCCTTGTAGCCGCCGTATTCGACGGCCAGGAGCCCGGGCGCCAAGAAGACGAGCCCGAGCAGGTCGAGATTGCGCATGCTCCAGATGCGGTTGAACTTGAAAAAAATCGCGATCGAGAGCAGTGACGACAGATAGAACCACGTCGTGGGATTGACGCGGTAATAATGGAAGAGGATGTCGCTCATGCCGGCTATCCTGCCCGATCCCGGGGACGAGGGTCCGGATGTGGGGCATCTGCGGGAACGGGGTAGGCAAGGAGTATAGGGGAAAACCATGCCGGCCGCCGGTCAGCCGGGGTTTTCGTGCGGGCTCCAGGGCAAAAAAGAAAGCCCCGGCCGTCCTGGCCGGGGCTTTCATCGTGGCTACGCCGCTTGGTGAGGGCGCCGGTGGTATCCAGCCGCGTTGTGCCCGCGAGCACACACTCCCATCAATACTTCGCCTTGTCGCCCAGGTGCTCGTTGCCGGCGCGGGTGACCAGTGCCGAGAAGACGCGGATCGTGACGTCCCTGGCGATGAGCTTCACGCTCCCGTCGCCAAACACCGTGGTCGCGCCGCCCGGATGGAAGGCGAACACCTCGGAGCCGCCGTCCGAACCGTAGTAGCCCGTCCCGTACGCCGCCGTCAGCATGCTCTCGCCGTTGGTGGCATTGACCGCGACCGTCGGGCTCGAGCGGAAGGCGGTGCCGGACGCATTGCTGCCGTCGACCGAGATGTCGGACGCAGGCCGGGACCATCCGCCGCCATTGACCCGCAGCGCGGGAAACTTGTTCGTCGTGTCGTCGGCACGCCCGGTCTTCCGGTAGAGGAACGGCCGGCCGGCACTCTCGGCCGCAAGAATCGTCTGCGAGAGGCCGTCGCTGACATCGGCAAACTTCGGCTTGTAGCCGTCGCCATAGTCCTTGGGCAGCGCACCGTCGCCGGTGCTCGGCGTCGTGTTGCCCAAACTCGCGACCGGCGCGGCCGCTGCGGCAACGTCGGCGAGGGTGTCGCTGGGCGTGCCGGTGGTGTTGGCGAGGGCGTTGTCAACATAGATCGTCGCCCCGTAGTCGGACGGAGCAGCGAAGCCAGGGGACGCCGAGACATTGGAGAAATCAGTGCCCGCCGTGTTGCTGGTGGCCTTTGCATAGGTGGCCGGCACGGCATACGGCTGGCTGCCCGACTGCGGATCGTAGTCAAACCGCGAGTCGGGATTCGGGGCCGACGGGCACTCGAAGGCCGCGATCCGGGTTGCTCCCAGCACGTAGTTGGGGATCGTGTAGCCGGTCGCCGCGGTATTCTTCGACCACGACACGGTCGGGTCGTAGCGGTCGAAGAGGGCCGCCTGCTCCATGAACGGCAGCAACCGCGTGTGAAACGAGACCCGCAGGTTGCCCGTGCGAAGACTGTTGGGCAGGGTTCCGCCGGAACCGTCGGCATAGGTCTGCACCGCGGTGCCCATCTGCTTCATGTTATTGGAGCAGCTGCTCCGACGTGCCGATTCGCGGGCAGACTGCACTGCGGGCAGCAGCAGCCCGACGAGCGTGCCGATGATGGCGATCACCACCAGAAGTTCGACGAGGGTGAAGCCCCGGCGGGGACGGAAGAGGCCGCCGCCGAAGCGGTGACCGAGGTTGAGAATCGAGAGAGTCGACATGAGAAATCTCCTGGAAAGGGACGAAAACGAATCGAACACAATGAAAAAACTGTCGGCATGACCTGGAAGGCAATCGCGAACGGTCGAAGGCGCGGGGCTATCTGCGGTTTCTCCGCACGGGCTGCTTGTGATCGCTGATGGAGACCTGCACGCCGGACAGGTCTTCACGGATGTCAAAACGCAGCGGGGTCGATTCCGGCGAGCGGTAGTTCTTGGGGACCGTCGGCCCGAATTCGGCCGGCCACACCGCAATCGTGTAGATGCCGGAGGGCAGTCCGACATGTGCATCGATCTGAAACGAACCATCCGCCGCCGTACGGATCGTTCTCGCTGCGACCCGCGATGCGTCCGCCGTCGGCACGCCGGTCATCTGCTGGAAGTTGAGTGTGGCGCCGCTCAGCGGCTTGCCGTTGAAGGTTGCGATACCGGAGACGGAGTGCCGAGCGAGGAGCGGCAGCGTGTTGGCGACGGCTGCGGCGAGTACGAGGCCGACACCCGCCAGCACCAGACCCCGAAAAATCCACCGCGGCATGCCCAGCGATTCGGCCGTTGTGGCCACGCCCGTTGCCAGGGCGTCGACGCCCCGGCCGAACGCCGATCCGGCTGCCGTGTCGGCGCCATCGCCGCGGTTGCGACGCCGCCGGTCGTCTTTAAAATCCTTGATCGCCTGGTCGGCGGCCCGCGCGGTCTCCGACGCGGGAGTCGCGCCGCGGCGCCTGGACAAGCGCAGGGGCTGCCGGCCAGGGGTGGCATGTGAAAATGTTGCGGAGGTCATGTCGAGGGCTCCTGTCGAGCCGTCGCGTTCCTCCGGTTATTCCGGTCGGTGTCGCGGTCGTTTCTGGTGTGTTGGTGTCGTTCTTTCGAATGAGTTGTTCTGCAAGCCGCGTGCCAATCGCAATATCTTTTTTTGTTACTTTCCCAGACGGTTCTTTTCGGTGCGTTCGATCTGGACGACCGTGCCGTCCTGCACGATCGCCAGCACAGAGCCGTACCGCAGGCCATGGAGCGCATCGCCGATCTGGCGGAGCGCTGCGTCGGTGGCCGAGGACGCGGTTGAGTTGCTGCGTTCGGCCAGCGGGTGTTCGGGGGGATGGGAGCCAGTGGTGTTCATGGAAGTGGTTACTCTCCGGTCAGATCACATATTCGGGGGCTGGGATGAAGACGCGTGCCTTGCGGGGAGTGATCGACACCAGTGTGCCGGGTTGTAGGGTGAGCGTTTTGGCGGTCTCCGTCGGCACGTCGACGTGCAGTTCCGCTTCTGAGCCATGCGGGCGGCAGGCCACCCTCGTGATCGCACCGCTGCGGGTGACCCGGAGCACGCTGGCCGGCAGGCTGTTGGTGGGCAGGCTGTTGTTGGGCAGGGAGGCCCCGTTCGTCCCGGCGACGGTGATGTCGAGCTCGTGCGGGCGTAAGTAGACGCGGGCATCGCGGGACTGGGCATGCGGATAGTCGGGACAGTCGATGGGGATGCCATGCCAGAAGGCCCGCCCGTTCTCCACGCGGCCGTGAAACACGTTGACGTTGCCGAGAAAGTCCATCACGAACGGCGTCGCCGGGTGGTCGAAGACGTCGTCGGGCGTGCCTCGCTGTTCGATCTTTCCATGGTTCATCACCACCACCTCGTCGGCGAGTTCAAACGCCTCCTCCTGGTCGTGCGTCACGAACACGCTCGTCATGCCGATCTCGTCGTGCAGCCGCCGCAACCACTGCCGCAGTTCCACGCGGACCTTGGCGTCGAGGGCGCCGAAAGGCTCGTCGAGCAGCAGGATCTTCGGCCGGATGGCGAGCGCCCGCGCCAGCGCCACCCGCTGGCGTTGGCCGCCCGAGAGCTGCGACGGCTTGCGGCCGCCGAGGCCCTCCAGCCGCACGAGATGCAGCAGTTCGTTGACCTTCGTCTCGACCTCCTGCTTGGGCGCCTTGCGGACGCGCAGGCCGAAGGCGATGTTCTCGAACACGCTCATGTGGCGGAAGAGCGCGTAGTGCTGAAACACGAAGCCCATCTCCCGCTGCCGGACGTGGAGATCGGTGATGTCGGTGCCGTTCTCCTCGATCGTGCCGGCGTCAGGAAACTCGAGGCCTGCGATGATCCGCAGCAGTGTCGTTTTGCCGGAGCCGGAAGGGCCCAGCAGTGCGAGAAGCGTGCCATCGGCCACGTCGAGCGAGACGCCGTCGAGCGCCCTGAACGTGCCGAACGATTTCGAGACTCCGCGGACGTGGATGCTCATGCGATGGATCCCTTCGGGGAGTTGTTGCGAGGCTCGTTGTCCGGGGCATCGGTCCCCGATCGAACGGCGAGGAGATCAATCGATTCGGCTTCCAACTGGCGTTCGATCACCACCTTGGCGATGAGCGTTACCAGCGCCAGTCCGGCGAGCACGCTGGCCACCGCCATCGACGCGGGCGTGCGGTATTCCTGGAACAGCTTCTCCACTCGCAGCGGCATCGTGTCGGTGGCGCCGGCGATGTGGCCGCTGACGACATAGACCGCCCCGAATTCCCCCATCGCCCGGGCATTGGCCAGCACGATCCCGTGCAGGAGCGCCCAGCGGATGTTTGGAAGCGTGATCCTTGTGAACACCTGCCAGCCGTTAGCGCCCAGGCTCACGGCGGCCAGTTCCTCGTCGGGCCCGATCGCCTCCATGACAGGGATCAGCTCGCGGACGACCAGCGGAAGCGTGACGAACGTCGTGGCCAGCACGAGCCCTGGCCACGAAAAGATCACCTTCCAGTCGAGCCAGGCGAGCGTCGGTCCGAGCAGCCCCTGCCGGCCGAAGATCAGCACCAGCGCCAGGCCCGCCACGACCGGTGAGACGGAGAAGGGGACGTCGAAGAGAGAGATCAGCAGCGACCGCCCCGGAAACCGGAATCGGGCCACCAACCAGGCGGCGGCGATGCCGAAGACGGTGTTGATCAGCACGGCCAGCGGGGCCACCGTCAGCGAGAGCCAGATCGCGTGCCTGGTGTCGGGGTCGTGCGCGAGTGCCCGCCACCAGGCACCCGGCCCTTCTGCGAACGCCTCGAAGAACACGCTTGCCAGAGGCACGACGATGAGCAGGCCCACGACGCCCATGGCTGCGGCGACGAGCGCGATCTGCAGCGGCGTCAAGGCGGGGGCGGTGCGTGGGGAAGATGGTTTCATGGCCTGGCAGGCTGTGGGCTGGATGGGTGGTCGGATTACTGGGCGTTGTGGGCCAGTCGCTGCTGGAGAGCATTGACGACGACGAGGAGCGTGATCGACATCACCAGCAGCACCACCGCGATGGCGGTGGCCTCGGCGTAAGCAAACTCCTCCAGGCGTGACACGATCAGCACCGGTGCGATTTCGGTGCGAAACGGCATATTGCCGGAGATGAACACGACCGAGCCGTATTCCCCGAGCGCCCGAGCCAGCGACAGCGCGAAGCCCGTGACGACGGCCGGCAGGATCGCCGGCAGGACGACCCGCAGGAACGTCTGCGCCCGCGAGGCCCCGAGGATCCGCGACGCCTCCTCGGTGTCGCGATCGAGGCTCTCGATCACCGGCTGCACCACCCGCACGGCGAACGGCAGGCTCACGAACACGAGCACCAACACGATGCCCAAGAATGAATAGGAGCCCTTGATGCCCAGGGGCACGAGGAATTGACCGAGCCAGCCCTTCTCGACGTAGAGAGCGGAGTAGACGAGGCCGGCCACGGCCGTCGGCAGGGCGAGGGGCACGTCGACGAGCGCGTCGAGCAGTCGGCGGCCTGGAAACTCAATGCGGGCGAGCACCCAGGCCACCAGAAGGCCCAGCAGGGAACTGGCGATGGCGGCGATCGCCGAGGCGCTCAGCGACACGGCATACGCGGCGCGGGCCCGGGGGGTCCACGCGGCCGCCAGAAAGCCCGCCGGCCCCAGTGAGGCGGCCCGCAGCACGAGCACCGCCAGCGGAATGATCACCAGGGCCGTCACCACGAGCGACGTGATCGCCGCGCTCGTGCCAAAGCCGGGCAGAACGGCGGCCCGGCGGCGGCGCGACGGCCGGCCGGTGGCTGGAAGGGCGATCATGGCTGGCGTTGGAAGATTCATCGTGTGTGTGGTTGGCCTGACTGGTTATTCGTTCTCGGCGCCGGGCTGGTAGATCGCATCAAAGACACCGCCTTCGCTGAAAAACTTCTTCATGGCGGTTTTCCAGCCGCCCACGAAGTCGATGTCGAACGTGTCGATGACCGGCCACGTTTCGCTCTTGCCGGGCGGCGGCGGATCGATGCCCCACGGGCGGTAATGGTGCTTGGCGATGATGGCTCGCCCCTCCGGCGTGTAGAGAAAGCCGAGATAGGCTTCAGCGGCATGCCGCGTGCTTCTTCGGTCGACGTTCGTGTCTACGACCGCGACGGGTGGGTCGACGCGGATCGACCGCTTCGGGTAAATGATTTCCAGGTCGCCCTTCGATTCATCGACCTCCAGATGCGCCTCGCTCTCGAACGTGAGGTGCACGTCGCCGATGCCCTTCTGCGAGAAGGTGGCGGTGGCGGCCCTGGCGCCGGTGTCGAGTACGGGCGTGCGGCGATAGATGGCCGCCACAAACTTCTGCGCGTCGTCCTCGCTGCCACCGGCGGCGAGGGCCGCGCCCCACGCGGCCAGAAAGCTGTATTTACCGTTGCCCGAAGTCTTGGGGTTGGGGGTGATGATCGACACGTTGCCGCGATTGAGGTCGGCCCAGTCGCGGATGCCCTTGGGGTTGCCCTTGCGAACCACGAATACGACGACCGAGTGATAGGGGATTGAGTTGTTCTCAAAGCGATTCTGCCAGTCGGGGTGGGCGAGCCCCGACTTCGCCACCGCTTCCACGTCGGGCCAGACGGCCAGCGTGACGACGTCGGCATCGAGTCCGTCGATCACTGCCCTGGCCTGGCTGCCCGAGGCGGCATGCGACTGCTTGACCGAGACCGGCCTGCCGTGCTCCTGCTCGTAGTGTTTCGCGAAGGCGGCGTTGATGTCCCGGTAGAGTTCTCGCGTCGGGTCGTAGGAGACGTTGAGCAGCGTCAGCGGATCGCTCGTCTCGCCAGCCTGTTTTGCGCATCCCGCAAGGGAAGCAAGCAGAAACATGGCGGCAGCGGCCATTCGCGGCGACAGTGGAACCATGCGAGCCTCCCAATCCCTGCGGGCGATCAATGTGCCGGTGCCGCTTGAGCGCGGGCCGGTGGTTCGGCCACGAACCTCTCCCAGGCCAGACATGCAAGAACCGTGCCGGAGCATTTGGGGCTCCCATGAGACCCCGCAGAATCCCTGTTTTGGCTCAGCTTCCAGAAAACTCCTTGAAAACGGACTGGCCGTGCTATTTGATGGATGCTATTCCAGTAAATATGATGGCATGCCGTGTCATGCTACGGATTGTTGTCCGCTGAGTACCCACATCCCATGCCCCCCACCCGCGATCTGATCTCCGAGGTCTGGCGGGACGCGTGCCGCCATATCGAGATTGCGGAGTCGGCCGACGCGATCGCCAAGACGCTGGCCTCGCAACTTCCCATCCACGCGATCGTCGTGCTGCGTGTGGACGCGACCAGCCGGACGGCCGAAACGCTCGCGGTCGGCGCGGTGAATCGTTCGTTCAAACAGCCGCCTCGGACTACCGAGCTCACGTCGACCGACTGGCGACGGCTGTCGGCATGGCTCCGCAGCGGCGATGTGATCCAGTCGGGCAGCACTGTCGACGAGCCATGGCTGCGAGCCATCCTGCCCGCAGGAAACGAGGCCGATGTTCTGGCCGGTCCGCTGCGGGCTCCCGAAGGCCCCGGCGGAATCCTTCTGTTGCTGGCTCTGCCTGGCCGTGGCTTCACGGCCGTCGATCACCGCATGGCACAGAGGCTGCTGGAGCCGTTTGCCGTCGCGCTAGAGAATGACAGCCGCTTGCACGAACTGCGCTCGCTCCGCGAGGCGGCCGAAGCGGATCGACAGAGTCTCCTCACCCGTCTCGGCCGGCAGGATGTCAACGAGGACGTCGTCGGCGCCCGCACCGGCCTGCGGCACGTGATGGAACGCGTCGAACTGGTGGCCAAGTCGGACGTGCCCGTGCTGATTCTCGGCGAGACAGGCACCGGCAAGGAGGTTGTGTCGCGCGCGATTCACACGCGGTCGAAGCGGGGCGACGGCCCGTTCATTCGCGTGAACTGCGGCGCCATTCCCCCGGAGCTGGTCGACTCCCAACTGTTCGGGCACGAGAAGGGCAGCTTCACCGGAGCGTCTGAACAGCATCAGGGTTGGTTCGAGCGGGCCGATCGAGGCACGCTGTTTCTCGACGAGATCGGAGAACTGCCACTGGCCGCCCAGGTGCGGCTGCTGAGGGTGCTGCAAGACCACCAGATCGAACGCGTGGGGGGCAGGTCGGCTGTGCACGTGGATGTGCGGATCGTGGCGGCGACGCACCGCGACCTCTCCGCGATGGTCAAAGAGCGATCGTTCCGCGAGGACCTCTGGTATCGGATCAACGTGTTTCCGATCCTGCTGCCGACGCTTCGCGAGCGGCTGGAGGACATTCCCACGCTCGTGCGCCACCTCGCACAGCGGGCGGCCGCGCGGTTTGGCCTGTCATACGTTGATCCCTCCGAGGCGGATCTCCGGCTGCTCGCCAGCTATGGCTGGCCGGGCAACATCCGCGAGCTCGGCGCCGTCATCGACCGGGCCGCGATCCTGGGAGGCGGGCGCGCGCTCGACGTCACGGTGGCACTGGGCCTGAGCCGGCAGCAGACGTCCCCATCGCCGCCGCCGGTGATGGATGCCACGATGTACGAGGTGATTCCGGAAACGACACCGCTGGCCGATTTTCCGGTCGGCACGGCGGCCTCGGGCGACATCATCCCGCTCGCCGCCGCCATGCGACAGCACATCGAGCGGGCTATCGCCACCACGCGTGGCCAGATCGAAGGCCGGCGCGGCGCCGCCGCTCTGCTCCAGATCAATCCCCACACATTGCGGGCCAGAATGCGGAAGCTTGGCATCGAAGTGACGAAGTTTCGTGAGTAGCCTCGCGGCAGTGAAGCCGTTCACGGCAGGATGCCGATGTTTTGCGTGTGTTTGACCGCCGGGCATGGATGCCCGGCTCGCGGAGAGCGGGCGAAGGCCCGCCAAGCAAAAATCGGCAGGATGCCGATGTTTTGCGTGTCATCAGAACGGCCAGATCAGCGGCGCCA
>Ga0209829_10003040_pt1 | contig 12405 bp, 10 predicted proteins | sample C_140205_EF_Meta_FD_187311 | JGI IMG/M metagenome (GOLD analysis project Ga0209829, IMG submission 187311) | Freshwater microbial communities from Lake Croche, Canada to study carbon cycling - C_140205_EF_MetaG (SPAdes) (version 2) | ecosystem: Environmental > Aquatic > Freshwater > Lake...
GGCTACCGAGGAGGTCTTGCGGCGGGGGGTGGGCATGGCGTGTCGACGGTCCTGGTGAATGGATGACGGTGTGCGGTGATGGATGGTGGCGGGAGGCTTGCGTCCCGCCGGGAAGGTATCGACGGATCCCGGGGGCGACTGCACAAGCGGGAGAAGAGAGGCGGTTTAGCGCAATCGTGACGGCTGGGGTGGCGATGACGCAGCCACGCCCGCCGGTCGTGCCCGGCGCGATCGGGGGACCGGGTCAGGAGAGGTGCCAGTCGATGCACGCCAATTCGGGGACCGATCCGAGGCGAATCGGGAGCGTCGATGTGCCGATGCCGCGCGACACAAACAGCGGCGGCCCGCCATCGCGATACCAGCCGGCGACATACCGGCCACTCCCCGGCGGGGTGAGGAGCGCGACGCCTCCCGGTGCCACCTGCCCACCGTGCGTGTGCCCCGAGAGGACGAGGTCGGCGGGGTGCTCGGCAGGGAGCGCGAGCTTGTCGCGATGAACCGGGCAGTGGGCGAGAACGAGATGGTGATCGCACGGCTCCGCGCCGGCCAGCGCCGCGATCGGATCGGGGCGCCCCTGGCGGATGTCGTCGAAGCCGGTGACGCGCACCGAGTGATCGCCAATCGCGAGCCTCACCGAGCGGTTGACGAGGAGCTCGAAGCCGTGCCGTTCGTGGTGGGCTCGCAGGCGCGCGACGCTGACGCCGGAACTGATCTCCCAGTTGCCGAGGATCGCCAGCCGATGGGGCACGTTGGGACAGGCCGCGAGGAAGTCGAGGAGCGGCCCCTCGCCGCGCGCGGCTGAGAGGCTGTCACCGGTGATCACGAGGAGATCGGGCTCGAGGCGGTGAAGCGCTGCGAGAACGCGTTCCTCGAGCGGCCCGACGCGGTGGAGGTGGAGATCGGAGACATGGGCGATCCGCAGCCGTCGGCTCGCCGGTGGAGCGGGCGCGGCTGGGTTGACCGGGAGCGGCGTGGGGGCCCCGAAGGAATGGTGGCTGACGTCGAGCTTGAAGGGGGTCAGGCAGAGGCTGTCGATGGCCACCGTCAGGGCGCCCCCCGTGACAAGCGCCGCGCCTCCGCGAAGGACATCACGGCGCTGCAGACGCATCGGCGGCCTCAGTGGCGACAGCGGCAGCGGGGCGGAGGGCCGCATCGAGAAACTCCAGCAGCGCTCGGCCGGCGAGCGACCCAGGAGAGATGGTGGCGGCGTGACCGGCCCTGTCGAGAAGGAGGAGCGTCGAGGGAACACCAACGGCACGGAGCACGGCATCGAGGCGCAAGGCCTGATCGACTGGCACTGAGGGATCGGCCGTACCGTGGATGACCAGGCACGGCGGGTCGTCCGCGGAAACATGCCACACCGGGCTCGCCCGGAGGGCCGCCTCCCGCACCTCCGGCAGCGGGCCGCCGACCAGGAGGCTGGCCGGTGAGCGGGGGCGATCGTGTTCCGGCCCGAGGCTCGGCAGATCGGTGGGGGCGGAGAGGAGGGCGATGGCGGCCGGCTGGGATCGTGGTGCGGCGGCCTCATCATCGGCGGGATCGTCGGCGAGGCCGACCAGCGCCGCGAGGTGCCCTCCGCCACCATGGCCGACAACGGCGATTCGCGTCGGGTCGAGGCCCCATTCCCCGGCGCGGCGGACGATCTCGGCCACCGCGTCGCGAATGTCGTCGAGTTGGGCAGGGAATCGGGCAAGGTCGCTGGTGCGGTAGCCGATACTGGCGACGGCATAGCCTTCGAGGGCCAGCCAGGTGACGGGGCAATCGGCTTTCGAGCCGTCGCGCCAGGTGTCGCCGTGGATCCACACGACCAGCGGCACCGGTCCCGGGCAACGTCCCGGGAGGGTGATGTCGAAACGTCGGCGCCCGCCGGGATCGGGTTCGCTGTAGGGCTGGTCGCGGAGAGTGAGGCCGGCGCCTCTGTGGGTGTCGTCACCAGGCGCGTTCCCGGCAGGCTCCCCTTCAGGCTCCCCGGCCCGGGCCCGCTCGGCTGCCAGGCGTCGCCGGCTGGCGCGCTTCGACCGCCACGACCACCGCCGGCCCGTCGCCGGCTCGATCTCCGCCGAGGTCTCCGACGGCGCCCGCGGATCGTCGAACCAGTAGCGATACCGCGCTTCCCAAGCCGCGGCCGGCTCTTCGCCGGCAGCGGTCCGACGTGGCAACCAGAGGGTGCCGACAAGGAGCGAGGCGGTCACGAGGACCCGCAGGCACCACGCCGGCGCATTCTCCGCGAGGCGGTGGCGACGGCTCTCGGTTTGGCTGGCATAGACGTGCATGAGTCAGGCCAGCATACGTCCGGGGGATCGCCCCGGGGGAGTCGGGCCGGTTCCACCGACGCCCGGTGTGCGCCGCCTGGGCGGCAGCGCACACCGGGTGAGCCTGGATGACCGGATGCGGATCAATGCCGCCGCTGAACCTGGCCGGAGGGGGTCAGCTCGTCGATGATCTTCGGGATGTACTTGGCGAGCACCTCGGCGAGATCGTTGGGATCGATCCCCTTGCTGCGGGCGAGGTCGTTGAGCTCGCGATCGCCAAACACATCCTCGATTTTGCGGCGGTCGATCGGCTTGTTCGGGCCGGTGCGGACCCACGAGTCGACCTCGTCCCGCATCCCCTTCTCCTCGAACTGCTTCACCACCTCGGGGAGCTTCTGGGCGTCGTTGCCGCCGAAGATCTGCTTGAAGATCTCGCCGAGATCGTTCGGCGAGGGCATTCCCTGGGGCTCCCCCTGCGGGGCATGTTGTTGCGGCTGCGGGGCCCGCTGCTGTGGCTGGGGGGCTCGCTGCTGTGGCTGGGGGGCTCGCTGTTGCGGCTGCGGTTGCTGCTGGCCCTGGGCGGCACCTTCCAGAACCTGCTTGAGGATCTCGCCGAGAATGTCCATCGAGAAAACGCTCCGAGAAGGAAAAAACTGCAAAAATCGAACCGGTGAAAAAGCACCGAGGCGGATTGTAGGGGGGGCCCTAGGGGGATGGAAGGAATCGGTTGGCGGGGGGCGGGAAAGCATCGGTCGGTTCGCTAAACCCCCGGGTTTTCCTCCCCGGGGGCGAGGAGGAGGTCGCCACCCGGGACCGGGGTGGTAGAATTCCACAATCTGGCAGGTGATGTCGATTAAAAGCTCTGGTTCGGTGCCTTCGGTTCCGCCGGCGGAAGCCCGCTGGAACCGCACCCTTTCTCCGAGGAGTCGTGTATGGGTCTGCTGTTTCCGTTCCTGATCGCACCACGCGGCCGCCGGTTTGTCGCAGGCCTCCTCGGGGGGCTCCTCGTCACAGGCCTCGTGACCGTCTCCCCCGCCGCCGCCGACATGGCGATCCTCGGCGAGGCGTCTTTGACTGCTGGTGTCCCTGGCAGCGGGCCGATCACGACCGAGCAGATCGACCGCTGGCTCGCCGATGCAAAGAACTCGGCGGTCCTCGAGCCGGTGCTGCCGCTGGGGCTCTCGCAGGGGGCTGGTCAGATCTCCGGCCTCGACAAGAATCCGCTCACCCGCGCCAAGATCGAGCTCGGTCGCCAGCTCTACTTTGATCCCCGCCTCTCGGTCGACGCCACCGTGAGCTGCGCCAGCTGCCATGATCCCGCCCAGGGCTACGGTGCCCACACGAAGACCGGCCTCGGCATCCGCGATCAGCTCGGTGGCCGCAATTCCCCCGTCTCTTTCAACCGCATCCTTTCCGGGGCGCAGTTCTGGGACGGCCGGGCCGACTCGCTCGAAGCCCAGGCGGTGGGCCCGATCGCCAATCCCGGGGAGATGGGTTTCACGCACGAAGGGGCCGTCGCGCGGCTCAAAGGCATTCCCGTTTACGAGAAGCAATTCAAGAAGATCTTCGGCGGCGTCTCGATCGACGCCGTCGGCCAGGCGATCGCCGCCTTCGAGCGAGTCCTCGTCACGGGCCCCTCCCCCTACGACTTCGGCGAGCAGCTTCGCCCGTTTGCCGACGTCGACGAGGACGACATCAAGGAGGACGAGGAGCTGGCGAAGAAGTACGCCGAAGCGAAGGGGGCGGCGGCGACGTTCGCGATGTCGGAATCGGCCAAGCGTGGCCGTGACATCTTCTTCACCGAGAAGGGGAACTGCACCGCCTGCCATGTCGGTGCAAACCTCGCCGACGAGAAGTACCACAACCTCGGCATCGGCATGGACCAGGCCGAGCCAGATCTGGGTCGGTTTGTCGTCTCCAAGGATCCGAAGGACAAGGGTGCATTCAAGACGCCAACGGTGCGAAACGTCGCCCTCACTGCCCCCTACATGCACGACGGGTCAGTGGCCACGCTTGAGGAAGTGGTGGAGTGGTACGACAAGGGGGGCCATCCCAACGCCACCCTTTCCGACAAGATCAAGCCCCTCAAGCTCACCGATCAGGAGAAGGCCGACCTCGTCGCCTTCATGCGGGCCTGCACCGGCCCGACGCCGGCGGTCGAGACCGGTCGGCTGCCAGAGCAGCCGTAAGTCGGCGCTGATCTCAGGCCACGATCGCCAGACCGGCCCGGCGGGGCTCGATTCCCGTCGGGTCGGTCTTTTTTTGTGATGGCGATTGGGGCCAATCGGCGTTTCAAGTTCAGCGTTCTTGCCACCGCGCAGGCGAGGCGGGGATCGGCGAACGCTTGAGGAGTGACGAGGTCCTCCGAGAAACGACGAAACTTTTGCCGGCCCCGCCGATGGACCACCCACAGGCTCGCCACCAGCGGTCTCACCGCCGGCGCTTCGAGCTCAAACTTGGCTTCGGGGTCGCCCGTGTCCCGTCGCCGGACGTTCGCGTCGGCCATCCATGGCCGCCGCTCACTCGATGCCGCCTGCGCTCCGCCATCCATGGCTCCGCTGGCCGGCAACGCCGGCTCTCGGAACACGGGCGACCCCTCGCTGGCGGCGTCGAGCGTGGTGCTTTTGAGGCGGCGCTTTTGTGTCGGCGCCCGGGCGTTGAGCCGTTCACCGTTTACTGTGAGCACTCACGGCGCTGCGGCCGTCTCGCCGCCGGCCCGTGTCACGAGCGTGCAAAGAAGTCGCAGCGGCGTATCGTCGGCGAGGAATTGGATCGAGCCATCAGCCATACTGATGTTCGTCCCCTGCGGATGGAAGGCATAGAAGGCATGGCCCCATTCGTTCGATGAATTGATCCGTGGCGGGGTGGGGATGTCGCCGAACGAAGCGTCCCACGGCTTCAGCGAACCGATCATGAAGGCGTTGTCGGTCGTCGCCCAGGCGCCGCCGCGGGCCCGGATCTTCTTGCCTGAAACACCGGTGTAATCGACGGCAAACTTCTTCCGCCCCCGGTAGACATCCTCGCGGCCGGCACACTCGGCCATGAGAATCGTCTTCGAAAGGCCATCGATGATGTCCTTGAAGCGATTGGAGGTGTTGGTGGGGCCGCCGTTGTTGAGCCCGGCGACCGTCGCCTTCGTGCCGTCGCTCCACCAGCAGACGATGCCGCGCGTGTCCCCTGTCACCTTCTCGTCGGCGGCGAGGAATCCGTTGGCATCGACCGGATGGACGCCGGTGGGGGGAAAGTAGTCGCCGCAGGCGCCGGTCTTGTTGGGCGGCGTCGTCTCCGGCTTGTCCTGGATCCGATTGAAGGAAGGCGTCGACGGACACTGGACGACGGCGAGCTGATTGATGACGATCTCGCGGTTGGGGCTCTTCCACCACTCGGTCGCGAGCGTGTACTGGCCGACGAGGTTTGCCTCCTCGACGAAGGGGAGGAGGAACGGCGCCCACGAATGGAACTTCGTCGCCCCGTTGGGATCGGTGTAGGCCAGCGGCAGCTGCTTCCGGGCCGACTCGTAGTTTTGGAAGGCCAGCGCCAGCTGCTTGAGGTTGTTGCCACACTGCATCCGCCGGGCGGCTTCGCGGGCCGACTGGACGGCCGGCAGGAGCAGACCGACGAGCGTGCCGATGATGGCGATGACGACAAGCAGCTCGACGAGCGTGAAGGCCCGCGGGGGGCGACGATCGTGGAGGGCAGCGTGAGGCATGGTGGAGGCAGCGTGCGAGGGAGGAGGAAAACCACCGGGAGCCGAACATCCCCCATCATCGGCGCTTCGGCCGGGGCGATGCCTGGTTGGTGGAACTTTCCCCCTTACCGGCGAACGATTCGCCGCGCGGCAGTGCGGAACCGCCATCCATCGTTGCCGGAAAATCTACGTTTCTGTAGAATCGTGACGGAAGGTCGTTATTCCGGGCATCTTCGGGCGGAGGAGAGAGTCATGGCAACCGGTGCATCTCAGGTCTCCGCCGTCATCGCCGACACGACGCGGGAGCGGTTGGAGCGGTTCGCGAGGCAGCACGGCGTCAAGAAATCGCACCTCATCGAAACGGCCATTCTTCATCACCTCGCCGCGCTCGAGGAATTGCCGGCCGACGTCGTAGTGCCCCCCGTGATCGAGCTTTCTCGCGAGGTCGGCGCGGACGTGGTTCGGCTGATCGAGCGAGCAGAGCCACCGACTCCTGCCATGAAGGCGCTCTTCGATGGAGATTGAAATCCGGCCACTGCGGCCGGATGACGATCGGTCGTCATTTTCATCGGGAGATGTGGAGCTCGACCGATTCTTTCGGAATTACGCGGGGCAAAACAAGTTTCGGCTCCACGTCGGCTTGACCTATGTGGCGTCGGCTGCCGGCCGTGTCGTTGGCTATGCGACGATCGCGCCGGGATCGATGGTGATCGACCGCCTGCCGCGTCGTGAGCGACAGCGTTTGCCGGCCTATCCGCTCCCGATTCTGCGTCTGGCAAGGCTGGCTGTCTCCACGACTGACCAGGGACAAGGAATCGGCTCCCGGCTCGTGCGGTTCACTCTGGAAATGGCCCGGGAGATGACGCGCCGGTTTGGGTGCGTCGGCGTGGTGGTGGATGCGCTCCCGAAGGCGCTTCGGTTCTACGCCCGCCTCGGGTTCTGTGAGTTGGTCGTTGAGGCCGGGGCGCTGCCCAGCCGTCCGGCGCCGCGGCCGATGTTTCTGCCGATCGGGTCGATTCCCGGCGCAGACCGAGCTTCCGTGCAGTAGGCCACCGGTTCAGGACTCCCGTGGCTGTCACCCCCGCGGCAGTTTGCCGCGGAGGGTGGAGCGGTCGAGGCCGAGGAGCTTGGCCGCGGCGGTGCGATTGCCGGCGGTGCGGGCGAGCGCTTCGTCGATCAGCGTCGCTTCCGCCGCCTTCAAAAAATCTTCGTGGAGCCAGCCTTCGCGAGGCGCCGTCCCGCCGAGCTGCGCGGCCACCCAATCGCGGATGGCGCGCTCGAGGCGGGCCTCGGCCGTGGCCACGCCTTGGGCGGAGGCGTTGGTGCCTCCCGCGATCGTGGCGCCCGCGGCCCCGGGGATCGGCGGGGGAAGATGCTCGGGGCGGAGCGTGCCGCCACGGGCGATCACTGCGGCGACATCGACCGCGGCCTTGAGTTCGCGGACGTTCCCCGGCCACGAACGGGCACGTACGGCAGCGAGAAAGCCGTCCGAGGCTGCCTGAAGTGGGCCGCAGCCCGGGCTGGCAGAGAGGAAATGGGCCACGAGCGCCGGGATATCGTCGAGCCGCGCCGAAAGTGGTGGCATCTCGACGGAGAAGACGCGGAGCCGATGGAGGAGATCGGCCCGGAACCGGCCGGCCGCGACGTCGGCAGCGAGATCGCGATTGGTGGCGGCGATGACGCGGATGTCGACGGGGCGCGGGGCCGACGCGCCGACCGGAAGAATCTCCCGCGCGTCGAGGACGCGCAGGAGCCTGGCCTGCACCTCTGCCGCCGCGTCCCCCACCTCGTCGAGAAACAGCACGCCGCGATCGGCACTCGCAAACAGGCCGTCGCGGGCCGTCGCCCCGCTGAAGGCGCCCTTTGCATGCCCGAAGAGCTCCCCTTCGACAAGCGCCGGCGGCAGGGCAGCGAGATTCACGGCGACAAGCGGCCCCGAGCGCCTCGCCGAGTGGGCATGGATGGCGCGGGCGGCAAGCTCCTTGCCGGTGCCGGTATCGCCGGTGATGAGCACCGGCAGATCGCTCGAGGCGGCCAGCGCCACCCGCGCAAACACCCGCTGCATGACCGCCGAACTGCCGACTAGGCCACCGGGGGGTGGCGCCGAAGCTGTGGCCGTGGCCCCGCGCTCGAGGAGCCGGTCAACGATCGTTGTCACCTGCGCCGAATCGAACGGCTTGACGAGATACTCGGCAGCGCCTGCCTCGACCGCCCGGACGGCCGTGTCGAGATCACCGAAAGCCGTCATGACAACGATCGGGGCTGTGGGAGCAAGCGCGCGGAAGTCGGGGATCGCCGCGAGCCCGTCGCGGCCGGGCAGGCGGACATCGAGGAGGATGAGCTCCGGGGCGAATCGTCGGCAGATCTCGAGCGCTTCCTCGGCGCTCGCGGCGGTCTTCACGGCATGGCCCCGGTCGTCGAGGAGCTCGCCGAGGCTCCAGCCGATGGCGGGCTCGTCGTCGACAATCAGAATGCGGTTCATGGGGTGGTGGCTTTTGACCGGTGGGCAGGGGAGCCGGGCGCGGTGGGCGACACCGCGCCGGCGGGAAGGACGATTGTGAACCGGGTATGGTCGTTGACTCTCCCCCATTCGAGCCTGCCGCCATGTTCCTCGGCCACCGCCGTGACGATCGCCAGCCCGAGGCCGATCCCCTCGGGCTTCCCGGTGACGAACGGTTCGGTAAGCGTGGCCGCCAGAGAATCCGGGGGGCCGGGCCCGGTGTCGTCGACAGAAATCCACACGTCTCCAGCGGCATGGGCCTCGAGACGGACTCTCCCCCCGCGCCCGGCCGCGTCGATCGCATTGACAACGAGGTTTAACAGCGCCGCCCGGAGGCTGTCGCGCCGGGCAACGATCGCGATCCCGCTCGGCATCTCGACGTCGAGCGTCGTGCCACCATGCTGGCAGCGCGGCGAGACGAGGTCGGCCACCTCGGTAAAGAGACCATCGATGGTGAGCGGCTCGGGCACCGACTCGGTGCGCTTGCCGAGAGCGAGCAAGCCGCGAACCTCCTCCTCGACGACCGCGAGCTGTTTGATCGCCACGGCGAGGCTGCCGTCGCCAGAGATCTTCGAGCAGCGGCTGCGGTGGAGATCGATCGCGAGACGCGCGCCGGTAACGGCGTTGCGAAGCTCATGGGCAAACCCGGCGGCGAGCTGGCCGAGAAGCCGCTCGCGCTCGCCGGCGAGAAGCCGGGCCCGGAACTGGCCAAGCTGCCCGCTCATCCGCTCGACGCCGTGCGACAGCCTGCCGATCTCGTCGTCGATCGGCGCCGGCCTGGTGCCGTCCTGGCCTTCGTCGATGAACCCCGTTCTAAAATCCCCGGCGGCGATCGCGGCGACCCGACGCTCGACCGCACCGATGCGGCGCGAGAGCCGGCCGGTGGCCGCCAGTGTGGCGGGAATGAGAAAAGCGAGGGTGATGGCGGCGACGGCGAGCTGCGGCCAGGCCGATTCGAGGGCGAGACTGACAAGCGACCGGCGCGGCGTGAGAACGACGACCGTCTCCGGCCGCACGCTCCCCGACCGCACCGTCGCTACCCGGAACGCCTGCCCGCCGAGCGTCGTCGTGCCGCGCTCGAGGGCCGCCGCGACACCCACAGCCGAGAGCTCGTCGCGCTCACCCGATTCAAGCGTCGTCGTGCCGAGCGAGCCGTCGACCGGATTCCAGACGACGAATCGGCTGTCGGTGAGGCGGGCGAGCGTTTCGAGGACGGGGAGCGTGAGCGTGACGCGCGACGTGGCGAGCGTCTCGACCACCTGCTGTTCATGTTGCCGAGCGACGTCGGCGGCCCGCCGCGCGGCGAGCCACGAGGCGAAAGCGACATTGGCGAGCACCCCGGCCAACAACAGCCCCACCACCGGCAGAACCAGTTGGCGACGGAGCGACGAACGGCGCGGGGGACGGGGCATCGAGCGACTCGGGGTGCGAAAGCGGCGCGACAGATCAACGGCGGTGCCAAACAAAATCTTACTGCGGCGAACGCGCGGCGGGATCCAGGGGCGGGCTCTCGCGAGGCCTCGAGGGTGGCCGCGGCGTTCTCTTTCCTGCCAACGCGCAGGCGAGGCGGGGATTGGCGAACGCTTGAGGAGAGCGGAGGTCATCGTGAGAACGACGAAACTTTTGCCGGCCCCGCCGCTGAGTCACCCACAGGTTCGAGGCTCGCTGGACTTCATCGGTACGGGCTCAAGCGGAGCTTCGGGGTCGCCCGTGTCCCGTCGCCGGACGTTCGCGTCGGCCCTCCATGGGCCTCCGCTCACTCGATGCCGCCTGCGCCTCGCCATCCATGGCTTCGCTGGCCGTCAACGCCGGCTCTCGGAACACGGGCGACCCCTCGCCAGAGGTCCTCGCGGTGTTCTCTTTCCTTCCAGCGCAGAGGCGAGGCGGGGATCGGCGAACGCTTGAGGAGTGACGAGGTCTCCGAGAAACGACGAAACTTTTGCCGGCCCCGCCGCTGAACCATCCACAGGCCCGCGACCATCCAGGCTTCCCCGGTCCCGGCTAGAACGAGGCCCAGAGCCGCTCATGCGGGGGCACTCGCGCGACGGCAAATCCAAGTATCATCACACCACCATGATCACGCGCGCTCTCACGATCTGCTTGGCCCTCATCGTTCTCATCGCCGCCGGCGTGCCCGTCCCCTGCCGGGCCGACGAGGCGGCAGACTTTCCCACCGAGCTTGTCGACTTCGGCCCGGCCTCTTCGGTGCCGCTGTTTGCCGGCGGTGGCGACGGAGCGTGGGATAAAAACATCCGTGAGCGCGGCTGGATCCGCCGCGAAGGGCCCGACCGCTGGCGGCTGTGGTACACCGGCTACAACGACGACCAAAGCCCGCTCCGCCTCCTCGGCCACGCCACGAGCACCGATGGCCTCAACTGGACGCGCGATCCGGCCGGGCCACTCGTTCAGGGCGACTGGATCGAGGATGTGTGTGTCGTTCGCGACGCGGGGCGCTTGGTGATGTTTGCCGAAGGGGAGGGGGATATCGCCCACCTGCTTGTCTCTTCCGACGGCCTGGCCTGGGAGGAGCGCGGGCCGCTCGATATCCGCCTCAAGACCGGAGCACCGATTCCGGAGGGGCCGCGCGGCACGCCGGCAGTGTGGCATGAGAAGGGCGAGTGGTGGCTGTTCTACGAACGGGCCGATCAGGGGATCTGGGTGGCGACGTCGCCTGATCTTGCCACCTTCACGAACGTCACCGACGAGCCCGTGATCAGGCTCGGCCCCGATCCCTACGACAGGCGGATGATCGCCGTCGATCAGATCGTCAAGCACCGCGGGCGCTACTACGCCTACTACCACGCCAGTGCCCTGGGGGAGCGGGGCCGGTGGTGCACCTGCATCGCGCGGAGCGATGACCTCGTCCACTGGACGAAGTACGCGGGCAATCCGATCGTGCCGGTCGACGATGCCCATCCCGGCACGAGCAGCTCGCTCCTCATCCCCGACGGCACGCGGCACCGCCTCTACACCACGCACCCCGAGGTGCGGGTGCGGTTTTCACGGGCGCCGGTCGCTGGCGTGGCCCCGGGGCCGGTCAGTGAAGTGAAGTCGTCCGCCCTTGGCCCATGACCCGTGTGCCGCAGGCGACCAATGCCACGGCGATGGCGCCTGCGAGGATGCCGACAAGTCCATCGGCGAGTTTCGAGGCGATGATGCCCCACCAGGCGGCTTGACCGGCAGCCTCCTGCGCCGATCCATGGCCGAACGACGACGTGATCGCCGTGATCGTATGGATCGCCGGGATCCCGTGGGCGATGATCCCGCCGCCGACGAGGAACATCGCCGCCGTTCCCACGATCGACAGTCCCCGCAGCAGCCAGGGGGCGGCCGCAAGGATTCCCCGTCCGATCGCCCGCACCCCCGTCGAGCCGCGCAGCGCCAGCGCCAGCCCGAGATCGTCGAGACGAACGATCCCCGCGACGAGGCCGTAGACGCCGACGGTCATCATCAGCGCGACAGAGACGAGCACCCCCAGCTGGATTCCCAGCGACTGCCCCGCCACGACGCCGAGTGTGATCACGATGATCTCGGCGGAGAGGATGAAATCAGTGCGGATCGCACCGGAGATCTTTTCAGCTTCTGACTTTGTTTGTGGGGCCGAAGCAGAGGCCCCGGCGTGGGGAGCATGATCGGGGGCGACACCGCCATCGACAGGCTTCGATCGCGACATGAGCGAATGGAGAAGCTTTTCGACCCCCTCATAGCAAAGGTAGGCCCCGCCGAGCATGAGGAGCGGGCCGACGGCCCAAGGGGCGAGCCAGGAAAGTGCCAGCGCCGTCGGCACGAGGATCGCCTTGTTGCGCAGCGACCCCAGCGCCACGCGCCACACCACCGCCAGCTCCCGGGCCGGCTCGACGCCGGTCACCTGATGAGCGTTGAGGGCGAGATCGTCGCCGATCACCCCGGCGGTCTTGGCGGTGGCCACCTTCGTCATCACGCCGACATCGTCGAGGACGCTGGCG